>Ga0209373_10002865_pt1 | contig 16620 bp, 15 predicted proteins | sample Higcelweek5metaG_FD_187173 | JGI IMG/M metagenome (GOLD analysis project Ga0209373, IMG submission 187173) | Freshwater pond sediment microbial communities from the University of Edinburgh, under environmental carbon perturbations - High... | ecosystem: Environmental > Aquatic > Freshwater >... | reverse complement strand
TTGGGAAATGGCAAAATTTGAATATGGTAAACACGAACCTTTGATTTTTTTTGGAAAACAATTGGAAGAGTTGGTAAATGCACTAATTAATAAATTAAACTATGATTCTATTGAAAAGAAAGTATACGAAATTGCTTTGACTCCTGAGGAAGTAGTTGAAATAGTAAAAAATAGGAAAGGAATAAAAAAGAATCGAATAAAATGTTTAGTAGATAGATTGCAAGATTGGTTTAACTAATTTTTTGATAAACTAAGACACCATGAAAAAAGCTTTAATGCTAGTTATGTTGGCGTCATTCTTTTTAGGAGGATGTTCCCTATCTCCTAAAAGATCGGCTATCGAAATAAATAGTTATCCGGTAGCTAAGGTTTTTCTAGATGATAAAGAAGTAGGAATGACTCCATATAAAAATAAAAACTTAAAACCGGGAGAAGTTGAAGTAAAACTAGTAACAAATGATAATACTTGGTCTAGAAAAGTAAAATTACAAAATAATATAAATACAGTTGTCGATTGGGAATTTGGTAAAACAAAAGAAAATTTTGGAGGTTATATATTGTATTTGGAAAAAACTGGCGATAAAAAAAAGGCTGGATTACTGGTAATGTCAGACCCATCTGAGGCAACTTTATCAGTAGATAACGAAATTAAAGGTTTTACTCCAATGAAAATAAATAATATAGGTGAAGGAGATAGACATGTAACAATAACTTATCCAAATCATAAAAACGCTGATGTTTTTGTTAAAGCAGTTAAAGAATATCAGTTAGTTTTGGAAGTTATTTTAGCAAAAGAAACTGTAGAAATACCAAACCAAAATGAAACTAAGGTTGAAGAAGAAATCGAGAATAAAGATTTGATAGAAACAATACCAAAAATCAAAATAAAAGAAACTGAGACAGGATGGTTAAAAGTAAGAGAATCAAGTTCAAGCGCATCTAGAGAAATTAAACGAGTAAGTCCTGGAGAAACTTACGATATGCTTTTACAAGATGGTGATTGGACAAAAATAGATTTAGGAAATAACCAGATCGGGTGGGTATCATCTAAGTATGTCGAGAAAAACTAAAAACAATAGCAAAAAAAACTAAGCTTAAACCGATAAAAGTATAAAATTTCTGAGTACTGTTTAAAAATAAAGATAATAATCCTAAACTTAAACTGAAAAACCAATAAAATAAACTAATTGATCGACGACTCCAACCTATTTTAAGAAGTTGATGATGGAGATGTTGACCATCGCCGATATAAATTGGACGATGTTGAACAAGTCGGCGAATAATAGTATAGATAGCATCAAGCATAGGTATACCCAAAAGAAAAATTAAAGTAGCTAGTTTAGCTCCAGAGAGAATAGCTAAAACTGCTAGAAAAAAACCAGCTAAACTTTTACCACTATAACCTGGCATAATACTTTGAGGAAAAAAATTAAAAGGTAAAAATCCTAAAAAAGCACCACAAACACTTCCAGCTAAAACAATAACTGGCCATTGAGTAATATCAGTAGCGTATTTAAAGGCTAAAACACCCATGAAAAAAGCAGAAATAACAGTGAATCCGGGAAGTTGTCCATCAACTCCAGTAGCCCAACCAACAATATTCATACACCAAACAATCCAAATAATAGCCAAAATGTCAGAGATAATCCAAATTGAATGGGGTCCAAAAAAATTAAAATTAATCTTTAGAAAAGAGAGATCAATAACTCCTCCAGAAATAGGATTGGAAATATAAGCGATACCAATTCCTGAAGCTACAACAATAAGAGCAGAAAAAATATTAGTAGCTAATCTAAGTTTAGGACTAATATCTTTAAGGTCATCCCAAACTCCAACAATTAGATTAAGAAGTGCAGCAATGAGAATACCTAAAAGATGTTTATCAAAAGGTAAAAAAATAAGACAAACTACTAAAATTGAAATAAGAATAGGAATACCACCTCCCCTGGGTACGGGAGTTAAAGCAGTAGCATTATGACTTTTTTTATTCTTTTCAATTGGATTTTCAACCCACTTTTTGTTAATAAAAAAATTTCTAACTATTGGGGTTAAAATTCCAGATATAACGGCCGAGATTAAAATAATAAGAAGGAAAAAAGGCATTAAATTAAGAAATTATATTAATAATACGATAAAGAGTAATTAGTGAAAAAGCAGAAAATGTTAATGAAGCAACTAATAAGATATGGGAAAAAATTCTAATATGGTTGAGAAAAAAAGTAGCTAAAAGATGATCAATTAAAAGAAGAATGATAGAAAACATAGGTAAAATAAATAGAGTAGAAGCTGATGCTAATTGATATTCACCCCAAGGTAAAGAGTAATAAAAAGGAATCTGCGACGGAAGGCCGTTAAATTTAAAAAAAAGCAAAAATAGTTGACCACCAATGAAGATTAGATTCCAACGAAATATTTGATGATATGTTTTTTCTTGCCAAAATTTTCCTAGAGACCCTATTTGATTGTAAGCTGATGTTAAAAAAGACATATGTTTATCTGAGTTTAAAAATTAAGTTGGAGCCGATAGTCTTATCTAGAAAATAATAATTGTTAATAAATTCATCCAATTGACTAAAGGGCCTTCTATCCATGGGATTATAAACTATTACTTTTGGTAGATAAATTTTTAGTGCAGACATAGTTTCATCGTAACCATTGAAATCGACAATATGGTAAGCAACAGTGTATCTGCCTGGAGGTAAACGATTGGAAAGTGCATAAATATAAGGAAGATCACCCCAAACAAAAATACGATCTTTTGGAGAAGATTCTTTGTCGATATAATCTGTAATTTCATATATTGATGAAATATTTTTATCAAAATATTGATGGAATTTAGTGATTGAACCAGACAGGTAGAAAGCTTGATAATAAGGTAAAGTTGAAAAACTATAAAAATGATATTTTTGAGTAATTAGATAAAAAAATACGAGACAAATTAGAGATATGGCTGAATAAATTATTTTTTTAAAATTAAAAATTAGAGGAAGAAGTAAACATAGTGACGGAATAACTTGAATTAAATAATGGGGATAAGGTCTAGTTGAAAGAAGAGCTCCAAAAATAGTAGCCCCTAGCCAAAATAAAATAAAACTTAAATTTGATTCGATAATCTTTTTTTTCTTGAGAAAAAAAATGATCAACCAAAAAACTAAAAGAAAAATTAATCGAGTAAATAAACCTCCACTAGTGGCAGAAGCAGTTTGAGTACCAGTAGCCCATGAAGAAAGATAAGAAAAATTTTGAAGTAAAGCAGAACTGAGAAAAAGTGAAAAAGTACCATTGATAGCAAAATAAATTCCGAATGAAATAATAGGGATTAAAAAAGCTAAACCAAAAGTAAATAAATTTAAAAGAATAGAAAAAGATTTGGTTTTTAAGTTTTTAATATTTGAAAAAAATAACCATAAAAAAAGGAAACCAAATTCTATAACTACTGGAACTTTAATAGTAAAAGCCAAACCCAAAAGCAATCCTGTCCAAAGATAATCTATATTTTTTTTGGCTTTAATAAAAATCAAGAATCCAAGAACAGTAGGTAAAAGCATAAAAATTTCGGCATTGGCAATATTACCTTCTAAAAATGGAATAGAAGTGATAATTAAAAATATAAAAGTAGTAAATTGACTAATTCTTTGACTAAAAAAATTAAGAGATAGTCGATAAAAATAATAGATAGTTGGAATCATAAAAAGACTTAATAAGAGTCTGAAACCAAAAACGGTCTGACCAATAGCAGCAAGATAATAAAGAGTTGGAGGTTTGTTGTCGTGAATTTGAGAATAAAGAATTAGACCCTTACGAATAGCATTCCCTATTGTTAGATAAATACCTTCATCACCATACCAATAAGGTTCAAAAAGCGAAGGAAGTCGAAGAATTATAAAAACAAAAAACAAAAAACACCAATATTTATTTTTGGTAATAATTTTTAACATCTAAAATATGATAACAATTATTAATTAGCTTTTTTGGCCGTGGTTTTGTATTCAAGTCGTTTACCCATAAAAAGACGAGTGTGCGATTGAAGACCTGGAAGTACTGACATGGTCAATGTAGCAATTGGCATTAAAGGCCATTGAAAAATATTCTTGATAATGTTTTTGAAACCTTTTTTCTGTGAATCTGGACGTAATTTCCAATCTAAAATGATAAGAGTAACTAAAGGAATAAGACAAATAGTCAAAATGATGTTAGAAATACGGGGTAAATTATAACCAAAAGTGGTCTGAAAAAAATTGGGATTAAGCATTACTGGTAATGAAGTACCAAGGGTCAAAATAAACCAATTACTGGACCAAATAAGATGAGTTTGAATAAGTTTAAAGATACGAAGAGCTCTGGTAATAAAAGGAATCTCTTTATGAGCACGGGCTTGTTCGATAGCATAAGGAATGTCAGTAGCACCCCAGGCATGACGAACACATTGAGAATATCTATTTTTAAGAGCTGAAAAATAATTTTTACCATCTGGGGCATCAACAACAGTAGGTAAAAAGATCGGTTCAACTAAAGCCTTGCCCCCTGTGGCGAAAAAGGCTTGTAGAAAAATATGCCAATCTTCTGGAATCATGTCAGGATCCCAATAACCACTCTGATCTATAAGTTTAAATGAAGACGAATAACAGGAATAATTAAAAAATAACCCGTCAGGTTCTTGAATATTAGCTATATGAATAACGTTACCCAATATACCGGTAATTCTAATTAAAGATGGAACTTGATTAATATTATTATGCCAAAAAATCGGAGATTGCCAAAAACGTTGATAGCGAGAAGGGTTGGAGGCAAAGTTATAAGTTAAAGCTGAAAAATATTTTGGATGAAAAATGGTATCAACGTCACAACTGGTAAGAGTCAAATTGTTTATATTAAATTTTTTAGTATCAATATAATATTTTTTGAAATATTGGGCAGCAAAACGTTCGTTGGTATGCTTACCAGCAATTTCTCCTGGAATATCTGGTGGATGTTCGGTAAAAATTAAATCACCAAAAACATTTTTATATTCTCCCGAAAAATACTTAATAGTCTGATCATTATTTTCTTTACCAGCCCTGGCTTCTTGAGCCAAAACAACATGAATTTTTTTAAGATCGATATCAATTTGAGCAGCCAAACTACCAACTGCCATTTCAATAACTTCAACTGGTTCCTTATATGAAGAGATAACAATAACGTGATGAATGTCTTTGTATTTTAACCAAAATGATCTGAAGTTTTCTTGAAAAAGATCTAACCAATTAGTACTTTTAGCTAAGTTAATTTTAGAATAACCAATAACAGCCAATATAGCTGATTTAAAAGATTGATAAAGCCAATAAATAAGAAAAGCGATAACAAAATAAGCGACTACTTTAGGAATTAAAAATGCCCCCCAAATAGGGAAAAGAATAGTCATCCAGGCACAAAAACCAGGAATCATTTCCCAAAGGCGGTATATTTTGGAATTTTTGTTAACCATTTTCTTTGATTATTATACCAAGTAGAGAGGTAATTAAGATAAAATAGAAAAGATGACTTTAAAAAAGGCAATACAGCAAACGATTAATTATGCTAAAAGTTTTGATTGTGAAATTAGTCAACAAGAAATAATAGAAAGATTAATTTCTGACAAAATTTATTCGGAAACAGAGATTATAAAAAATATAGAAAAAGATTTATTGACAACAAACATAAATCCATGGAAAAAAAACAAAATTTTAAAGACTAAAAAATTAGGATATTTCCTAAAAAAACGATTTAAAGATATTCTTTTTTTAGGAATTTCTGGATCAGTAGCCAGTGGTCATCCAAAAAAAAATGATGACATAGACCTGATTTTGATTACTAAAAAAAATAAATTGTGGCTGACAAGATTTTATTTAAGAATAAATATTTTTTTGAATAAAATTCCTCATCGAAAATATGGTCAAAAAGAGATGAAAGATGATTTTTGCTTTAATTTATGGTTAGACGAAAACGCTTTAAAATTACCAAAAGAAAGACAAACTCTACAAAGCGCCACTGATCTAATCATGATAATCCCAATTATTAATAAACAAAACATATATCAAAAATTGATTTTACAAAATGATTGGGTGAAAAAATATTTAGCTACAGGCTACTCTAAATTAGTTAATAGATCATCGATCATAGATCGTAGAAAAAAAGATAAAGACAGTTGTCTGGACAATATAACTAACAAATTGTTTTTTTGGCCACAGTATTGGTATATGAGAGGAAAAATTACAGTGGAAATGGTAAATCTCCATCAAGCTTTTTTTTATAGGTGAATGATAGAATTAGAGCATGTGGCAAAGAATTATACGAATATCTTTTTTAGTTTTAGCTTTTTTAGTTTTGTATATTTCAATTGCTCGTGGAAGTTTGGATCTGATGATTAAAGATGAAAAAGAAAACGAATTGAGAAAAATACCTATAAAATCTGAATTTGTGAACAATAATGGAACAATAGTGAAGATAGATTACAAATTTCCAGAAACAAGAACATTACCGTCAAGTCCTTTTTATGGACTCAAAAAAATTAGAGATTATTTATGGATTAGTTTTACAAAAAACCCATTAGATAAGTGTCGAGTCTTGATGTTGATAGCTGATAAAAAAATGAGTGAAGTAATTTTAATGAATCAACAAAATGTTGAAAAACAACTTATAGTTGGAACTACAATTGAAGCCATTAATCAGTTAAAATTAGCTGGTGACGGATTAAAGAAAGATAAATTGAATGAAGTTGAAAAAGAGATAATCCAAACACAAATTAACCAAGCAAAATATGTTTATAAAGAAATTATTAAAACACTTAAAATTAACGAGGAAGAAAAAAGATTCCTCAATTCACGGGTGGAAGAAATTTTTTAGAAGTAAATTATTTTGGTTAGGATTGATAATTCTGATTGGAGTGGGAGTAATAATCTTTGTGGCCAGAGATATACCAAATCCACTTAATCTATCAAAAGGAATATATCCCCAATCATCATATATTTTAGATAGAAATGGAGAACTTCTTTATGAAATCTATGCTGATAAGAGAAGAACTCCAGTAAAATTGGATGAAATTTCTGATAATTTAAAAAGAGCGACAATTGCAATTGAAGATTCAAATTTTTATAAACATGGAGGGTTTGATGTTAAAGGGTTGATTCGAGGAATGTATCGAACAATCTTTCAAAAAAGACTTCAAGGAGGATCAACATTAACCCAACAATTAGTTAAAAATGCTTTATTGTCACCAGAAAGAACAATCACCAGAAAAATTAAAGAAGCAATATTAACTATTGCTACTGAAATAATTTATAGCAAAGACCAAATTTTGGAAATGTATTTCAATCAAACACCATATGGTGGTACTTTATGGGGAGTACAAGCAGCTTCTATGAGTATTTTTAATAAAAATGTAAAAGATTTAGATTTAGCAGAAGCATCATTATTAGCTGGTCTACCGGCATCCCCAACAAAATACTCCCCTTTTACCCACCCAGAGACAGCTAAAGCTAGACAAGAAATGGTTTTAAATAGAATGTTGGAATTAAAATTAATTAATCAAGAAGAATTTGAAACGGCTAAAAATGAACCGTTAAATTATTATGTAAATAAAACCGGCATAGAAGCACCCCACTTTGTTTTTTATGTAAAAGAATTACTGGCTGAAAAATATGGAATCCAAAAATTAACTGAAGGTGGTTTAACAATTACAACTACTCTAGATTTAAATATTCAAAAAATGGCCCAAGCAACCGTTTCAGCTGAAGTAGAAAAATTAAAAAATTATAAAGTTGGTAATGGTGCGGCCATGGTAACTGACCCAAAAACTGGACAAATTTTAGCAATGGTTGGATCAATTGATTATTTTTCAAATAATATTGATGGCAAATATAATGTAACTACAGCTCTAAGACAACCAGGATCATCGATCAAGCCCTTAAATTATGCCGTTGGCATTGATACTGGAAAAATTACAGCTGCATCAGTTGCAGATGATAATCCAACTTGTTTTCGCCAAGAAAATCAAGTGGCTTATTGTCCAACTAATTATGGTGGTGCTTATCATGGAATTCAATCGATTAGAAATTCATTGGCAAATTCTTTAAATATTGCAGCTGTTAAAGTTTTGAAAGTTAATGGTTTAGAAACTTTTGTTGCTTCAGCCTCAGCTATGGGATTGTCGACATTTAAAAATGCTTCTGACTATGGATTATCATTAACCCTTGGTGGTGGTGAAGTAACTATGGCAGATATGACAGTAGCTTATGGATCATTGGCTAATATGGGGATAAGGCAAGATTTAAACCCAATACTTAAAGTGATTGATAAAGACAAAAAAGTATTAGAGGAATATAAATATAACGCAGGTGAAAGGGTACTTTCTCGAGAAACTGGTTTTATAATTCAGCAAATTTTGTCTGATGATGGGGCTAGGAGTATGGTGTTTGGACGAGGTTCAATGTTAAATATAAAAGGCCATAAAGAAGTGGCTGTAAAAACAGGAACCACCAATGATATGAGAGACAATTGGACAATTGGTTATACTCCAGATTTTGTAGTGGCAACTTGGGTGGGAAATAATGATAATTCAAAGATGGGCGGATTGGTTTCGGGAACTACTGGGGCAGCCCCAATATGGAATAAAATAATGACGGAATTATTAAGAAATAAAGAAGTAAAAGAACCGACAAGACCAGCTAACGTGGTTGGAATGAATGTCTGTAATTTGACTGGTTTAGCAATCCCAGAGGAAGGATGTGAATCTCATTTTGAATATTTTAAAAAAGAATATTTACCGACAAGACAGAGTAATTTAAGACAAAATATTTTAATTAACAAAGATACTAATCAACCAGTTAGTGATGGTGAAAATATCCCCAATGCTGAATGGCAAGAACATACTGTCATTAAAGATATTACTGGTGTAAATATTTGTCTGGACTGCCCTGTAGTCGAAACAACTGATGAAAAAGGAGAAAAAAAGACTATTAAACCTACAGTAACTATTAAATAAGGATGAATTTATTACAAATAATTGTAAAGATTTTAATCCAAATTGGAAAACCATTTTTGGAATTGGTTAAGATATTGACTTTTGGAATTAAAAAAATTTGTAGAATAAAAATAAAATTACCGGTTTTTAAAATTAAATTTCCAAAAATTGATTGGCAAAAAGTTTTTATATTAAGAAATAAAATAAAAATAAATTTTGCCAGAATTGATTTCAAAAAAATATTCAAAAAACAAAAAAAAGAAAAAATAAAAATAACCAGAACAAGATTTAATTTAAAACTTTGGGAAAAGAAAAAATGGAATTTCAAAATTAAAAATTGGTGGTTGATTGGATCAGGTTTATTTTTAGTTGGTATTTTAATTATTTTTTATCAAATAATTATTAAAGATTTACCAAATGTAAATTTGATTTATAGTCCCCCAAATTTATCAACTCAAATATTAGATAAAAACGGAAAAACTCTCTATAAATTTTATGCTAATGAAAATAGAACTTGGATACCAATTGAAAAAATTCCCACAGATTTAATAGAAGCGACTTTGGCGATTGAAGATAAAAATTTTTACAATCACCATGGTTTATCTTTAAAAGGTTTAACGCAAGCAATAATCTATAATTTTAAAAAAAATAAAACTGATAAACCTCGGGGTGGATCAACTATTAGTCAACAATTAGTAAAAAATATTTTTTTTAGTAACGAAAAAACTATAAATAGAAAAATTAAAGAAGCAATATTGACATTAATAATAGAACGAAAAATGACTAAAAATGAAATTTTGGAAAGATATTTAAATCAGGTTTCTTATGGAGGTGAAGCTTATGGAGTCGAAGAAGCAGCCGAAAAATATTTTGGTAAACACGTATGGGAGTTGGAGACCCAAGAATCAGTCTATTTGGCTGGATTACCTGCAGCACCAAGTTCTTATTCGCCATATGGTAACAATCCAGAATTGGGTTTATCGAGACAAAAAATGGTTTTTGAAGAAATGGTAACAACTGGATACTTAACAGAAGAAAAAGCGACAGAATTATTTAAAAAAGAATTAAAGATAAAAAATAATAATAAGTTAATTGAAGCACCTCATTTTGTTTTTTATATTAAAAAATTATTAGAAGATCAAGGTTATATAAATTTTGAGAAACAAGGATTGGTGATTAAAACCAGTCTAGATTTAGATTTACAAACACAAGCTCAAAAAATTGTTAAAGATGAAGTAATGCGCAATAAAAAACTAAATATTTCAAACGGAGGAGCTTTGGTTATAGATGTTAAGAGTGGAGACATTTTGACTATGATAGGATCAATTGACTATTACTCAAAAGAAATTGATGGCCAAGTTAATATCACTACCGCTTTACGTCAACCTGGGTCATCTATTAAACCAATAAATTATTTACTAGCTTTAGAAAATGGCTACAGTTTGGCTTCAATTATTAGTGATAGCCCAATTACCTACCCTTCGAAAGCTTTGGGACAAAAACCATATTCACCACAAAATTATAATGGTAAATATATGGGTAATGTAACCTTACGGACTGCATTAGCTTCATCTTTAAATATCCCGTCAGTAAAATTGTTAGAAAAAAATGGAGTAAATAATATGATAGATTTGGCAGAAAAAATGGGAATTACTACATGGAAAGATAGAGGTCGATTTGGATTGTCTTTGGCTTTGGGAAGTGGTGAAGTTAAAATGATTGAGTTAGCTCAAGCTTATAGTAATTTTGCTAATTTGGGAGAGAAAATAAAAATTAATCCAATACTAGAAATCAAAAATTATTTGGGTGAAGAAATTTATAAGAAAAGGCTTGAAAAAGAAAAAGTAATAGAGGCAGAATATGCCTATCTTATTAATAGTGCTTTAAGTGATAATAAAGCCAGATCCCCCATCTTTGGAATAAATTCAAAACTAGTAGTAGCCAACAAAACAGTGGCTGTCAAAACTGGAACAACAAATAATTTAAAGGATAATTGGTGTATCGGTTGGACTCCAAGTTATCTAACAGTTTCTTGGGTGGGAAATAATGACAGTTCACCAATGAGCTGGGTAGCATCAGGAGTTAGCGGAGCCACTCCAATATGGAATCAATTGACGAGTTTATTATTAAAAGATAAAGAAAATGAAGATTGGAAAATTCCAAATGGTTTGGTTAAAAAAAGTATTTGTGGAAAAGAAGAATGGGTGTTGGCTGGAAGTGAATTAAAAATTAATTGCCCAAAACCAACTGAATCTCCAATCTCAGAAGCAACTAATTAGATTTTTGAACGTAAGCCCAATAAATTGATTCCACCAATGAAGTAATATCAACTGATTGAGGTGAAGAAATTAAAATAGTAAGTTGACGATTTTCGGGCAAGATTATTTGATTATGATAATAAAATCCCGACTTATCAGAAACAATTTCTTTAAAAAATAAACCCTCAGGGAGATTGATATCTAAAAGACTTTTGGTGGTCGGTTTGATGGTATTAAGGCGATTTTGGATATCAGTTAATGATTGATCTTTAAAAATAGCTGATTCGTTTTGAGACCAGATAAATTGAGATGAAGAATTATCGATAATGTAAATAGAAATATCAGAAAAATTATCAGGAATTATTTTTTTTATTGGATCAGAAAGATTATCTTTTGAAAAAGAAAAATTAAATTTAGGTAAATTAAAAGATAAATTAATTTTAGGAACTTCTGGATTAGCTAAAAATATTTTAACTGATCTATATATCCAAAAAGAAAAACTTAAGCCAACGGTTAAAATAATAGACAAAATAACTAAACGACGTTTCTTTTGAATTCGTTTTTTTTCTCGTTCTATTTTTTCTTCTTTACTTTCTTCACTGGGTTGGTAATCATCTGAAGGAAATTGTTTTTTAGATTTATCAGGTTTTGGAAGCATAATTATTTTTTAATTTGTTTTAATGTTAGTAGGCCGGTTTTGGCGCCGAGATAAGAAACGACGGAGGCAGAATTTTTGATAGCCCAAAACAAGGCTTGCTGAGGATCTTGATTATGAATCAAACCAGCTACAAAACCTGAACCAAAAGAATCGCCGGCACCAGTTTCATCGACTGGTTTTGTATTGATGATTGGAGAATAATATTGCTTTTGATCTAATAAAATATGAGCTCCAAGTCGACCATTGGTGACAGCAATTAAAGGTGATTTTAATTGATGTAATTTATCCCAAAACTTGGAATCCTGATGGGATAAGTCCACCAACATTTCGGCTTCCTCTTGGTTTAATAAAAGAAAATCAACCATTTTTATAAGAGGTAAAATTTTTTTTCTTTGAATCAATTCTCTTTTACCAGGATTAAAAGAAACTTTAATATTATGCTCTTTGGCAAAGCCAATTATTTGCTCAAAAAGATCAAGATTACCCTCAAGTGAGGTGATATATAACCATTTAGTATCTTTGATAGAATTCCATTTAAAATGTTTAATTTCTAGTCCGGACTTACCTCGATTGGTAAGAATAGAACGACTACCATCTGGAGCTACTAATATAACCGAAAAATCAGTAATATCTTTTTTGTCTTGAACAATAAATTGAGAATCTACTTTATCGTTTTTTAAGTCTTCAAAAATAAAATTATTAAGGTGGCTTTCTCCAATTAAGGAAACACAAGCAGATTTTAAACCAAGTCGAGAAAAAGAAACTGATGAATTTGTGGCTCCCCCACCACTGCAAAAAAGACTCTGATTAATTTCACTTTTTGAAGATGCTGGTAAAGTAAGTAATTTTTTTTGTATATCAAATGATTCTGACTTAACAAAAATATCAACCGTGGCTGAACCAATAGAAATTACATCATACATAAAAATTTATCTTTAATGACGGTTTTTAAATCGTTAATTACAGGAGTTAGTAAATCGTATATTTTTTGACTTTCAAATTGAGAAACATTTTTTCTTAGAGATTCTAAAAATTTTATTCGGAGATCGGTATTAATATTTATTTTTACAATGCCAAGTTTAATAGCGGCAGAAATCTGGTCAGGACTAACACCAGAACCACCATGAAGAGTAAAAAATTGTTGGGGTAATTTAGCTTTTATTTGACTAAGCAAATCTAAGTTAAGAACTTCTGGTTGATCAACACTTACTCCATGAAGATTGCCAATAGATAGCGCAAAAAGATCGGCCTTAGTTTGACTTAAAAAGTCGAAAGCCAAGTCTGGATCAGTAAAACTCCCTTGAACAATTTGGCTGTCGACTAAACTAATTTTATTAAATTCAACTTCAACTAAAGATTCAGGATTAATTGATTTAATTTCTTTTACAAAAGGAATAGCTTGTGATAAATTTTGATCGAAAGAAAGATCCGATCCATCAAAATGTACCATATCAAATCCAAGACCAATTAATTTTTTAAGTCGATTTAAGTCATGGCCATGATCCATGTTTAAAAATATTGGTAAGCCATCGATACGAGCTTTTTTGACCATTATAAAAAGACGTTCGGCTTGAATAAATTTATCTTCTCCACCAGAAAGTTGGACTAAACAAGGATAACCAGTTTCAGCAACTACCGATTCTACTGCCTGATAAATTTCAAATGAATCAATATTAAAACTAGGGAGAGCTTTTTTTTCGATAGAATATTTGGATAGGTATTCTTTTAAAGAGAGCATATTATTTAATAATTTTTTTGGCGGCTAAAATTAAATCATTAACGCCGATACCATAATAATCATACAATTTTTCATAAGTTTTAGCAGAACGACCAAAACTATCTTTGACCGCTAAATGAATAAATTTACATTTAATATTATTAGAAAGAATTAAAGAGGCAACCATTTCACCAAGTCCACCATTTTGCTGATGATCTTCAAGACAAATTAACCGACCAGTTTTTTTAACACTTTTGAGGATAGTACCAGTGTCTAAGGGCTTAATAGAAGAACAATTAATAATTTCTAGTGAAATATAAGGTTTATCTAAATTAAGTTTGGCTTGAGATTGAAAAGCTTGATAAAGAATTGGGCCGTGACCTACGACAGTAATATCTTTACCTTTTTTTAAGATATGAGATTTACCAATAGTGAAGGCAAGTTTTGGATCAAAAATATCGGGAGTAGAAGATCTAACTAAACGAAGATAAGCAGGACGACGACTACGACACAAAACTTTGACAATTTTTTCAGTTTCAATTGAATCAATTGGAGAAAAAACTTCCATTTCGGGCAAGCAACGCATTAGAGAAATGTCTTCAAGCATTTGATGAGTGGCACCGAGAGTAGTGCTCATAAGACCAGAATGAGAGCCAATAATTTTGACATTGGCAAGGTTATAACAAATTGATTGTTTGATGACATTCCAATTAATAGCTGGAGAAAAACAAGAAAATGAAGTTAAAAAAACAGTTTTACCAGTTTTGGCAAGACCAGCAGCAATGCCAGCAGCATTAGATTCGGCCACCCCACATTCGATAAATCTTTTGGGAAATTTAGAAGCAAACTCGTTTAACTCAAGAGCTGATTTTAAATCAGCATCGATGACATAAATATCTTTATTGGTTTCAGCAAGCTTAATTAGTGTTTTGCCAAAAGCGGCTCGTATTGAATTTAGATTCATAGTTTTGTTTTGGCTTTTAAATAAAATTCTGGGGTCATATTTTTAATATCGTGATAATGAAAATCTTTTTCAATAAAAGAGATACCTTTACCTAAAATCGTTTTGGCAATAATGCAGTTTGGATAATTAGATTTTTTGGAGTCTTTTAAAATTTTAGTTAATTTATTAAAATCGTGACCATCGACAGTAGTGACTGTCCAACCAAACTGAACGTATTTTGCGGCTAGATTATCAAGTGGCATAATGTCGGTAGTAGAACCATCAATTTGAAAATTATTGTAATCAACAATATTAATTAAATTACCTAATTTATATTTACTGGCAAACATAGCTGCTTCCCAAATTTGACCTTCTTGATGTTCCCCATCGGTAGTTAAACAAACAACAGAATTTTTGGGTTCTCCTAAAGCGAGACCAGCGGCAAAAGAAAGTCCTTGACCAAGAGAACCTGATGAATATTCAACTCCTGGGGTTTTAGTAGAAACATGGCCTTGAAGAAAAGAATTGAAAGAAGTGAAATTTTTAAGTTCTTTTTTGGCAAAATAATTAGCGTTAGCTAAAACTGAATAAAGAGCTGGAGCAAGATGACCAGCCGATAAAATAAAATGATCTTTTTTAAAATCAAAAATTTTACCAAAATAAAGAGTTGTTAAAATATCCATGGAAGATAGTGGGCCACCAAGATGTCCACCACCAGATTGATAGAGTATGTCCACTAGGTCAAGACGACACTGTCGGGCAATTTTGGATAAATTAATATCAGGCATTAATTAAGTATAAACTAAACTTAATTAGATAGTGGATATTTCAGTGAATTAGTTTCATTTAATAAGTTTGATTATTTCTTCTAAAGTAAGTTCTCTTTTGATGGATATTGTTTTATTTTTGATTTTTTCAGAAAGAATTAAAGTTTGTTCATCATTTAAAGAAATAGACATTTTCTTTAAAAAAAATTGTAAGGCGTGTTTACCAGTATATCTTCCAATAATAAATTCCCTTTTTTGATTTATTTTTTTTGGATCAATCGGTTCAAAAGTAAGATGATTTTTTAAAATACCAGCAATATGAATACCTGGTGTGTGCATGAAACAATATTCGCCAACTATTGGCTCTAATGGTGAATAATTAATTTTTGTCATTTGTGAGATTTTTTCAGAAATCGACTTTAATTTCAAAAGGTTTACATTTAAATTAAAACCGGCGATCTCTTGTAGATAGGTCACAACAGATGCCATCGGGGCAATACCTGAACGATCTCCTAATCCATTCACTGTTACTTCTAGTTGATCTGCTCCGTTTAATGCTGCAGTTATTGTATTTGCAGTAGCCATTCCAAAATCATTATGAAAATGTACAGCAATCTTACAGTTAGTTTTTTCTGAATTAATTTTTTTTAAAATATATTTAATTAAATCTGGCGTTGCTAGACCAACTGTGTCGCATAAGGTAAACCAATCAGCTCCGGCTAATGAAACTATTTTGTATAAATCAATTAGATCTTTGATTGGAGTACGAACAAAATCCAATGCAGCAAATTTTATTTTTTTACCAGTTTTTGATGCAGCAGCAATAACAGAATTTGCTTTTTTAAAAGCTTCTTCTTTTGTTATCTTTAGATAATCGAGTTGAAATTTTGAAATACCCAGATCAATGTCTAATATTTCAGCACCAACTTTAATGCAATTTTTAATGTCATCTTCATTGCACCTACTTAATACAGAAATAAATGGCCTTTTAGATAATTTAGTTAAATTACATATTTCACTAAATTCATTCTTTGAAGAAGTAGGGTATCCAACTTCAACAAAATTAATTCCCAAATTATAAAGATCATTGATAATTTCTTTTTTTTGATTAAAAGAAAAAGTTACGTGTGGAGTCTGGGCACCTTCACGCAATGTCGAATCAAATATTTCTATATTTTTATTTTTTATAAATTAAGATTCGTATATTTAATAATAAAAGTCAAACTTTAATAAAATTATTATTTGATTTTAGGTTAATAAGATATAATTGGCTACTGATGGAAGATTTTTATAAAAAATA
>Ga0209373_10002864_pt1 | contig 16627 bp, 7 predicted proteins | sample Higcelweek5metaG_FD_187173 | JGI IMG/M metagenome (GOLD analysis project Ga0209373, IMG submission 187173) | Freshwater pond sediment microbial communities from the University of Edinburgh, under environmental carbon perturbations - High... | ecosystem: Environmental > Aquatic > Freshwater >... | reverse complement strand
CCCATAAACTGCTGTTGCCGAGGCATCTTTTAAAATGGAGACTGTCTCAATTTCGTTGGGGTCTATGTTTGTTATCGACTCTCGTTCAATACCATCGACCACAAAAAGTGGTTTTGAATCGACCCAAGTTGCCCGTCCCCGAATAAACATCTGTGGGTCGTCGGCACCTGGTTGACCCGAGGTTTGAATTGTTGTTAACCCCGGCAATCGGCCTGCGAGTGCATTCCCTAAATTTGCACTTGGACTTTGCACCAAGTCTTTTGTACTTACTGTAGATATAGCTCCAACAACACTTGCCCTTCGTTGTGAACCATAGCCTACGGCGACTATTTCATCCAGATTTACTCTTTTTGAACTCATCACCACTTTCAAAATTGTGTTTTTTTGAAAACTTTTCTCAATGGTTTCCATTCCCACAAAAGAGAAAATCAAAACCCCGCTATTCTCATTCAGCGTAAGCGAGAACTTTCCATCAATGTCGGTAACTGTACCTTGCGATGCGCTACCACGGTTTCCTTTTAACAATACCATTACACCAGGGATCGTCTCTCCCGATTCGCTAAGGACAGTGCCGGTTACGACACTCTGCGCGAACCCGGTGATCGATATGGTCAACAGGAAGATTAGAATTAAAAAGTTTTTCATTCGTTAATGATTATTTAATTAGTTGAACAAATTCAATATCTATTTATTCGTAATTACATCCACCTCAGCGTAGCCTGCAACATCGTCGCCCCACGCATTTTTCAAAGCACGTAACTTGAAATATCTGGCCATTACAGGTGCAAAATTTTTAACTTGTAGTAACGGATTATTTTTAATGTTCGAGAATTCACCTTCGCTTACCAGTTTCCAATCTGTCTTGTTTTCAGACACATAGAATTGGTAAGAGGTAATGATACCCGAACTCCACCTATTCTGATCGGGTAGGTATTTGAATCCACATATGTTCTGTTTTTCGCCTAAATCGACAACCAAATCCAAAGGCATTTTCTTATTTCTTTGGTGCCACACTGTAGATGTGTTTCCATCGATGATCAAGCTTGCATTTTCGTCGGTTGTACCTTCAATTCTCCATGCTTTTTTCGATATGTCAAACTTTTCGATCCCTACCGGGCTGCTTTTAGCTGAAGCAGGATCGTAGGCAATTGCTTTAACTTCCAATTTGCCATCGGCTTGAAAAGGACCGTTGTATAAAGTTGATTTTGAGGTTGGCTCACTGCCATCGAGTGTATAATAAAAAACAGGGCCAATGTCGTTCGTCGAAATGGAAACATCGCCCGATTGGTTTCTTGTAATCGATGGAGCATTAAGGAATACAGGAGCACTGTAAATGCCGATGTTGGATATTACCGGACAGCTTTTTGAAGCGGTGATATTGAAACGGACTTTTGAAGCCTCAACTGCGGGAAAGCGAAGTATCCGTTTGTACCCAATGGTTGTTCCTTTTGCTATTTCTTTCCAATTGCCTTCAGCAAAAGCTTCGATGGTAAATTCTTTCACACGTTGTCCTAACCTGATGTATTCCTGTGCCATGAAACGGTTGAACAAGGTTGGTTTGCCCAAATCGATTGTCAACGATGCCTTTGTAACACTATCGTCGGTTGCCCAATAGGTTTCTTTGTCGCCATCGATAGCTTTTGACGCTTTAAATTTTTGGGCATTTCCACGCACATTCGAAGCTTCTACTTTCGCTTTTTCGGCAAGGTTAACGGCAAATGATTCTTTTACAGCTTTAGCCATTTCGAGGGCAGCTTTTTCATCACTTGGATGGATCAAACCGTTGGGCATAATCGGAAAGTTGAGCAATAATGAGCCATTGTGCCCGATGGAGTTGTAGTAGGTTTCCATCAACTTTGGCACCGATTTCACTTTGTCGTCTTCGCTCGGATGATAAAACCATTCGGGACGGATGGAGGTGTTTACCTCAGCGGGAACCCATGCATCGCCATTTTCAACACCGTAGTGCAACATTCCCCAAGGAACATCACCGGTGGCATTCAACAAACTCCAATTGGTTTCGCCCACATAACCGTCTTCGGTACCCACCCAGCGCAGGTCGCCACGTTCGCCACCATCGTTCCAAATTACGATATTGGGCTGTAGCTTACGGATCATATCATAGGTATTTTTCCAATCGTAATAGGTTGTACGGTCGATCTTGCGGGTTTCGTTGGCTCCTCCATAATAGCCGTCGCCACCGTTGGCCCCATCGAACCAAACCTCGAAAATTTCGCCGTAGTTGGTAAGGAGTTCCGTAAGCTGGTTACGGAAATAGGTGATGTATTCGGGTTTTCCATAATCGGGGTGGTTTCTGTCCCAAGGCGATAAATAGATACCCAGTTTCAAACCGTATTCTTTGCAGGCATCAGCCATTTCGCGCACCATATCGCCTTTGCCATTTTTCCATGGCGCATTTTTTACCGAATACTCGGTATATTCCGATGGCCACAGGCAGAAACCGCAGTGGTGCTTGGCGGTAATGATAATGCCTTTCATCCCAGCTTCGTTGCAGATACGTGCCCACTGGCGACAATCGGCTTTTTCAGGGTTAAAAAGTTTTACATCTTCGTTGCCATAGCCCCACGACTGGTCGGTATAGGTGTTCAACGAAAAATGGACGAAAGAATAGTATTCCATTTCCTGCCAACGCATCTGGTTTTCCGATGGGATTGGGCCAATTGGTGCAGGAGAATCAGTTTTTGTGCAGCTACTGATGAAAATGCTAACTGCCAGAATGATTACTGCGAATGTATATTTGATCATAGTGTTTAGGTTACTTGATTTCAATGAATTCAGGTTCATAAGGAGCAATGGTAAAATTGCCTGTATGATCCTTGTCAAACAGGATACTGCGCGACTTTCCGTTTATTTTGATCTCTTTTGGCTCGCCGCTAACATTCAAATACAGAAAGTGTTTTTCGTCAATTTGCCTTGCCATAACTCCCGAAGGAACTTCGGGGCCTTTTTTCATACCAAGTTCGGTAATCAGTTCGTCGATCAGGTTGCCAAGCACTTCGCCTTTTGCGGGCAAGCCAACATAAATTGCCCGGCCTTTGCCGTATTTGTTCGAAGTCATTATTGGGTAGTCCTTGTCGATGCTGGTAAGCGTGCCAATAACTTCGGCGCCTTTTGGTTCAACAATGTCGAACCTTGCCGATTCGGTATCAATGGCTTTGCCTTTGTAGGTAAATTCGAGTTTCTTGCCTTTGTACGATTTTCGCGATATTTCGTTCATGGGTTCAGTCTCTTCAAAACTTGCAACACGAATGCCAAATACATCGCTCAACATTCCCGGGTGTGTGCTTCTGAAAACCTGCCCAGTGGTGTCAACAATGGCCGAGTTCGCTGTCATGATAACCGTTCCGCCGTTATTCACAAAGTCACGGATTTTGGTTGCTGTTGTTTTGTCCATCACAGCAACTCCCGGAACGATGAGCAACTTGTAATTCAACGTGCTCTTGCTTATTTCAAGCATCCGAGAATCCATGTTCCGGTAGTGAAATAGATCCCAACATGCTTGAATTTGGTTCTCGTGCTGTTCGGGGAAAGCAGCGCTTGCTATTTGGCTTGGGAAAGAGAATGCCAACCCAACTTCTGCCTGAAGTTTATACGGGAAGTATTTTTCAATCTTTTTAAATTCAGTGGCTATTTGCTTGTACTCATCATATTTGCGGTTGGGAAGTCCATCCCAGTCAATCATCCCTTCGAGGTATTGTTCTTCACCTGCCCACATGCTTTGCCAAGTCCAGCCGCAAACCATCTGGTTGCCATATAGTAAGGTGGCATAAGCCGATTTTCGGATTGAATTGGGTACCGAAGTCATGGTATTAAACTCGCTACACCAGAAAGGGTTTTCGCTTTCAAATTGTATCCTTGCTATTCCAAACGATGCATTCATTACTCCCCAGTTGGTTATGAGTGAATTACCTGGATAAAACCCACACCCTTGACGTGTCATTTTGCCCGAATAAGCAATTTCGGAATAGTCGAAATATTTCATGTAACTATAGTACCAGGCATTCGTGTTGGTTAAAGCATTAGGGGCGTTGGTGTTCACCACATCGAGTACTTTAAATAAGATTCCATTTACTTCGTCGGAAATAAAGAGCCTGAAATCGAGAATTTTTTCGGGTGCACCGTTTTTTTGACCAGCAGAAGGCAAACCCACTTCGTCGAAGCTGTTCAACCTGCGCGACCAACGATGGGTTGCCCAAGCGTTGTTTAAATTATCTAGGTTTGAATATTTGTTTTTCAACCAAATATTGAATCGTTGGCGAACCGTTTCGGAATAAGAAATGGGTCCATCGCCCGATTCATTGTCGATTCCGAATGCAAGCAATGCAGGGTGATTTGCATACCTTTTTGAAATGGCATCGGTAAAGCGCAGGGCATATTTCTGATAATTAGGGTCGCCCACATCGTCCATATAACGGTGATTGGGATATTGCACACTACCATTGGCATCTACAACATCAATCGATGGGAACTTTTGGTGCAGCCAAATTGGTGCGGGACGAATGGCAATATCGAGAATCACCTTAATGCCAGCCTTGTTCAAGTCGTCCATTACGGCATCGAACCATTCAAAGTCGAATTGCCCGTCAGCGGGTTCATAACTATCCCAAGCCAAATGCCCTAAACGGACAACATTCAGTCCGGCAGCTTTCATCAACTCAATGTCTTTTTTGATTTTTTCAGGGTTTTTATCGTCGTGAGGATGGTAATTGGCGCCAACGTAAAGTTGTTGCGCATTCACACCTAATATTGAGAGAAGAAGAATTCCGGTAATGAATACCAGATGGGTTACAATTCGTTTCATTTTCTGTTTATTTCACTTAAAATCAAATCATTTCGTCGCTTTACAATAAGAAATTTAACCACAGAGACAACAAAGAATTACACAGAGAAATACAAAGATTATTGGTCTATCTCTTCACTACAAAGCTTTTCACCGAGTTGTAATGGTTGCTTTTTACCGATAGGAAATAGTAGCCTTGTTGAATCGACGACACATCGACCTTGATGGCTGAACTTCCATCAAAATGTGTGTCTATAACCTTTATCCTTCGTCCTTGTTGGTCGAATACGGTGATTTGTGTGGGTTCGGCAACCGTTGCTCCCGTACTTATAAAAAGTTCGCTCTCGGCAGGATTAGGGAAGATTTTCATTTCAGTGTACTTGTTTCTCAATTCGCTGACTCCTGTGGTTGGAGTCGATTGTAATAGTACCGCAGTAGATGAAAGGGCGGGAACCGAAATAGTAAACGAATTTGAAGCAACAGCTACAGAGTTTGTTTTCAATGCATTATTGGTGTGCGATTTAAAAGTATCGGTAGCTGGTAACGATGCCAACTGCAGGGTTTTGTAATTTCCATCGGGAATCGACAACCCGTTTAAATTAACAGTAACCTTACGCGAATCTTTCATGTCGCGATTAACGATAATCACAGTTGTTGAGTCGGAGTTCTCGTTAACAGTGGTGTAGGCCGAAACAGTATTCTCGAGCGAAGAAGTACTCGACACACTAAAGCCTTTTGCATAATAGCTGAACAGGTGCAACGTTTCCCACATGCCAGGATACCAACTCCAAGGCGTGAACAATTCAACTCTATTGTTGGCAAAAGTACCAAGATGCGAAGCATATACAACAGCTGTTGTGTTTGCATTTTTTTGATCTGTCGCCGTATGCCATTCACTAACGCCACACGTAATTCCGTGATTCGCGCCATAGTACTTGTCGAGCCAATCGTTGATGCGTTGGAAAATATATTCTTTGGTTTGAGAATTATCCCAACCACCATTGACTGCTTTTACACCATTTGCTCCCGGATAGACATATGTTTTATCATAATACATCCGATGATTCTGCAAGGCATCGGCTTCGGTAGGTGCGTCTGAGTAATTATGCAAATCTACCACGTCGAGCACCCGAACGCCTGAAGCCTTTTCTTCATCGGCACATCGTTTAATAAAATATTCCAGCCAGCAATATTTTTTCCCATTTATTGTTGTGCCCCCACCCGACCAATTAAACCATTGCCACTCACTGGTAGCAACAGGTCCACATAGTTTGATCTCAGGAAATAAGGCACGGGCTTTTTTTGCCACCTCAATATAATTATCCATGAACTCGTTGGCAGGCAACAATCCATCCGACATAACATCGTCGTGGGTACCGTCCCATACATCAACCTCATTATCCATGTTCCAGTACAGGAATTGGCTTTTTTTCAACCCTAATCCACCTTTACCGAACCAATGGCTCAAGATACCTACGGTTGAGTCGGCTGGCCATTCTTCGGTGTAAAGGGTCACATCGCCCTCAATTTCCGCTTTGGAACCAGTAGCATTTGGGGTTCCTCCTCCAGCAAGATTCTGATTAACCCCTTCCCAATATTTCGATTGATTGTAACCCCAGTCGTTGAAATTGTAGGCATTGCTCGAAGCCACTCTACCGAGCAACTGAAATGCCCACATAACCTGCATATTAGGGTGATTGGCAGAAACATCTTTCGATGTTTTGTCCCAGTCGTTTGTATATACGTTGTTGTACCAATCGGGATGGCTCGATATTTTTTTTCTCCAATTGTACTTGGTCGCATTGTTTCCGCCATTGGTACGCGCCATTCGTAAACTTGCATCTTTATAAAACTGAGCAGGTTTATCGAACCAATTATTGGCACCATATATATTAGGAGAAACAGCCCTCTTATTCTGATTGGTATTTACCGTAATAGTTACATCTTGTGCGTTTGCATTGCTTAAACTTAGGTATAACCCGAGCAATGAAAAGAAAACAAATTTTAGATTCTTCATTTTATAGTTTAACTAAATTCATAAGAAACACATCGTTTTCGCGGATATTGAGTTCTTTAGAGAACACACCATCGTCTTTTACCTTTACTATTTCGGATGAAACAGGAGTTCCACTATTGATTTTTTTGATCTGTTCAACCTGCTGTTTGGTGAGCTGGTTTGGCCTTCCTAAATCGTAATAGCTAGTGTAAGCATCGTTGCAGCGGTAACCCACTTTATACACTTCGAGCGAATAGTTGCCTTCGGGCACTTCTGCAAGGTTCACTTTCAGTTTGCCTTTGTCTTTCGAAGGTAAATCGCGGATATAATACTGCTGGTTATTAATCGAATCATCAGGAAGAGTATAGGTAAAATCCCAAGCCAGCACCTGAATATTTCCTTTTTCATCTTTGCATGCCCACGACTTTGAGTCAGCATTTTCCAATTCAGTTTTCCCCAGTTTATTCAAAAACTGATACGCATAGAATACGGGTTTGTTGATTCCTTGTGTGTTCAGCATTCCAAAACCGCCATGGAAAGGGGTAAAGCGAGGAGCCGATTCTTCGAAAATATCGGTAAAAACCCAGTACGACATCGATTGGGCCGCATTGCCAACTTGTTTTAGTTTTTGCAACACATAAGCAGCTTCGTGGTAACTGTCGTGAACAGGATCTGACGGTGTGTACGAAGCGCTCCATTCGGTATAATGCAATTCCAGATTAGGTTTTGGCGAATTGGCAATCTCTTTGCGTGATTGAAGCACATCGCCACTCACGGCAAATTCCTGTGGAGCAAGTCTGGTTCCTGAATTTCCATATTCATCGAGAAACCCTTGGTTCACGCCATAAGAGTGGGTGCTTATAAAGTCGATAGGAAGATTGTTTTTTACACAGAAATCGATCATTTCGGTTTCCCAAGCTGCACCGGCAGTACCCGGACCACCAATCCGATATGCAGGGTTTACACTTTTTACAGCTTCAGCACTATACTTGTATAATTTGAAATAATCTTCCATTGTACCTGTCCAAAAGCCAGGTTTTAAGTTCGGCTCGTTCCACACTTCGAAATACCATGTTTTCACCTCTTCTTCACCGTATCTATTGGTCCAGTGTTGCACAATGTTTTTAACCAAAGCGCCCCACTTGTCATGATCCTTGGGTGGGGTAACATTGCCTTTCCACCAGAAAATTGTCTCTTTGCCACTGGCCAGGGCATTGGGCATAAAACCAAGCTCAACAAAAGGCTTGATGTTTATGCTAATTAAATAGTCGAACAGCGCATCGACATACATATAATTGTATTCGGGGTTTCCGTTTTTATCTTCCTTGTAAACTCCCATGTCGTCGGTTAAAAGGCCGTGAAACCGAATGTATCGGAAACCGCACTCTTTTTTCACGTAAGCAAGCTGCTGTTGCCAGTCGGCACGGAGTCCTTCGTTGGCACGACCAGCACCCACGCATTCGTTGAATTGGGTATTCAACGCACCTTTTTCGGCGTTGAAATTTACGTTGATTACCCTTTCATGGGTTTTGATTTTTGAATTTTGCGCATTGGCAGAAAAGGCCAGAAGGCATACAAGAAGCAAGTATAAAATACGGTTCATCTCAATTTTTAGTTAGATTAAACTTTCTATGTCGATGTCAAAGCTATTTATAGTAGTTGCCTTGTATCTTGAAAATACTCTCTAAAATCTTTGAGATTCTATCTAATTTGTCTTAAAATTGACTTGTTTTCAATGATTTTTCACCTAATAGGCTTTAATGTTTTTAACAACTAGCTAAATTGTTTAACCTAACAGTAAATGCGTTTTTCAAATTTTAAAATATCGATTGTAACCGTTTTATGTGCATTAATTATTTCGGTGCAGGGTTTTTCTGTTGGGCAGGAAAGGTATTTGCATTTTACCGAAGTTGACGGTTTGCCAAGAAACATTATCAGTTGCCTTGCTCAAGATCGGTATGGTTATGTTTGGATCGGAACCAATAACGGAATTGCACGTTTCGACGGAAAGAGTTTCAAGGTTTATGAAGAATTAGAACGTTGTGGAATAATCTCACTTTTGTACGACTCAAACCATACACTTTGGGCAGGAACCCATCGAGGACTCTACAAATACAATACAGTAACCGATTTTTTTGAATTAGCGATAAGTGGGTACATTTCGAAATTAGACGAGGATAATGGAAGTATTTATTTCTTAATGATGTCAAATATCTACCGAATTAATGGGGCCGATATCCAAAAACTAATTCAAGTTAATGACATTTCAGATTTTTGTTTTTCCAATGAGGGGCTTTGGGTTAGCAAAAATAATGATGGCGTTTTTCTTTACGATCGAACAAGCAAATTTGAAAGCATTAAAGCGTCATTCCTCAAAAGCATGCAGGTTTCAAAACTGGGTGTTGTTGATGGTGTTCTTTTTGTGGGTATGTTCGACGGGCAACTTTTCACTATTCCTAAAAAATTTATCCCTTCGAAGATTGAACTTAACAACCATTACTTCTATAAAGCATTCAAAAGGGTTGGAAACGAAATATGGATCGCAACCGATGGTAATGGCATTTTCATTCTTGACCAGAGCTTTAATTTTATTAAAAAACTCGACCGGAATAAAAACATTCAGGCATCAATTAACAGTAACAGCATTTACGATATACTGACCGGAGAAAACAGAGAAATTTGGTTGGCTTCGTATGGTGCAGGACTAACTTGTATATTGCCAGACAATCAGCTTTTCCAGAATGTTTTTCCTGAAAAAGGAAACGAAAATTCATTGATTGCCAACGAAGGTGTTTCAGTTTTTGTAAAAGAGCCTTACGTTTATTTCGGTACTAATTATGGCTTATCGCAATGGAATAAAAACCTGAACCAGTTTAAAAACCTCTCGAGTAACAGACTTCTAAATGAGTTAAATGGAACAAAGGTTACAGCCATTTATGCCGACAATGAAAATACCTTATGGGTAGGTACATACGATGGGTTACTAGGTTGTTACACCTCCGATTTTAAATTGATCAAAACCTATCATCCGTGTAGCCAACAACCTAATGAGATGCAGCAAATTGTTGGCATAAAGGAAGTCAGTAGGAATAATTTGGTAATTCTAACACAATTTCACTATCAAATTTTATTGAATTTTGAGAAATCGACAGGACAAACTAGTGTGTTTGAGCTCTATAATAAAGGCAGCAACAACACGTATTGTTTACTGAATTCATTAAGGGAAAATAAAAATGGCGAGCTTTTAGCCGTTATTTCAGATTTGGGATTGTTTCATGTGAATTGGAAGGACAATGTGCTTGAAAACAGGCTTTCGGAACTAAATTCAAAACTGAATTCCTCTGTAACCGATTTCTATCAGGACAATAGTTACAATTACTGGATAACATCTTCGTCCGATGGTTTAATCTTTGCCACTCCCGATGGGAAAACGATAAAAAAATGGTCAGAAAAAGATGGTTTGCCTTCGAATACGATCATAAGAATCGAGTCGACCGATGATCGCTTCTTATGGATTAGCAGCATTTCGGGCATTTCCCGTTTCGACATGAAAACTTATGAGATATTGAATTTTAATCACCGCGATGGGCTTCCTGCAAATGAATTTAATGAAAGGGTTTCAGCCACAACTAACGATGGTAGAATTATGTTTGGATCGTTGGCTGGGTTTACCATTATCGACCCTTCAAAAGTTAACACCGATTCGAAGCAACCTGAAGTTGTGATATCAGACATTTCTTTTCAAAACCAAAGTATTCGACATCCCAACAGAAAACAGCTTTTAAAAAAACCGTTGGAAGAAACTGAAAAAATTACCCTTCCCTTTGATAAAAACTCATTTACAATCCATTTTTTCACAAAGAACAAAAGCTTTTCGCAATATCAAAATTACGAGTATCGCCTTGCAGGACTGGAAGAAAGCTGGAACTATCAGGGTGAAACCAACTTTGCCACCTATACCAATTTGTCGCCGGGCAACTATACCTTCGAAATAAAAAGTGCCGAAAATAGTCACGAAGGGTCAGTAACAAAACTGAATATCCGTATCCAACCTCCGTGGTATATGTGCTGGTATGCCTATTTGGCTTATATAATTTTGATTTTCACCATTTTATACCTTTCATTTTATGCCTTTTTGAAACGCATTGAATTGAAAAAAGAGAAAGAGTTTGCTGAACTTAAGATATTGAACGAACACGAACTGACCGAAAAGAAACTTGCATTTTTCACCAACATCTCGCACGACCTAAAGACTCCATTGACTTTAATTGACGCCCCTGTCAATGATCTGCTCAAATCCGATAACCTCAGGCCCGATCAGGTTAACAAATTATTGATTGTAAACCGCAATGCGAAGCGGCTCTACAAACTGATTTCCGATTTGCTCGATTTCAGAAAAATAGCCCAAAAACAGCACATACTTGAAGTTAGTGAGACCTCCATTTCAGATGTACTGTCCGAAATTGTTGAGGCATTCAGCGAAGAGTGCAGAAACAAATCGATAACGTTAACCTATTCATCACCCAATACGTTAAAATGTTATGTCGATGCCAAGAAAATTGAAAAAATTATCTGGAACTTGTTGTCGAATGCTTTAAAATTTACCAACAACGGAGGCGAAATAGCACTTACCGCCGAAGAAACGGACCTAAATGGGCAAAGGCATTTGAAACTAGTGGTAAACGACAATGGCATTGGGATTTCTGAAAACAATAAGAGCAAAATATTCAACAGTTTTTTCAAAGTACAAGATTCAAATTCAGAAGGCACAGGCATTGGTCTTTCCATTGTAAAAGAACTTGTTGAGCTGCACCACGGGGAAATTGAGGTGGAGTCGCTTTTGGGTTCTGGCACAACCTTTACCGTTCTGTTACCAGCAAGCAAGGCATTTTACAACGAAAACGAACTAGTGGAACATAAAACTGATGAATCCCGCTTATCGAAAGTTGAAGATCGTTTAAGTAGCGAAACAAACGAAGATTCTTTGCCACGCCACAAATATTATAACCAGCCAACTATTCTGGTGGTTGAAGACAATAACGAACTACGCGAATATTTGGCGGGGCATTTCGACAGCAAGTTTAAGGTTATTCAGGCCAACGATGGTGTTGAGGGGCTGCGAATGGCTAAAGAGATCAATCCCGACATTATTTTAACCGATGTGCAAATGCCCAACATGAACGGCTATGAGTTCTGCAACGAAATAAGGCAGAACTTCGATACTTCGCACATCCCCGTGGTTATGCTCACGGCAAACGACACAACCGATCATCAGATAGAAGGGCTTTCGACCGGGGCCGATGCTTATTTGACCAAGCCTTTCGACATAAAGCTACTCGATACCGTTTTAAATACTGTATTGGACAACCGACGGAAACTGCGCACAAAATTCATCGGGATTGAACCATCAGAAAAACTAGAAGAGGCATTGCCTCAAAAAGACATTGACTTCGTTTTCGAACTGAAACTTTTCATCGAAGAAACCATGATGAATCAGGATTTAAATGTGGAATCAATAGCTGGCCATTTTGCCGTAAGCTTGGCACAATTGCACCGAAAAATTAAGTCCCTGACTGGTTCAACCCCAAATAATCTAATCAAGACTATTCGATTAAAGAAAGCCTACAAATTAATTAAGGAAGCAGGGTACAGGGTTTCCGAGGCTGCATATCATACAGGCTTTAGCGACCCCAATTATTTCACCACCTGCTTCAAAAAAGAGTTTGGCGAAAACCCGTCGCAAGTTGGTACTACCCATAAAGAATTATAAACAAGATAGCATTCATTTAAACTAAAGAACAGTGATCATGCGTATAGAAAGAGAAATATACAATTGGAAATACATCTTCGATGGAACTGGTTTTGATATTACTCCAAATCAAGAAATAGAAAAACCCAACACTCTATTTAAATTGTATTGTCTTAACCACAATTCATTTGACTCCCTATTGAACCAGTATATTTATGCTACACACCCATCACAACTTAATGACATTTTTGATTGCAATGAAGAGCTACTGGATTTTGATGACATAAAAGCAATAACGGTATTCCTAAAAGGATTTATGTCTTTAGAGGAGATCCAACAATTGATAGAAACCAATTTTGAAAATGTCAAAATTTTTGTTCAAAGGATTTTCAAAGAAATAATTTATCGGAAATGGGGCATATTTTCAATGACCAGTAATTCAAACAATATTTTAATGTGGTCATATTATAGTAATCATAACGGATTTTGTATTGAGTTTGATATTTCAAAATTTCCATTTAAATATTATGGTCCCTTCCCCATTAATTATCAATTAATTTTTGAACCTCTATCAATAAAAAAAAATGGCGTTCAAATTGGTACTTTGGCTCAAACTAATTTGAAAGATAAAATTTGGGAACATGAGAATGAATGGAGACTTATAGTTGCAGCTCCAAAAGGACAAGAGATGTTCTCACCTGATTCTCAAATCCCCCAAAAACCTAAAAGTCATGACAGGAAGTTTAATTACCCTATAGAAGCTATAAAAAGTATAGCATTAGGAAATAGGTTTTTTGAACCTAATGAAATACGAGAAATTGATAATATGACTCTGGAGATAACTGTGAAAAACAATTTTAAGCAAAAAACAGGTATACTTGATTTTCTTTCGTCTAATTCAATTAAAACTTTGATAGGATTGAGGACAGGCTTTACTCAGCTTAAATTCAGAACATCACTAATTGAAAAAATTGATTGCTCAAAGTATAAAGTTAATGCACTAAAGGTTTGTTAAAATTATGAAAAACATGTTTTCAATCTATATCCAAGGGTTAGAATACGAAAAGGAATATAAAAAAACACTAATTGATATAGAAAAGAAGTTTTTTACCAAGAAAGGCGAAAACAGTGGCTTATACTACCTTTTAAATGAAGATTTTAATGAATTCATTGACATCTATCTAGGTCATAAGCGGATCAATTGGGATCTTTTTTCAAAGAATCCAGATTTGCCTTGGAATCATGAAATCTTAACTAAATATAATAACTTTTGGAATTGGACTAATTTAATAAACAATCCTTCGATTGAATGGTCTACTGATTTTATATTGAAAAATGCACATTATATACATTTCGGAGAACTTATTGAATTCGTTAATTTTGAATGGACTGAAGAAGTAATTGAAAAATTACAGAATTTGCTACATTTTACAAATATTGGCATTAAAAGAGGAATTTCTCAAACTCCAAAAGATTACAGCTATTTGAAACACACATTAAATAGACGAATGACAGACTATCGCAATTGTAGTTTAAGCCTCTCATTTAAAATAAACTGGTCTAAAAAATTAATTGATAGATTTCAAGAAAAATGGGATTGGGTTGAATTATCTGCTAATAAAACTGTATGTTGGGATGCTGAGCTAATTGAAAAATATGAAGACCGAGTGAATTTTGAATTATTAAGTATAAATGAAGGAGTAAAATGGACAGTTGACTTGATTAATAAATATCAAAAAAAGTGGAATTGGATTTATTTATCAGGGAATAGAAAAATCCCATGGTCGACAGAATTTATTATTGCAAACGAAGAAAGTCTTTTTTTTGGAAATGAAAAAATTGAAAAATACAAACTCGAGATAATTGACACCTTTACCTTATCTAGCAACGAAAGCATTAAATGGAATATCAAACTATTTGATAAATATTTAAACAGACTCAATATTTGGGAAATCTCCCAACATGGTCGTATTTCCGAAGAAGTCTTGATAAAATATCATAATGATTTTAATAAAACAGGGGAATGTGATACAATCTTCTATTCCTTTAGTGATTGGACTAATGAATTTGTAATACATAGGAATTGTTGGCAAAACCTAGTATTAAACCCCAATATTGATACTACAACATTCAAAAACCCATTTTTTAAAAATTGTTATTTTGAATTCTCCTTTCCCAATGGAAATCTTGCAAAGAAATGGGATATTAGAAAAGAAACAATTTCCGTTTATGACTTATTTCAAAACGGAGAAAAATATATAATCCCTTATAAAAACACATAAAAACGCATGCTAACAAAAACTATATGTCAATTGCCGTTACCGTGCTGATTGTGGCGTTCACAGTTCGCCACAACCTTGTTGCGGCTCGCTAGAAAAGTTTTCCGAAATCTGCATATCGTTCCGAATAAGTACTTCAATAGATATAATGTCGCATAATATGAATGATAGAACGCGGATCACACTGAAAAAAGGCGGATATGTAGCGGATAAATATTCCGACAAGTCGGTATGATGGACCAGTCTTTCGCCAATGTTTGATGTATTTATCGTTCATGCTTGCATGAAACGAACCATGAGAGAGGATCTTCCAACTGAGATACTGATTTTGGATGGTGAGTTCCATGTGACAACTTAAAAACAAATTGTAAACACATGAAATTAATCCGAAACAGATCAGTCTGGACAATTAAATCCGCGTTCATCCGCAAAATCTAATCTTATCCGCGTTCCATTTTTTACGGTAACTTATTATTCTCTGAACTTAATTTGCCAACCTCCCAATAAAAAAAGACTGTCGAAATGAATCGAACAGCCTTTTTTTATGCTTGCAATTTGTGTTTTTTATAGCTTCACCACGGTTGCTTTGCCCGTGTATTTTACCTCTTTGCCAGCCTTTTCAGGTGCAATAGTTAGGGCTACATTTTCTTTTGTTACCCTTACGATATTGAACTTCCGTTCAGCCAACATGCCGGGGAAAGAGCCTTTTCTGTCGCTGATGGTCAACGTTTTTTTCGCATCGTTCCAAGTAAATGTGATGGTCGAATAAATTCCTTTTTCGTAGTTGTAGTTGTCGCTTTCATCTTCGTATAAAGTGAATTCGCCATTGGCTCCTTCGTACACGCGGATTTCGAGATTGTCCCATTTCTTCTCGCTTGCATATTGCACTTTTGGGCCAATTGGAAGGATTGAGCCGGCACGAACATATAACGGAATAATATCGAGTGGTACTTCTTTCGAAATTTTCTGTCCGCCAACGTGTTTATCCCCAGTCCAAAAATCGAACCAGTCGGCACCTTTAGGCAGATATACTTCCTTCGTTTTAACCGTGCTGAAATCTTCCTGGCCATCTTTGTTGTACATAGGTTTTGTTACTGGGCAAACTAAAATAGACTTGCCGAACATGTATTGGTCGTTGATGTCCAATGCCTGTTTGTCTTTGGCAAAATCCATCACCAAAGCACGCATCATGCTCGACTGGTTGGCTGTTACGTCCCACGAAGCAGAATAAATATAGGGTAGTAAACTGTATCGCAGATTAATGTATTTCTCGTCTGAGTCATATACTTTGTCGCCCTTTTTGCCAAATTGATAAATTTCGCGTGGAGAGCCTTCACCATGCGAACGCATCATTGGGCAGAAAGTTCCAAATTGAATCCAACGGGCATGAAGTTCACGATAATCGGGATTTTGAAGTGGTTTTTTGAAATTCCAAAGGAAGAAGCCGCCTATGTCGCTGTTCCAGTAGGGGATTCCACAGAGCGAGAAGTTTAAACCTGCTGCAATTTGGTTATGCAATGTTTCCCACGATGCCACAATATCGCCCGACCAAGTATTGGCGCCGTAACGCTGCTGCCCGGCAAATGCCGAACGGGTAAGAATGAACACGCGTTTATCGGATGTTACCGAACGTTGATGATCGGATACGCCGCCTACGGTCATTAACGGATAAGCATTGCGAACCTTGCGAAATGATCCGAGATAAGTTTTGGCATCAAAATCAGCTTTCTTCGGGTTAAAATGATCAGGTTCAGTGGAGTCCATCCACCAACCATCCATGCCCGTTGATAGAATCCCCTGAT
>Ga0209373_10002863_pt1 | contig 16627 bp, 14 predicted proteins | sample Higcelweek5metaG_FD_187173 | JGI IMG/M metagenome (GOLD analysis project Ga0209373, IMG submission 187173) | Freshwater pond sediment microbial communities from the University of Edinburgh, under environmental carbon perturbations - High... | ecosystem: Environmental > Aquatic > Freshwater >... | reverse complement strand
AGTCTTTTCTTGGCAAGGTGCATCGCATTATCGGGGTAGCGAGCGGCAAGGGTGGCGTTGGGAAGTCTACGGTGACTGCAAACCTGGGTATGGCTTTGAGTCTTGCAGGGGCTCGCGTGGGTATTCTCGACGCGGATATCTATGGCCCTTCGATGAGTTTAATGTTCGGCATTGAAACCGCCCCGGAAGTGCATGAAGATAAAACGATCACCCCTGTTTCTGTGAAAGGGGGCATCGAGATTGTTTCCATGGCGATGTTTGCCGATTCGGACAAGGCCACCATTTGGCGGGGCCCCATGGCAAGTCAAATGATTCAGAATTTTATTCACCGCGTTCGTTGGGGGGAGTTGGATTACCTCCTCATTGATTTCCCTCCTGGAACGGGCGATATTCAGCTCACGCTCACGCAGAATTGCCCTATCAGCGCCGCTGTAGTAGTGACAACGCCACAAGAAGTCGCCCTCGCTGATTGCCGGAAGGGCCTTGCCATGTTCGATGCTGTGGGAGTCCCTGCATTAGGGATTGTGGAAAACATGAGTTACTTTATTTGTGATTGCTGCGGTAAAAGTCACAATATTTTTCGTACGGGTGGTGGAGAACGCATCGCGAAAGCTTTGGGCGTTCCTTTACTAGGCAAGGTTCCTCTGGAGCCAAGTGTTGCTGATTGTGGCGATTTGGGAACCCCCGTGGTTTTGCGTTACCCCAATAGTGAATCCGCTCGTGTCTTTGTCGACATTGCTGAAAAAGTGGTCCGTTCTCTTTCGATTTTGGTGGAATCCGAGGGCTCCGTTCTCCGTAATTTCAATTTGCGTTGGGAAGAGCTCCCCGAGATTTCTGTGGAGGCAAAATGATTCAGCCTGTGAAAATTTTCAAAACGCCTGAAGGTCAATTGGGCTTTGAATGGAACGAGGGCTCCCGCTCGCTTTTTTCCCTGCACGCCTTGCGTTGCGCTTGCCCCTGCGCGCTTTGTGTAGATGAGCATTCCGGGGATCGCCTTTTGGACCCGAAAACGGTGCCCGGGGATATTCAGATCGAGAGTTTGCAGTCGGTAGGGCGTTATGCGGTGGGAATTCTCTGGTCCGATGGCCATCGCACCGGGATTTACCCTTATGATCTCTTGAACCGTTTGACGGAAACGCAGTAAAAAACAATATTTAACCCACTTTTGCAAATCAATCGGAGCGTGTGATGTCGATTGGTTTTGCTCAGAATTAAAAATGGCGTGGTTATCCTAGGCATGTGTTTATATGAGCGACTTTAACGAATCTCTATACTTCCGCGATTTGAATCGGTACCCCACCCTGACTCCTCAGGAAGAAACCGTACTTATTTCAATAGTCAAGACGGGTGAATCTCCTGAGATTCGCAAGTCCGCGTTGCAACATCTCATTCGCGGCAATTTGCGCTTTGTGGTGAGTGTGGCTCGCAAGTACCAAGGTCGAGGCCTCTCCCTTTTGGATTTGATCAATGAAGGAAACTTGGGTCTGTTCAAAGCGGCGAAACGCTTCGATATGGAAAAGGATGTCAAGTTTATTTCTTATGCGGTCTGGTGGATTCGCCAGTCTATTCAAAAAGCACTTTTTGAACAGGTGGGCTCGGTCCGGATTCCGCCGAACAAACTCGCGTTGGTCAATCGATTCAAACGCGCTCTTGTGGCCAATGGGGGCGATTACGAACGCACCATTTCCATGCCGGAGTTTGTAGACTCCGAACGTGATATTGTGGAAGTCATGGAAAAGATCGTGGACATTTCGTTGGATGCTCCGATTGGCGATGACGCGGGTTCGGGTGATTCCGTGAGCACCTTGATGGATGTGCTGGGTTCCGATGGGAATCAGGAAGATGAACTGGAAAAGCAGGAACGCAAAAAATTAATCAAAGATACGTTGTCCGCGCTTCCGGAACGCGAAGAAGAAATCCTTCGGATGTTCTACGGTTTGGATACGGTTGAGGATACCACCCTCAAAGATATTGGCGAAGACTTGAAACTCAGTCGTGAACGCGTCCGTCAAATCAAAAATAAAACATTGCGTAAGTTGCAGAAAAGCAAGGAAAATAAGGAAAAGCTTGCGGACTTTTTGGGGGGGTAATGCGCATTAGTCCTCGACAAGCGCGTAAGGCTGCCTATTTTTTCCTGACACTTATTTGCGGTGCCCTCATTGCGATTCTCTCTTATACCGCTTATGATCGCTTTGGGCCAACGAAAATCGTTGTAGATAATATCCCTTTTGGCTTACCTGTAGGGAACACGATTCTTGAAGGCAATGTCCCCAACAAAATGGAGGGCTTCGATAGAATGCCTTCCACCACGCAGCAGGAATTACGCCGCGCTATGGATCTCGCGGTGAATGGCTATGATAAAGAAGCCTTAGAAACTTTTGAAGCGATTGCCTTACAATACCCCAATGTGTTTTTAGCACAGTGGGGGGCGATGAATGCTTTATTCGATTTGGATTCTCTCACCGCGGCGCAAGAATCGCGTCTAGATGTTTTAGTGAAGAATCTCAAGAAAAGTTATCCTGGAAGCGTTGTTGATTATTACGTCGATAGTCGCCTCGCAGAACGTGAGGGGAGTGACGCTGCGGCCCTGGAACTCGCGCGGTTGGCGAGTGAAAAAGCGCCTTCTATTTTAGACGTTCGTTTCTTGTATGCGCGTCTCCTTTTTGCGGCAAAGCATTATTCTCAGGCCGCAGATGAAATCCGCGCTTCCATCAGTCTTTCTCATGGAAATAGGGCGCCTCCTTATCGATTGCTCGCTTGGCTTTATCATGATGAAGGCTCTCTGGATAGCTCCGCATTGGTCGTGGAGTATGCACTCCCTAAATTCCCTGCAGATGAAGACTTGCTCCGTTTGCAAGGTTACCTTGCAGAATACAAAGGACAATTTGATGATGCCGAGCGCATTTATCGCCGCATCTTAGCACTTTGCCCGGGTTCCAAAAAAGCCAATGAAGCCTTGCTGAGCTTGGGAGAAAAATCTCCTCCAGGGGGCGGCAATTCTACCACACGTTTGACTCCGCATGATCGCGCGACCGTTGCTTGCGAAATTCTGGAACCCTTGGTGAATGCTTACCCTGATAATTTGCCCTTGCGCGAAGCCTTGGGCCAAGCCTATTTGAAAGGTCGCGACTTTGACCAGGCGCGCAACCAGTTTATGGAAATCCAATCCCGTGATCCAGAATACCCAGATATTCAATTGCGATTACAAGAAGCTGTGGCGACCCATTCGCCAGAAGTGCAAGACGGGCTCCTTGCCGAAGATTTGAACCGTGCCGTAGACAGTCTACGCACCATGCCGACGACTTCCCATGATTTCGAAACGAGCCTGGGACATTATCTTGTAAAATATGGTGCCGCTCCCCAAGCCTTCTTTGCAAAATATTCCATAGCGAACTTCAAACAGATTGCTCCCAACGTATGGCAAGAAACATTTTATGAACCGCCCTACTTCCATCAGTACACGGTTCTCTTTAATGATAAACAACGCTTTTTTGGTGTCCATGTTTTGATCTTGGATTCCAATGTAGTCAATAATCCTCAAGGTCGGACGCCCGAAGTTTACAGTCATTTTCTCCAGCAAAATTCGCGCCTTTCTGGTGTCGGTAGTGCGACGGGTGAGACCGATTGTGGGGGAACGATTATGGATGCGGCGGTTTGGGACACTCGGGATAACTTTGAAATTCTTGCTCGCATCATTGGAAAGCCCTCCGAAGTGCGCATGGTTCGCTTAGATCGTTCGGTAATCCCGGATGGAGCCAAGCTGTGTGATTATTTGACCTACCTCAATAAGTATTAGCTAATCCCTCTTTTTGTATTTTCACTCTATGCATTTTCGTTTTTCCTCATGGTTTCTTGCATTAACAGCCTTCGTTAGTTTGGGGTTGTTTCAGGGGTGTACTTGCTGTGCCTACCTGAATCACATGTTTAATGCAGAACGAGCTTATGAAGAAGCGGGCGAAATGCGCGAGGCTCGATTGGACAGTCTCCCGGGAGATTCACAATCGGTCGCTAAAGGCGAGGAAGTGAAGAAATATGACCGCGTCATTGAAAAAGGTTCGCGCGTTTTGGAACGCTTCCCAGAGAATGAACGTCAAACAGCGAAAGCGGTTTTTCTCATTGGCGAATCGTTCCGCTACAAGGGGGAATGGGCGAAGGCGATCACTAAATACGATGAATTTGAACGTTATTTTTCGGACCATGATTCGATGCCGACTGTGGAGTATCAGCGCGCCTATTGCCTTTATAAAAACGGAGAATACAACATCAGCCGCTTCGCCTTAGAACCTGTTTTGAAAGAGGGTCACCCGTATTACCACGAAGGCTTGAATTTGCTCTCCTTGCTTGAAGAACAAGCCGATTTTCCAGACCAAGCCATTGCGGCTCTGGAGGCCATGCTCGCGGATACCAACGGGACTCCTTACATGCGGGGCAAGGCTCATTTGCGTTTGGCCGATCTCTATTTCAAAATGGAAAACTGGCCCAAAGCGCGGGAACATTATAAGGCAAAAGAGATAAAAGAACTCATAACAAGAGACCGCTATTCTGCAGACTTTCATGCCGCAGAGTGTGAAGTGAATCAGGAACAGTATTTGGCGGCTGCGGACGAATATAAAACCATGGCCGAGAATAAAGACTATGAGGATCACCTCGCCGATATTTTAGTGCGCCGTGGGGAGTTACTATTGCTTGCTCAAAATTGGACAGAGGGGGAAAAACTGCTTCAAAAAGTGGTGACGGATTACCCCAAGTCCGAAACGAGTGCCCGTGGCTATTATGATTTGGGTGATTTTTCACAAACAGAACAGCGCCTTTATGAAAAAGCCTTGGCTCGTTATGACAGCAGTTTTATTTCCAAACCCTCCAGTTCTTGGGGCCGCAATAGTCGTGAACGTCGCGATGCTTTAAAGCGGTTAATGCTATTACAGCAGGCAAACGGAACAGCGACAGACACTTCGGTACTGGGGAAAAAGAAATTTTTTGATACCGAATTTCAAATTGCTGAATTGTTCTTGTTCAAGCTTTCGGAATTGGATAGCTCTCTCAAACGTCTAGATGTCATTATTACGGAATCTCCAGATACGAGCATTGTCATGCGTGCCACCTATGCGCGGGCCTTTATCTATGACGAATTTAAGAAGGACCCGGAGAAGTCTGAGGCTCTCTATAAGGAAATTATTGCAAAGTATCCTAGTTCGGAATACGCGAAGCAAGCTCAAGTGAATTTAGGGATGCGAATCACAGTGAAAACTCGGGAAGATTTGGCGCACGAACGCTTCTTAAAAGCGGAGAGCTTATGGATTGCGGCTCAGGCGATACCTTTAGATCAAATGGGCGCCGTGGATTCTTCTTATGCGAAGGCCCTCGTTGCTTACGATAGTATTTTCCAAGAATACCCAGACACTCGTTCGGGCGTCCAAGCCTTATTCATGAAAGCGACTATATTTGAATTAGACCCTGCGGGAAGAGATAGTGCCTTGTATACTTACAAGGAATTGCGCACGAAGTATGGAAATACTCTGTGGGGTAAAGCGGCTGATTTGCGTATGCAAACGAGGCTTACGATTACGGATGAAGAACTCAATCGTATGCGGAAACGCGTAGAGCAAAATAATGAATATGTGGCCAAACTTTCCAAGCAGTATGAGGAAAGTTTCCAAAAACCAAAAGACCCTACCAAGCCTGACATCAAGGCGAATGAAGATGAAGTTCTTGAAAATAGTTACAACAGTATGTACGATTTTCAGTAACTCTTAAAATGACAAAAATTGACATTCTTTTGTTTTATATTTGCTCACATGAGCATTAATAATATTAAAACAATCGAAAATGGGCTTTCCCTCCCCTCTGAGGTTCTTTTCTACAACATACATCATGCGGATTCCGGGTTCTCCGTGTTTCGTCACCGAATAGAGGCGGCGATGCATGAGTGGGGGCAAAGTTTTGCTTTAGAATTAGAAGAAGAAACTCTTTATCGTTATTATCGCAACGGAGAAAGTGAAAATTATGTGCTTGCAGCATTCGGCTGTGAAACCTTGAATTGAAGCTTCTCGCCAAACGTTCAAAAAAGATTGTTCCCATGAAGACTGAATTGCCAAGATTTTTGTAGCAATAAAGGGCACTAAACACTTGCAAAGCAATGTTTTTGCAAGAGCTTAAAGAGATAAAAAAGGGAATTATATACTTAAAATTGCACACTAAGTAACATAAGCCTCTAAGACTTTTGATCTTCACTATTTTCCAAATTTACGCACTAAAATATAGAAGCCAAAAAAAAGGACCCTTTGTGGGTCCTTACTTAAACGTGTGTAATCTTGTATTTCTCTATTGGGGTCTTTTAAGGATTCTTAACTCGGATCATCTGTTTGTTCGCCCCAGCCTTCGCTTGGACCAAATAAAGTCCTGAAGGGAGTGCCGAGAGATCGATGTTCTTTGTTGTCGTTTGAGCCACTCGATTTCCCATCAGATCAAATACTTGGAATGTGGCATTCTTGTTCACTGCCCAGAGAATCGTTTGGCCGGCGCGTAAGGAAATCGTGGTGTTATAGGTAAATTTAGTGACTGCTGCGATGGCTAAATTTCCACCGACGAGAGAAATATTGGAAAGAACAATTGATTCCCAACGGGATCCTGGCGCAGTCAGTGTGAGAACGGCGTCTTCGCTGGAAGTGGCTGTGAATGTGCAGGTGATTGTTTTTGCCGTTTCGCTCACAGATTCAGATTCATTACAATAAGAGTTCAGTGAAACGGTAACACCATTCATGGTTGCGTTTGTATTGAGAGCTATATCCATGGTAAGCGTGTATGTTGTATTTGCGACCAATGTTCCCAAAACTTTAGTCACCAGGCGATCGCTAGACCAGTCCGTAGATTGACCAATGGTAACTCCCGCATCGGTGGCGTCTGCAAGCTGAACATTTCCAGACCAATAAGTGGTCACGCTAATCGAAGAAGACGAATTCACAGAAGACGATGATGTGACAGAAGAGGAGGAAACGACCGAAGAAGATGACGTCACGGAGGAAGACGATGCAACAGAAGAAGAGGAGGCAACCGATGATGATGACTTTATAGAGGAAGAAGAGGTCACTGACGAGGATGAAGCCACGGAAGAAGAGGAGGGGGTTGTTCCACAGGCAATGGTGATGTTATTGCTACCTGCAAAAGAGGTAAAATCACTCCCAGGGTCTTGAACGGTGAGACCGATTACGCCATCACTAATGCGGGAATTGAGGTTACTTGTGCTTAGCCATTCGGTATAATCGCTACTGGTAGAACCGCCGACGCCATAGCCATCGTCTGCGATGATCTTTTTTCCACCCATGGCTGCACTTGCAGAAGCCCATGTGACTGTGTTGTTGGCATCGCTGCGGATCAGGCTTGCATTGCCCTGGGTGCGTCCACCAGAATTGTAGAGATAGTCAATTTTACTCTTATCGAAGTTGTTGTACCAGGTGGTAATGCCACTGTTGAGCCATGGGGAAATATCCACGGCGATTTTCGCATTGGGGAGATAAGTCTTAATGGCTGTGACAATTTGATTGAAGTAAGTGCCGCAAAGAGAGGCATCGGCAATGCCGCCACCGTCTTGGGCATATTTCGTATTGAGAGCATCCCCCGTAACGGAATATTGTAAAAAGTCAGGTTCAATGAGCCAAATGGTAGTTGCTGAAGTGCCAAAATCACCAGCAACACCCTCCGCGTAAGCTTTGTAGCGATTGATGATATCGCTCCAGTGGTTACGAATCATATTTGCACCACCCGTGCAGTGATTAGGGGAGCCCACATCGCAGTCCACAAGGCCGCTGTTGTCTTTGCCGTATTCCGCAATCACGTAAGCGTAGAACACCGGAGTCAGGTTATTGCTTGCCGCCGCTTTTACCATGTTCCCTTCCCAATAGCTATTGTAGGCGGCATTATCGCCCACCCATATCGCCAAATGAGAAAGACCTTGTCCCGAAAAGCTCGTGCTGGAAGTGTAGGAACTTTTCCAAGTTTTGCCAAAATTGAATTTGCACTCGCTGAATTCAGCAAACGCGGTGGCCGCTAAAAAGGAAAGTATTGAAATACCTAAAAAAGTTTTGATAATGTTCATAAGGGAGACCTCTCTAAAATCAATTTACCTGCTGAAACTATTATAAATAATCTAAGGGGTTTTGTTATAAAAAGTTGTTTTTGTATACAGACGGTAAACGGCCGCAAAAACAGCATAGAATCGGCATTCGATTAAATATTTTTTACAATGATTTTTTGTGCTAAGTCGTTATCGGACTTGAAATTCCACGAAGCGGACGTTGCCATAATAATCTTTGTGACTGGCGACCCATTTTAACCATGGATATTGTGTGGCTTCGGCTTGTAATTTTATTTCTTGACCGGATCCAATTTCAATAAGAATAGGAGCGAGTGATTCTAAACGATTCTCGGTTTGTTGCAAGAGTTCGCGGACTAATTGAAGTCCGTCTTCGCCTCCAAAAAGAGCGAGAGCAGGATCAAAATCGCGCACTTCTTTTTGCAACTTTTCTTTTTCAGAAAGAGGAATGTAAGGAGGATTTGAAACGAGTCCGTCAAGGCGCTTTTCTTTAGGAATGGCGGCGAGCAAATTTCCCTGATAAAAAACAATGTCGGTCTCGTTGCTTTTTGCGTTTTCACGAGCGAGAGAAAGGGCTTCTTCGGAAATATCCGAGGCAAAAACCTGGGCGCCTTCGATTTCTTTTGCCATAGCAATGGCAATCGCGCCCGTCCCTGTCCCAATATCGGCAATCAGAGGAGACTCTTTTCCTTGAAGGCGTTCCTTAATCATGTCCACGAGCATTTCTGTTTCCGGTCGCGGAATGAGAGCTCGTTTGTCGCAAAGAATTTGGTGTCCTCTAAAACTGGTATTCCCGATAACATGTTGCAATGGTTCCCGTTTTGCGCGCCGCGAGACCAAAGGACGCAATAGGGTGAGTTCTTCTTCGGTCAGCGGGCGATCAAAATTCAAATACAAATCCATGCGTTTCATCTTGAGCCCATGAGCCATAATGTACTGTGCGTCTAAGCGCGCATCAGGGACTCCGCTCTTTTCAAAGAAGGCGGTCGTCTTGTTTAGAATTTCAAGGACGGTGTTCATACGCCTGCAAAGTGGCCGAGTTTCTCTTGAGCGTTGGCCATTTGGAGCCCATCGATAATTTCCTGAATGTCCCCTGTCATAATCTTTTCCAAACTGTAAATGGTAAGGTTAATGCGGTGATCGGTGAGGCGATTTTGCGGGTAGTTGTATGTGCGGATTTTCGCAGAACGGTCACCAGTGCCCACCAACGCTTTGCGGCTGGAGGATTCCGCTTGTTCCTTTTTGGCGATGGCGGAATCCAAAATCTTGGATCGCAACATTTCCATGGCTTTATTACGATTTTTAAGCTGACTGCGCTCTTGCTGACAGCTTACGACAACGCCTGTAGGAATATGGGTAAGGCGCACAGCGGAATCCGTTTTGTTGATGTACTGGCCGCCTGCACCGCTGGAACGATAGGTATCCATATGAATATCTTCGGTACGAATCACCACATCCACTTCTTCGGCTTCCGGGAGAATGGCCACCGTGGCTGCAGACGTGTGTACTCGGCCTTGCGTTTCTGTATCTGGCACGCGCTGCACACGGTGAACACCACTTTCAAATTTCAAAGTCCCGTAAACGCAATCGCCTTCGATAAAGGCTCGAATTTCTTTGTAGCCGCCGACAGAACCTTCGGCTACATCTTCGATGGTCATTTTCCAGCCCATACGATCGCAATAACCGCGATACATGCGGAACAAGTCCCCAGCAAACAGAGCCGATTCGTCACCGCCAGTACCACCGCGAATTTCCAGCGTGGCATTGCGGAAATCCCAAGGTTCTTTGGGAACCATTAAAATCTGTAATTCAGCAGAGAGGGCTTCGATCTTTTTTTCGAGAGGTGGAATTTCTTCTTTGGCGCAAGCGATAAGCTCTGCATCACCGCTGCCGAGGGCGGATTTCCATTCCTTAAGATCATCGCAAAGTTGCAAATATTCGCGGGATTTTGCGGTGGCCTTTTCAATGCCTTTGTATTGCTTGTGAAGCTTTGAGTACAGGGCTTGATCGGACACAACATCCGGGCGGCCGAGTTCTGCTTCGAGCTCTTCAAATTTTTCAATGACTTTTCTTGCGTTATCTTGCATCGGTGGGCAAAAATAGAAAATATTATGAAGGGACAACCGCTCCATAAGCCCAAAGCGATGATCAATCGAATAGGGAAGATTGATTTGTGTTGATGGATTTTCTGTCGGGTTCCATTCCATGGAAGGTGACACGGAAGTGAAAAATACTCCTGTTTCATTAGCCGTAGTTTCATTTTGCTAATTTGCAGGCACAATGAATGAAGATCGATACTTAAATACGTTAAAATCATTGACCGAAAATAATCAATTGCGGTCATTGCGTGAAATGTCTGAAAAGTGTGGATGCCGCTTGCAATATGGAGGACGGGAATATATCAATGTTTCTTCCAACGATTATTTGGGGCTTGCTTTTGACAATGATTTACTATTAGACTTTTATTCGTCTCTTTCCAAAACTTCGGTTATTGAACAGTTTGGTTTGGGGGCTTCTTCTTCTCGGTTACTTACTGGCAACGCCTCCTTGTACTCTCAAGTGGAAGCCTTACTCGCCACGTTATATGGTAAAGAAGCCGCATTGGTTTTTAACAGTGGATATCATGCGAATATTGGAATTCTCCCGGCACTCACCAATAAGCGCGATCTCATTCTTTCGGACAAACTCAATCATGCAAGTCTCATCGATGGATTCAAATTAGCGGACGCCACGGTGATTCGATACAGACATTTTGATTATGATCAATTAGAAGAAATTCTCACAACGAAACGCCATGAATTTGATCGTGTCTTTATCGTCAGCGAGACGATTTTCAGCATGGATGGCGACGTGGCTGATTTGAAACGGTTGGTCGCGATCAAGAATAAATTCGATGCCGCCTTGTATGTGGACGAAGCCCACGCTTTTGGCACGCGGGGTGCTACAGGTCTCGGCATTTGCGAAGAACAATCGGTGGTGGGTGATGTTGATTTCATTGTGGGGACGTTTGGAAAAGCCGTCGGATCGCAAGGGGCTTATATTGTTTGCTCACAAACTATTAGAGACTATCTGATTAATACCATGCGCCCGTTTATTTTCACCACGGGGCTTCCGCCGGTGAGTTTATCCTGGTTGCATTTCATTCTTCAGCAACTGGGAACGTTCCACGAAAAGCGAAATCAACTCCATGACGTTTCGAAGTTTGTGAGAGATTCTCTTGCCGAAGTCGGTATTTCCACGGTCAGCGGCAGCAACATTATTCCGATTGTGCTGGGTGAAAACAGAAATGCGGAACTCGCGGCTGAAAAGTTGCAGAATAAGGGATTCCTTGTGTTCCCCATACGCCCGCCGACGGTCCCCCAGGGCACGGCGCGCCTGCGTTTATCGCTCACCGCCGACATGAACGAATTGATGCTCAAACCGATGCTGGATCTTTTCAAATGAAGCACTACTGGCTCCATAAAAAAAACAACACCAGACTCATCCTTTTTTTCTGTGGCTGGGGAAACGATCCTCATCCTTTTTTGAAACTGGAAGATGATGCCTGTGATGTGTTGATGCTTTATGACTATAAAAAATTCGAAACGGATATAGATATAAAGGCAATCGTTGCCGAATACACAGACACTCACTTACTCGCTTGGTCCCTCGGTGTTTTTGTGGCGAACACGTTATTGCAAAATATTCCATTTACTTCAGCAACGGCCGTGAATGGCACCCTCCAAGCGATTGATGATCACTTCGGCATTCCTCCCGCTATTTTTGAAGGGACCATTCAGAATTTTAATGAACGGAATAGAGATAAATTTTTCAGACGCATGTGTGTGAATCCAGAGGCGATCGCCTACTTTAACGAAAACAAACCTCAGCGCGAATTACAAGAGCAGTTGGAAGAATTGCAGACTTTGCAAAATGAAGTAATGAACGCAAAGCCTCAACAGAATATTTTTGAAACCGCCATTATTGGGATGCAAGATTCCATTTTCCCGCCGCAGAATATGATCGATTTTTGGACCGAGATCCTGGGAAAAGCGAACCTCGAAATTCTGGATGCGCCTCATTTTTTGTTTAATCAATATAAAAGGCTGAGTGACCTGTGCCCATTCACATTGAAAAATCATTAATTAAAGAGCGTTTTACAAAAAGCATTCACACCTACAGTGAGTTTGCGACCGTTCAATCCCTAATTGCCAAGAGATTGGCCGCGCAATTAGCGAAACATGCCTCTGAATTTCACAATGTATTGGAACTCGGTGCGGGGACGGGATTTCTCACTCGGGAATTGGTCAATCAATTTTCAGTGCAATCGATTTTGTGTAACGACCTCGTGGGCGAATACAAGCCTTTATTGGAATCCATTACTCATGACAAGGCTCAGTTTTCGTTCCTGGAAGCGGATTTGGAACAAACGGATGTGTTTACTGGGAAATATGATTTGATTGCTTCGGCATCGACTTTGCAGTGGATTCTGGAATTAGATGTGCTGTTTGCGAGGCTCAAAACCAAAATGAAAAAGAACGCCTTTTTTGCTTTTTCCACTTTTGGTGAAAACAATATGATTGAAGTGAGACGCGTTCTGCAAAGCGGTCTGTATTATCCTTCGCTCGAAACGATTTTAGAAGTTGTACAAAAGCATTTTACGCTCTTGTATTCTCATGAAGAATCGCAAGTGCTTTACTTTGAAGAACCCGTTGATGCGCTTAAACACATTAAGAAAACCGGAGTGAACGCCTTATTTAAAATGCATTGGACTAAAGGCGATTTATTGAACTTTTCCGAAAAATACAAAAGCCAATTTTCGTCTGAACAAGGCGTGAGTTTAACGTATCACCCGATTTACATTATCGCCCAAAATAAAGAAAATCTTTGAAAATTTATTTTCTATGACTAGATGCAGGTTCCCTCCGGCGAACATTAGGCTTCGCAGAGAAATTGATTGCGCGCTCGTTTTAACCATCAATCATTCCTGCCCCCACTCATTTCAGCAAAACCTGATGAGGGATCACTCCGAATTCTGATGCGAATAAGTCTCTGAAGGGTCACTCTTACTAAGCGCTAAAGTGCAAGTGTCTTTCGCTTAACCTCATACTCCAAGGGAATCGTTTGCTTTCACCAGCTACCAAAAACTCATTTTTGACAGATTTTTGAGTGTCGTTTGTAGCCAAAAAGCTCCGAAATAGAGCTCTTGAGTACGATTTTATTCATACAAAGAGAACCGTCTTACATTCTATTGGCAGAAGTGTTGCGTTCGCCGGTGTGGGGACAGCCTATAAAAACAGGAGGCTCGTTATTCTCCGAGGATTTCGAGAATGGCTTCTTTGCAAAGTACAATGGCTTCATCAATTTCCGTTGGTGAAATAGTCAGCGGAGGATTGAAGTAGAGAACATCGCCGAGGGGCCGGAGCAGCAAGCCTTTCGCGAGAGCTTTTTTATAAATCTGGTATCCGGTGCGATTTTTGCTTTCGAAAGGCGTTTTCGTTTGGGGATCCGCGACGAGTTCGATGGCGTTGATAAGGCCAATGTGGCGAATCTCGCCGACATTTTTATGGCCCCCGAGTGCTTCTACCAGGTGCTCGTGCAGATAAAATGCATTTTTTGCCGCGTTATCGAATACCGGTTCGTTTTCGAGAATGTCGAACACCGCGTGGGCCGCGGCACAGCCGAGAGGGTTTCCACTGTAAGTGTGGCTGTGCATGAATGCTTTCCCTTCAGAATAATCGGCATAAAAAGCATCATAGATTTTTTTTGTCGTGATCGTGAGGGACATGGGCATATAACCACCGGTGAGGCCCTTGGAAAGGCACATAATGTCTGGCGCAATGTCGGCGTGCTTACAAGCGAAAAATTTCCCGGTGCGTCCGAATCCTGTGGCAATTTCATCGGCGATCAGTAGCACCCCGTAGCGGTCGCAGGCATCGCGCAGCTTTTGAAGATACAGCGGGGGATAAATGCGCATCCCTGCCGAGCCTTGGAGTAAAGGCTCACAGATAAAAGCGCAGGTCTCTTTTGCGTGAAGCTCAAACGCTTTCTCTGCCTTTTCAAAACATTCCGCGCGACACGTTTCGCGACATTTGCCATAAGGACAACGGTAACAATCGGGCGCTTCTACATGGAAAACATCCATCAGCATGGGCTTATAAATTTCAGCGTAAAGATCCAATCCCCCGACAGAAAGCGCTCCCACGGTTTCGCCATGATAGCCATCGGACAAAGTCATAAAATGTTTTTTTTCGGGGTGTCCCGTCTGGTATTGATACTGAAAACTCATTTTCAAAGCGCACTCAATGGAAGCGGAACCGTTATCCGAAAAATTGAACTTGACAAGTCCTTTCGGCAGATGTTTCATCAGGCGTTCACACAAAAGGATCGCGCCTTCATGGGAAAAGTTCGCGAAAATAACATGCTCCAACTTATCCAGTTGTTTTTTGATGGCGGCACTGATGTAAGGATTGCAATGACCGAGGAGATTGCACCACCAAGAACTCACCACATCGAGGTAGCGTTTCCCATCCATATCGTACAAATTCACGCCTTTTGCATGATCAATCACAATAGGAGCGAGTTCTTCGTAGTCCTTCATTTGGGAACAGGGGTGCCAGATATACTGGAGATCTTTGCGGATCAGTGCTTCTTTGGAATTCATTGGAAAACCTTGATATCAATATCGATTTTTTTTGCATCGGTGGGGACACAGGCAAGAATGGGCACGCGGGCAATTTCAGCAATCATTTGTCTGTTATCGCGTTCCATTTCCGAATCCCCGTAGCGGTTGAGAATTACCCCACGAACGCCGATGCCATGGGCGCGTGCGTATTCCACGGTGAGAACGGCGGCATTGATCGAGCCCAGTAAAGCGGTAGAAACAATGACAATCTCCAGATCAAGTGCTTTAATAATGTCTTCGAGAAATATTTTTTGCTTATCGTAGCGTATCGGGCATACGATACCACCGCTTCCTTCAACGAAAACGAATACGTGTTTGGCTCTTGCGCGTGCATAGTCCGCGCGGACTTTCGAAAGCTCTACCGGATTCCCTTCCTTGCGGGCCGCAAGATGTGGGGACACTGCTTCTTTGTAAACGTAGGAGACAAGTTCCTCTTCTGAATCAGAAAGATTCGCGACCGTTTTCACATATTCGGCATCGCCTGCAACATACTTCCCATTGCGAAGTTCTGCACCGCTGAGGGCCGCTTTGTAGTACCCCGCATCAATGCCCTCATCGCGCCATTTTTTGACGAGAAGTGCGGTCACAAATGTTTTGCCCACGTCTGTTCCCGTAGCGGTCACGAAAATACCCGAGTTCATGGATTTACTTCCTGAACAGCATAGCCGAGCTTCTGTAAAAGAGTGTGGTCCGTTTCCACAGAGATTCCCGCAGTGGTGAGCATATCGCCAGAGATCGTCGCGTTAGCCCCGCTCTTAAAGGCCTTCTCTCCTTTATCGCCGAGAAGTCCGCGTCCCCCCGCAAGGCGTATAGAGGCCTCTGGCACCATAAAGCGGTAGATAGCCACCATACGACAAACTTCATCGTTGGTCAGTGGCGCAATATCCGCATAAGGAGTCCCTGGAATCGCATTCAAAACATTCACCGGGATGGAGCGGACTCCAAGTTCCCGGATATCCAGGACCATATCGATACGATCTTCAACCGTTTCGCCAAGGCCCATAATACCCCCGCTACAAAGAGAAAGCCCGGCGCGTTGTGCGGCCTTCAGCGCTGTGATTTTGTCATCGTAAGTATGGGTGGTGCAAACGTTGCTGAAATTGCGGCGCGACGTTTCCAGGTTGTTATGCACCCGTGAAAGCCCCGCTTCTTTAAGCTTCACGAACTGGTCATAGTCGAGAAGGCCCGCAGAAATGCACACTGAAAGGCTCGTTTCCTTTTTGATTTTGCGGATGTCGCTACAAAGAATAGCAACGTCTGTGTCCGAAAGCGTGCGGCCCGAAGTCACCAGAGAAAAACGCGGAACCCCGCGGGCATTCTGTTTTTTGGCCTCTTCGAGAATGGATTCTTCGCCCAAAAGCGAATACTCCGGCGCATCGGTTTTATAATGTACGGACTGGGCGCAATAGCGGCAATTTTCTGAACAACGCCCGCTCTTCGCGTTGATAATAGTACACATGTCGAATCCGTTACCACAAAAATGCGCGCGAAGAACATCCGCGTTTTGAGCGAGAATATCTAACGGTTCCTCCAGGAGACGAAGTGCCTCTGCTTTAGTAATGCGGTAGTTTTCTTGAATGATTTTGTTCCGAAGTACTTCGCAGTAATGCATTTCATATCCCTTAAGGTTCTGCGCGACTTCCTGAGCAAATCTGGGTGCCGCTTTTTAGGCTTTAAAATTCAAGAATAAATCTAGAAATTCTGGGTCGAAAGTCTATAAGCAACGTTGGTTTGAATGCCTTGAATTTCTTTTGGCATTATAATCATTTTTATTAAAGGCGACTCATTCCGAATTTCCAATCTTATTACGGGTCTTTCCCTTTTAGAATATTCTTTTTATGGGGAAGTCGCCAAGGTATAGGACGAACAAAAAC
>Ga0209373_10002861_pt1 | contig 16632 bp, 21 predicted proteins | sample Higcelweek5metaG_FD_187173 | JGI IMG/M metagenome (GOLD analysis project Ga0209373, IMG submission 187173) | Freshwater pond sediment microbial communities from the University of Edinburgh, under environmental carbon perturbations - High... | ecosystem: Environmental > Aquatic > Freshwater >... | reverse complement strand
TGCTGCCGCTTTCTTTGCCGCTGCTTCTGCTGCCGCTTTCTTTGCCGCTGCTTCTGCTGCCGCTTTCTTTGCCGCTGCTCTTTTTGCTGAGAGTTTTTTCACGTACGCTTTTTGTGCTGCTTTCTTGGCTGCGGCTTTTTGAGCATCAGTAAGAACCGGTGATTTTAGCCCTGTAGTGGTTCCCGTTTGAACAGAAACGATGGCATAGAGCGCTGGCTTTTTTGTGAACATAGTCGATGAAATAAGACGTGATTTTGAGTTGAGTTCATGATCTTGGGCATACGCAGTCAGAAGAGAAGAAGACTCTCTCTCGTTCACCACCCAAAAATCATTGAAAGTATGGTCTTGAAGAGAGACGATTCAAAAAAATGACAAAGAAGTAAACAGAAAAATACCCCCTATTGCAAGGATTCTAACGAATCATTTTTTGTTTGTCATAAGTGAAAAATGAAGAAATAAATTATACCAATGCATGTTCTCAAACAAGAATCTCGTGAATTTTTGAGGACACCAAACGCACAAATTCTTGGTACTTTGTCAATGGCTGTGGCATGGATATCTTGTGAATGCCTGAGATTTGGTTATATTCATAGTTTTTGAGTACATCCGCATGTCGAAGGGAAATTTTAACTCCTCAAAGATCATCACTTCCAAGATAAGCAACATAGGAAAGACGATACTCCGCTGGAATAACGGAAAAATTGGTATCGAGAAAATGTGCGAACTCGTCAAAAAACTTATTTCCTACCGTTCCAAAAAAATCTAAGTTGTAATTGAAATAATACCTTCTCTCTCCCCCATAGTCACAGTGCGAAATAGTATAGGAGATCTCTGGCTTTGATGCTAAAAATTCATCCAAAAGTGAGAAGAGAATTACTTGATAGATTCTTGCATCACGCAAGATTTCTGTATTGTTTTGAATTTTAGCTCCGAGTCAATATTTCTCATAATCACGAGCCAAAGACGCTTTGGAAAAGGCAGACATAGAAATAAAATAAAAAATATAATTACAAAAAAAAAGAAAAAATATGCACAAAAAAAGCAATCCAAAAAAGATTTCTTTTTTTAGTGATTGCTAAGCTTTTGTGAGTTCAAGATGAAGGATTTCAAGTACTTTGGCAGAAATTTCTTCTTCAAATTCAGAGTATTTGTCCTTGCTGTGTGGAAAACCGATGGTTTCAGTTCCAATAATCCTATCATACTGTGTCTCAGAAAGACTACTCACCCCAAATCAGGAAATTTTGATGGCTCCCTTATTCCCTTCATGACTTCCAATATAGGCATCATATTCCATACGGTATTCTACTGGGATAATCTGAAGATTTGCTTTTACATATAAGGCAAATTCTTGGAAAAATGGTTCTTCTCAAGCGGATGATTGGAGTAATATATTGAAATCGAAAAACTTTCTTTCCGATCAACCATATTCACTTTTTATCAAGTCGTATGAAAAATGTGGATGTTCTTGTATAAAAGCAGTCAGGAGCGACTGAATCAAGACTCTGTAAATTCTTGCCTCACGCAAAAGTTCTTTTCTGTTATAAAGCCTTGCATCGAGTCCATACTTTTGGTATTCACGAGTCAGCGTATTTCTGGAGAGGGGTTTCATAAAAATGAATAATCAGGTAAAAGCTAAATATAGCAAAATCTATGTAATTGTCAAATAAGCATGAAAGCCGTATTCATGACACCCATTTCATCCTACATCTGTATTCTCTAGAAGAAAAGAATGAAACATCTTTGATAATCCCCCCTCTTTGATTCTCATCATTTATTGAGGAGAAATAATACGTTCAATCTTTTCTTTCAAAAGGTTTACAAATTCAAAGTATTTGTCTATTGGTTGAGGAAAGCCTATTTTTTCCGTAGGGGCAAGCATATTTTTGTCATATTCTTCATCAGAAATTGCCGTGATAGAGTCTCTTGATATCTTTATTGCTCCCACATTCACTGATCAAAGAAATGCATCATACAATAGACGATATTCTCTCGGGATGACATCTTGGTGTGTTTGCACGAACTTTGCAAATTCTTCAAAGAATTCTCTACATCTTGTTTCTGAGTCTCCTTGGTTTCCTTTGTAAGTCAATTCTATACTATAGTCAAGAAACGTTCTCACTTTCGTACCATACTCACTATGGGTAATACGGCATGAAAAATCTTGATGTAATTGCATAAAATATCACAAAAGCGAGATAAGTAATTCTCTATAAATTCTTGCCTCTCTCAGAAAAACTTTATTGGGGTGAAGTCTAACATTAAGTCAGAATTGGTCGTAATCAGAAGCAAGATCAGATTTAGTCAAAGGAGACATACAAAAATAATTAAAAAATATTTTTCAAATTAGCCAATAATATAGCAATTTTTAAAGTTTTGTCAAATCAAGCTTTCACACTTAGATAAAGGACAGTTTTTAGTAAATAAATTTGCTTTTTTTAGAAAAGGGATAAACTTACACGGTTTTATTAGCGTATTTTATTCTCATAGTTTGTTTTCCTATGGACATCTATTTTTTTCTCGCACTTTTGGTCTTTTTTGGAACGATTTTTTTGTTTTTCTTTGACAAGTTGGATAAGACCCTGGTCGCTTTGGGATGAGCTATTCTTTTGATCCTCTCGGGAGTAATCACTCCGGTAGAAGCCCTAAAGGCGATTGATATAGAGACCCTGATTTTACTTTTTGGACTGATGCTCATCGTAGGAATTTCCTTTCACTCGTGACTGTTCTCATACGTGAATATGATGATTGCCAAAAAAAGTAATGGAAGTCCAAAAATCATCTTTTTGATGTTTATCTTCCTCATCACTTTTTCTTCGTTTGTCTTGAATAATGCAACCGTTGTACTCTTGACGGTGCCTATTGCCATTGCACTTGCGAGAGGACTCAACCTTGATGGAAAACTTTTGGTGATTCTTTTAGCTGTCTTTTCCAATATTTGAGGAACGCTCACCCTCATCTGAGACCCTCCAAATACCCTGATAGGGATGAAAGCAGGAATACCGTTTATGGACTTTATCTACAATCTTTGGATTCCAATTTCAATGATGATGGTCATTATTATTGGCTATTTAATGTATAGATACAAACCCTCTTTTCAAGTTATACAAAATGATTTTTCAAAGATCTTCGTCTCAAAACTGATTATCGAAAGAATTAGCTATAAATATATTGAACAAAAAATGGACCGTTATATCGCAACTATAGCCATTATCACGGTGATCGTAACGGTTGGATTGCTAATCTTTCAGCCTCAAATCAGTGAACTCACGGGGATAAAAGAAGGAATGGTTGGTTTTATGGGAGTGACTGCTGGAATTGTGGGTTCCATCATGGTCATGAAAAAACTCAGTTTTGGGCATATTATGAAAGAAGTTGAATGGGACTCTCTCCTCTTTTTTGCGGCACTCTTTGTGCAGGTGGGAGCACTTGCCAAGGTGGGGTTTCTCGATTTGATTACGGGACAGATTGCTCAGTTTAGCTCCAATCTTCCTCTACTTTTGCTTGTAATCATTTGGGGAATCGGACTCGCGTCGACTATCATCAACAATATTCCATTTGTAGCACTGATGATCCCTGTCATCATAGAGCTTCAAGGAAAAATGGGAGGACTGTATAGTCCCGAACAACTCTGATTGCTCTGGTGGGCTTTAGCACTTGGGGCTTGTCTTGGAGGAAATGGAACCATTGTCGGGTCTGCTTCTGGGGTTATCGCATGTGACCTCGCAAAAAAACAAGGACTCAATATCTCTTTTGCAGAATTTGCCAAGGTCTGAATGCCAATTACCATCATCTCATTGGTCGTTTCCAGTATCTATATTCTCGCTGCGTATTATTTGTATTAATCCCCTCACTATGGACGAAACTCTCAGCAATCAACTCTCCACTATCTTGGTGAAGATAGAAAATGATGTCGGTTCTACTGATTTGGTTGATATTGCCCTCAAAACCTTGGTAGATGTCGTGAGAACCTACGACATACACGATGCGATGGAATTTATGGAAGATTTTAAAGTCTTCTTGATTGATATCAAATCCGTCAAGCCAAAAATCGGAATGCTCGTGTATTATTTTATAGAAATCTATGATTTTGTAGCGGAGAAGATGTCACACCATTCCAACAAAGAATTTATCATTTCATTGATGATAGTAAAGATAGAAGAACTTCGCAATGAAATCGTCGAAAATGCCCAAAAGATTGTACAAAATGGAATTGATTGTGTGGAAGACTCTGATAATATTTTGGTCAGTTCTGCTAGTGGAACCCTGAAAAATGTACTTCTGTGAGCAAAAAAAGCAGGAAAAAGGTTCTCTGTGACGCTCTCTGAGCAATCGGTAGAAAAAACCAATAATATGATTATGTTTTTTCAAGAACATGAGATTCCATTTGTAGTCATACCTGAATTTATGTGTTCTCATATAGAAGACTCCATCAGCAAGGTGTTTTTTGGGGGAATTACCTTCAACCACAATGGGCAATTTGTTTGTTCCCCATGAACCAACAACATAGCCTCAGAGTTCCATGTCTCTGGGAAAGAAACCTATATGTTTATCTCTACAGAAAAATTTTCTCTTTGGAAGACCGACCCAAAAAAAGACGATGCTGTGTACAAAGTCAAAGAAGTAACGAGCAACAACCCAAAGATCAAAGACTATCAAAAGATAAAATTTTCCCATGACCGTATTGACTGAGCTCTTTTTAGCCATATTGTCACCGAGCAAGGAGTCTTTAGTTTTCCAGAAACCAAAAAAAGATACGATGAAAATTTCAAAGAAAAAGACAACTGGAGAAAAAAACACTCGATGAATGTGATGGAGTAAGAAGAAAAAAGTAAGAAAAGTTTTTGATTTTTCAATTTTATCAGGTATACTTGACAAAACTTTAATTTTTTAATTTTTGTCAAATGAGATTGTGATTTAAAAGAACCTTCTATCTCGATAAAATTTGTGCCTATTTGGACAATACCGATTTGGTCAAAGTACTCATTGGGCAAAGAAGAGTATGAAAATCGTATATTATGAAACAAATAGTTGATTATTTACTCACTGAGAAAAAAATACAACCTCAGAATATTCTCTTCATCAATTTGGAAATTGACTTTCTCAAGTATAAAGATCTTCAAGAGCTTGATAGTACGATCAAAGGACACATAGAAAAATCAAATAAATCCTCAAGATTCTACCTTTTTATTGATGAAGTACAAGAACTCAATGGTTGGGAAAAGCTCATCAATTCATATAGAGCCAATGACCTCTTTGATATTGATCTATTTATTACCTGAAGCAATGCGACCCTTTTATCATCCGATCTTTCTACCTATCTTGCAGGCAGATATATAGAATTTGAAATTATGCCTTTTTCCTATAATGAATACTTGGGATATTTTCAATTCAAAAACACAAAAGAGCATTTCTTGGAATATATCAATCTCTCGTGAATTCCTGAGTTGTATAAAATGGATCAAGAAGAATCAAAAATAAACTATCTCAAATCCCTCAAAGATAGTATTATCCTCAAAGACATTGTAAAAAGATACAACATAAAAGAGATTGATCTCCTTGAGCGAATCTTTCTCTTTCTCTCTGGAAATATCGGGAATTTATTTTCATTGAACTCCATAGTGAAAAAACTCAAATGACTGAATCTTGTCTCAAATGTAACAACTATTGGAAACTATATCAACTATTTAGAAAAAACATTTATCATACATGGAGTTGAAAGGTATGATGTCAAAGGAAAAAAGATTCTTGAGTGAGAAAAAAAATACTATCTCAATGATGTTGGATTTCTGAATTTTTTTGTATCAAGCTATGATTTATGAAGTGGGAAGAAACTAGAAAATCTGGTATACAATCATCTCAGGCATCACGGATACAAGGTGTATGTTGGAAATATTTGAAATTTAGAAATTGATTTTGTTGCAGAAAAAGGGAAAGAAATCCTCTATCTTCAAGTAGCCTACAGTATATCAAGTGAGGAAGTATTTGCCAGAGAATTTTGAAACCTTGCAAAAATCAAAGACAATTACAAAAAAATGGTTCTTTCTCTTGATGAAATTGTCAATGATTATGAGTGAATCATTCATCAAAATATCTGGGTTTTTCTCACAAAAGACATCTAAAAAGAAGTTCGTACGAACTTCTTTTGTTGATTTGAATGGGATTCTTTCTCGGATTGAGAAAATACGTTTCCTGATGGAAGATTAGATACTACTTCAAATTTCAAAGTTTGAGTTGAGCAATCGATTTGAGGAGTTGATCCTCAGCATCGATAAACTTCTCCATATCCACTTTATCCTTGGAATCTTTGTATTTTTCCATCAATTCAAGAGCTCTTTGTTTTGCTTTCTCTGCCTCTTCGACATTAACATTTTTACTCGATACGAGGGCATCAAGGAGGATCTTCACTTCATTGTGAGCGACTTCTAGCATTCCCTTCCCGATTGCATAAGTATCACGAATAGTTACACGGTCTTGATTGGTATACACTACCGACAATACTCAAGGCACGAGAGATGTGAGAAGTGGAGCATGGTTGGAAAGTACGGTGATTTCTCCACCGCTCGTCATAGTAGTGAGTGAAACTACTTCGTCAGCACGGAAAGATTTTCCATCAAATGAGAGAATTTCAAGTTTCATAAGAAATGATTTTAATAATTATAAGTTTATTTTGAAGTATATAAATAATCTGTTATATTCTTTTTATAGTGTTCAATTAAGATGTACATGGAAAGCAAATATGTAAATACAAAACAAGTCTAATATTTATAAAGAAATCGTTTTATAGTATAATTTACCCATATACAAAAACTAAGCATTTACATAAACATGATTAATATATTCATTATGTATCAACTGAAACATCATCCCAATATTGTTTTGAACAAATCCAATTCAAAGCTAAATGCCTTTGATAAATAGCTGTCCTATTTATGTTTCATAAATTTATTTCATCATTATATGAACTCTCAACAACAGCCCAGTCTAATCTATAAACTAAATCTAAATAATCTAATATTTCTGACTTACTTTTTATCTTTAAAGTTTTATTAAAATTTTCTATACTTCATACATTAACTATTTTCATTAATGGAAATATATCAATAAGTTCAGTTGGAAATTCTTTAAAATCTTCAATAAGACCTACACACCAAGCTAATACATACATTGCTTCAAAATTTTCATCAAATTCATATCTATTTACTTCAAAATCTATTTTTCAATCCCAAAAATCTTGTTCTCTTTGAGATAAAACAACATTATATACTTCTTTAAAATTTTCTAAAATGTCTCTACTTGCAACCATACCTCAATATCATGCTATCAGTGAAAATGCATATATTCTATTAATAATATCCTCTAAATTTTGTAACTCAAATTCATCATCTTCACCTATCTCAGGTAAAAGTTCATAATATGAAATTCATTTAGCTTTAATTTTTTCTAAACTTCTTTGTTTTCTTATAGAGCTTTTTATCATACTAAAATTTATTTAAAAATAAGCTATCTATACTATATGGATTATTACACATTAAACTTTTTCTTTTTCGTACGCAGCAAGTACATCAGCTACAGAAGCTTTGTACATAAAGTATCCTTCTGGTACATGGTCAAATTCTCCATCAATAATCTTTTTAAACCCTGAAACAGTATCAGAAAGTTTTGCGTACACTCATGGAGTCCCTGTAAATTGTTCAGCAACAAAGAATGGTTGAGAAAGGAATTTTTGAATTTTTCTCGCTCTTGAAACGGTGAGTTTGTCATCTTCGGAAAGCTCATCCATACCAAGGATGGCAATAATATCTTGAAGTTCTTTATATTTTTGAAGAATTCTTTGTACTTCTCTGGCAACATTATAATGCTCTTCTCCAACTACGAGTGGGTCAAGAACGGTTGAAGTCGAGTCAAGAGGATCCACGGCTGGATAGATTCCAAGTTCAGCAATCGAACGATTGAGTACTATGGTTGAATCGAGATGGGCAAAGGTGGTCGCAGGAGCAGGATCGGTCAAATCGTCTGCTGGTACGTACACTGCTTGTACAGAAGTGATCGAACCATCTTTGGTAGAAGTAATTCTCTCTTGAAGGGCTCCCATATCGGTAGCAAGGGTAGGTTGGTATCCTACTGCTGATGGGATTCTTCCCAAAAGGGCAGAAATCTCAGATCCAGCTTGGGTGAAACGGAAGATATTGTCAACAAACAAAAGTACGTCTCTTTTTTCTCTGTCTCTAAAATGCTCAGCCATAGCGAGTCCTGTAAGGGCTACTCTCGCTCTTGGTCCTGGTGCTTCGTTCATCTGTCCAAAGACCATGGCAGTTTTATCAATTACTCATGAATCTTTCATCTCATGATAGAGATCATTTCCTTCTCTGGTTCTCTCTCCGACTCAGGCAACCACAGAGTATCCACCATGCTCAGAAGCGATGTTGTGGATGAGTTCTTGCATGATTACGGTTTTTCCAACTCACGCTCATCCAAAAAGTCCTACTTTTCCTCATTTGAGCATTGGAGCTATGAGGTCTACGACTTTGATACCTGTCTCAAAGACTTCGGCTTTGGTAGTGAGGTTAGCAAATTTTGGAGCAGGTCTGTGGATAGGATCTTGAAATTCTGTCTCTGGTCTCTCTCCTCCATCGATGGGATCACCAAGGACATTGAACATTCTTCCAAGGACTTTTTCTCCAACAGGAACACGAATTGGGCTTTCGGTAGAGATGACTCCCATACCTCTTTTGAGTCCATCAATAGGGTTCATCGCAATGGTTCTTACCACACTATCTCAGAGTTGTTGTTGTACTTCAAGTACGATTTTAGAAGCCGCACCTTGAACTTCAAGGGCATCATAGATCTTTGGTACATATCCCGTAGGAAATTCTACATCGATGACGACTCAAACGATTCTTACAATCTTTCCAGTTTGCATATAAATAATATTTTTAAAAAGTAATGTACGTATTTGGTTGCCAAATTATTGGACTTAGTATTTCTTCTCCACTGAGACTTTTCCTTTTTTATCAAAAATTTTTTGGAAATATTTTATAAAAATCACCACGAGATTTTAAAATTAGTATCTCAATTGATTCTCACTGGAGTCGAAATCATATTCTATATCCTCCCAATCTCATTCGATAAAAACCTGAATATCATGATAATTTCTTAATTCATTCAACATCTCAAACTTTCTCTGCATTCTTTAATAATTCCAAAAATGAAATAATTTTATCTTTCAAATCTTTCTCACATTTCTCAAAACTTTTTAGAAAATGCTTATGGAGTTTTATGGTAAACATAGATTTAATATTTGTATTTAAGCATAAAATCTTCATACGAGAGAAAGTCTTTGGGTTGAGAGTTTTTCAATATTTCTTCCATTTCTTTTCACAATGCTATATCTTCATATTCTCAGAGTAAGTATTCAAAAAGTTCTTTTTTGGTTTTAAAGGAACTATTTGCGAGATGCAAATCTTCTTCAACAGTAATGGTAGTCATAATCTTTATTTAGAATATATTAGTCATAAGTATACTCCTGCCTCTCTATTAATCAAATTATATTGTTTCCAATCCTTGAATCTGTTTTCACTGATGTACATCGAGCACTCCTTGTGCATCAAATTTTCTATCGGTGATTTCACTTGGAGTCAGTTGGAGAATGCTCATGATTTGGGGAAAAGTATGTTTGTGAAGTGCAAGATATCTTCTCGCAAATTTTTCAGGATTTGGTGATGCCTTCATTCTATCTTTGGTCTCCATTAGTCTTTTTTCAAAAATGGTATCCGTCCAAGGACGTTTTTTCATATAAATTAAGATTAGATAAATATTTTTATTTGAACTCTCTCTAAACAAAACGATACATCTTGCATCTTTTTTCTTTCTTCTTGCGCTAGAAACTTGATCTTCCTTCTCCCCCTCCTCGCTATCGCTCGTTTTCCACCTCGTTTGAGAGGGAAAGCTTGGGAGAATTTATTTCAATGATTCCTCTTCTTGCTCTTGTAGCTTGCTCTTCTTTAATCCCTCATACTCTCTACCCCAGAAACTATTTCACTTACTTCTTTCGTAATAGCAGCTTGTCTGGCTTTGTTGTAAGCGAGGGTGAGTTTGGAAGCATACTTGTTGGCATTATCTTTGGCACTTTTCATTGCAATCATACGAGACGAATGCTCCGAAGCTTTTGCTTCCAGAAGAATATCAAAAAACATAGAATCAAGCAACAGAGGCATCATATGTTTGATGAAATCTTCCTTACTTGGTTCAAAACTATAGATGGTTTGTTGTAAAGTCTTTGCCATCACGAGTTCCTCTCCCATAATCTGTTTGAAATAGCTCTGCACTCATTGTTTGGTGAGTGAAAGAAATTTGCGTGATACGGGGATTTGTTTGATGGTATTAATGTAGTGATTGTAAAACACCACCACTCTTTGATATTCTCCTGAAAGAAATTTCTCCAATAAAAAAGAAGAGACTCTCTTTGAAAAATAATAATCAGCATTGTCTGTATAATCGTGAGAATAATCAGCCACTAAGATATTTCCAGTCCTAGCAATAAATTGACTGGCTTTTTTTCCAAGTGTCACAAATTCGATTTGTTCGTCTGGATTTTCTTTGACGTAGGAACTTACTTTTTTCATCACATTGATGTTGTATCCACCACAGAGTCATTTGTTGGATGACACTACGACCCCAAGGGTTTTTCCTCAACTTGGATTTTTAAAGAAAATACTTTCAAAAGCACTGTCTGAAACTTTGAGAAACATTTCAAGGAGTCCTTTGACAAAAGCCTTTTTTTCCAAAGCAGAATCTTGAGACTTTTTCATCTTCACGGTGGAAATAAGCTCCATCGCTTTGGTAATTTTTGCCGTATTTTTTACGGACTTAATTCTTCTCTTGATTTCCTTTCCGTTTGCCATAATCGAGAATAAAGTAAATAATAAAACTGCTTAAAATTCAAAACGACTTCCAACTTGTTTGACTGCTTTTTGTTCTTGAACTTCTTCCTTCTTGAGGTCAATGGTATACATTTGATAGTCTCCATAGACAAGAGTTTCTCACAAAGCATACACACTATCTCCCTCTATGATAAGTGAAAGAATAGCGTCATCTTTGAAAAGTTGTGTTTTTTGAGGGAAAGCTTTCGGATGAACCAGATACAATCCCACTTCACCACCTTGCGTTTCTGAAAATCCATAGAGAAACGTTTTTTCATCCGAAGTCCAAGCACTCGCACTCACAGAGGAATGATGAGAAGAAAACACAACGTTTCCATCAACAACATCTACCAACTTTGAAATAGTATTTCCAGATGCGGTCTTAATATCGTATAAAAGATATTTTCCTGTTGGAGAAAATGATTGGAAATATTCAAATGCTTCTCCTCCAGAGAGAGCAAGAGGTATTTGATAATTTTTTCAAGAAATAGTGACATTGAGAATGGTTCATGTCAATGATTTCAAATGTACCTGTGCATCTCACTGAGTGAGTACAGTTCTATTGTTTTGAGCTTTTTGAGTTTGAGCAACTATCGTATCATTGAGTTTGAGCAAAATACGCTCTTGTGGGGATAGCTCATTTTCGATTTCTCACGTTGCTGTTTGAGTGCTCCCTGAAAGGCTCTCTGCTCCCGAAAGAGTCAGAGAGCCAGAGATGCTCAACGTTCCTGATAGGCTCAGAGCCCCTGAAAGCGAAAAACTTCCCGACTGAGTGGTTTGAGTCAAATCTATTGTTTTCTCAAGACCTCCTGTTTGAGTACTTCCTGAAAGCACCACCAAAGTATCAGAAGTGGGAACTTGAGTATGCGGTTGTATGCTACAAGAAGCAAGAAACAAAAGAAGGAAAATAAAAAGTAAGAACGTATTTTTATTCATAATTAAGCGCTTTAATTAACATTATTTCAATCGGACTTAGTCTATTCACATTAATCATTTGATGTACCTTACATTATTCTCAATATTTTTTAATTTTTCTTCATTTGAAAGACTTGAATGTACAACAGAGTCAATAGCTCAGACAAAATAAGCAAACGAATAATTTGGTTTATCCATTAAATCTTCAATCGTCAAGTTCATAAATAAAAAAATTAGATAATTAAATATTGTGATTATTTATTCAGTTCCACTACTCTTTCAATCACTTCGATAAGTTTCTTTTCCGTATCTTCTTTGATTTCTTTTTTGGTAGTAATTGCTTCCAAAATAGTTTTTTCTTCTTCAAGAGTCATATACAAATCAGTTTCAAACTTCTTTACTTTCGCAACATCGAGCGTATCAAGGTAACCTTTGGCACCTGCAAAGATGGCACAGACTTGTTTTGGTACGGTGATTGGGTCATAAACTCCTTGTTTGAGAAGTTCCATCATTCTTTTTCCTCTTTCAAGTTGCTTTCTCGTACCGGCATCAAGATCTGATGCAAATTGTGAGAATGCAGCGAGTTCTCTATATTGAGCAAGGTCAAGTTTGAGAGTTCCTGATACTTTTTTCATCGCTTTAATTTGAGCAGAACCTCCAACTCTCGATACAGAAAGTCCGACGTTGATGGCTGGTTTTTGACCTGCATTGAAAAGATCTGACTCCAAGAAGATTTGTCCATCGGTGATAGAGATCACGTTGGTTGGGATATACGCAGATACATCTCCTGCTTGGGTTTCTATGATTGGTAAAGCCGTCAAAGATCCAGCACCAAGCGTATCATTGAGTTTTGAAGCTCTTTCCAAAAGTCTTGAGTGAAGATAGAAGACATCTCAAGGATAGGCTTCTCTTCATGGTGGTCTTCTGAGGAGCAAAGACATTTCTCTGTACGCATTCGCTTGTTTTGAAAGATCATCATACACGATGAGTGCATGTTTTCCATTGAACATAAAATACTCAGCCATAGCACATCCTGAGTATGGGGCAAGATACTGCATAGAAGCAGGAGTAGAAGCTCCAGCAGAGACAACGATGGTATAGTCCATAGCACCTCTATTACGAAGTTCTTCTACGACTCTTGCGACCTTTCCTTCTTTTTGTCCGATAGCTACATAGACACAGATCATATTTTGACCTTTTTGATTGAGAATAGCATCGATAGCCACTTGAGTTTTCCCTGTTTGTCTATCTCCGATTATGAGCTCTCTTTGTCCTCTTCCGATTGGAACAAGGGCATCGATGGCTTTGATTCCAGTTTCCATTGGTTCATGAACCGATTTTCTGTCCATGACCCCTGTAGCTACTCTTTCGATAGGATAAAACTGTGAGGATTTGATTTCCCCATGTCCATCAATTGGATTTCCAAGAGCATCTACGACTCTTCCAATCAGTCCTTCACCTACGGGCACTTCAAGGGTTTTTCCAGTAGATTTCACTTTTTGTCATTCTTTGATATCAACAAATCCTGAGAGGATAACGACTCCAACGAAATGCTCTTCAAGGTTCAGCGCCACTCAAACTCCTCAGAGTTCAAATTCAACGAGTTCGTTGTATGCGACCTCTCTGAGTCCAGATACTTTGGCAACTCCGTCACCAAGATAAAATACCTCTCCTACGTTTTCCACTTCTGGAGTGATATTTGAGGAATCCAATCTATTCTCAATGTCGCGAATTATTGATTGTATAGCATCATGAGACATGTGTGTAAAATTAAAAGGTAAGAATAAGTATTAGTTTTTTTTGAGCACGTCCATGACTCTGGCATAACTCACATCCACCATAAAGTCATCTTTGAGAATCCTGAGTCCTCCTGCGAGAGAAGGATTTGCTTTATACTCAATTTCGACATTGGAAACATCGAGATCAAAGAATTTTTGAAATCAATCAGATGCCAATGCTTTTGCACCTTCAAGACCAAGCGCAGGAAAATACTCCACTTGAAAATGTGAAGCTCCCGTTTCGATGCGATGGAATGCTCCAAGTGCTCTTTTCCCGAGATTTTTTCTCAGTCATGCAAGGAGCTTGAGCTTCTTTTTCAGAACAAGAAGATCTTTTTGATCGAGGTTTGATAGGTCGTACATAACATGAAGTGAGGAATTATTTTACTTGGGATAATTCTTTTTCAAAAAAATCCTTGTTCACGGCTTCTTTGTCAAAAAGCTTTCCATTGAGTTTGAGTGCTAAATCCAAAACCTTATCTCTCATAGATTGCTCCATAGAAAGTCTTTCTTTTTCGATTTCTCCCAAAGCAGAAGCCTTGATGTTTTTTGCATCTCCCTGCGCATGTTCAAGAATAGATTGGGATTTTTTTCTTGCCAAGGTTTCAGCATTTTTTTCAATCTCATGAGCTTTTTTTCTCGCTTCATTCAATGCCTCGTCAGCTTGTGACTGAGCGTTTTTATGAAGTGTTTCAATATTTTTATAATCATTTTCGAGTTTTTCTCTTCTTTCAGATTCAGTATCGAGGTAAGCAAGGTATGGTTTCAACACAAATTTGTGAAGCACCCACAAGATCAAACTCAAGATTATGAACTGAATCAGCATGGTTTCAAGTGTGAAAAACTGAAAGTCATGTAATTCCATTTTTTACAAGGTTAGAGGGTAACAAACTAAAGAGCAACAAATCCTACGATAAACGCAATTACCAAAGCGTAGATAGCTACTGCTTCTGCAAACGCGATATAAAGGATAGCCAAACCTTGGATTTTTCCAGAAGCTTCAGGATTTCTTCCTACTGCTTCCAAAGCACCTTTTCCGATAAGACCGATACCAATACCAGGACCAATAGCACCAAAACCGATAGCCAGTGCCATAGCAAGTTCTTTATAGTTGGTAGATCCTGCTCTCATAAATTCTGTCAATTGTGCTAATTGCTCTGGAGAGCTAGAACTAATAATTTGTAACATTTCATTCATAAACGAAAATGTAAAAAGATAAAATACAAAGACTGATCTTGAAGAAGTCTTCAAAACCAAGTTTGTATTCTAATGGTGTGTTTCTTTATTTTGATTGAAGTACGCAATCATAAGTCCCGCAAATACTGCTGATTGGATAAAGGCAACAAAGACTTCAAAAAACCAAAATGGAATCGAAAGCAATCGTCCTGTTTCAAAGAGTGACATACTCTCAGTCATCACCGCACCAAGATAGGTAATCACCCCGATAAGCACGATTCCTGCAAAGATATTTCCAAAAAGTCTCAGTGAAAGAGAAGCCACGGTAGAAGGAATTCCAATCAAATGAAGCCATCCAACAAAGACATTGATACATTTTTCTGTTATCGTGTGCCCTGTAAAGTTAAACAAATACCCTTTGGTAGTATTCCCTATTCCATTGTATTTGATAGAAATACCTATAAATGTAATCACAGTAATGAGTCCAAGTACCAAGGTAGTGTTGAGATCTGAATACATCGGTCTCATATATTCTAAGATAGTTGGAGTAATAGAACCACCAACCCAATCTATCACAAGCCCGAGAAGATTTCAAAAGAAAATGATGATAAAAAATCCTGCAATGAGCGGAAAGAAGGCACGTGCAAATTTTTTATCTCCCCCAAACGACTCTATAAGATACGAATCAAGAAAACCTACAATATTGAGTACTCAGGTTTTGAGTTTGGAAGATGAACGAGTCAGTGCATTACGAGCAAATACCGCAAATACTGCTACCAGAACAAGAAAGACCAAAGAGGTGATAGTCGTGTTTGAAATAGGACCATACACTGATTCTCATTGTAATTTTGGTACGTGAGGACCTGTATGGCTCTGAGATTGAGTAACCGCGGTTTGTTCATTATTTTCCGACATGTGTGGTATCTTTAGGGCTAAGCTGTGAAAGTTCCTTATTGACATTTCTTATCCAGAACATCAAAATGATGGTCAATGGGAGAATAGAGAAGATCAGAGCGAGAAACAAAAAAAGGTGATGTGTGTTAAAAACCGCGTCGAGTATATTTCAAAGAAGCAAAAAAGCAAATAAATTTACTAAAATAATGACTCAAAGCTTGAGAAATTGTTTGAGCATAGAAATCAATATTGAATGGATAAAAATATGAAACAAAGCAAGCAATCTTTTCCTCACCTCATAACAATAGTTATAATATAAATTTTTAAAAATTATGCAACCCCTAAATAATCTTGATCCATATTATTGATAACTATACCCAAGCAAAATTGGTTTTCCAAAAAACCGGAAGAGACGAAAACTGTTTAAGTCCCATGTTTGAACAGAGTTCAAACTGCCCCTTGTTTTTGAGTCGATAGAAGATTTTCGGAAAACCAAAATAGAACGGGTATAATATTAAAGTAGAGAAAATCTATAATTTATGACTTATACCAAATCACTTTAATTCAAGTTATGAAAATACACGTTTAATCTCATAACATTTAAGCATAAATATCAACTTTACTCATTCAATCAGGCTTTAAAATAACCTCATCCCCTCTCCTCTCCTCCAGAGGAGAGGAGAGGGGAGGAAGAAAGAGAAGAAGCGAAAACTTGGCAGTTTTCGCTTCTTCCTTATTTACGGTGGAAATGGTATTTTTTCTATAAATATTTTCCGTAAAAAGGAATTATCAAAATTTTCAAGAGAAAATTTTGATAATTCACATTTTATGGCTCCCCTTCCCCTAAAATAGGGGAAGGGGTTGGGGGATAGGGTAATGAAACGTGACAGAAAATTATGAGCAGTTTTCCATAAAATAATATAAAAACTGAAATTAATGTAATTTGGTAT
>Ga0209373_10002860_pt1 | contig 16637 bp, 7 predicted proteins | sample Higcelweek5metaG_FD_187173 | JGI IMG/M metagenome (GOLD analysis project Ga0209373, IMG submission 187173) | Freshwater pond sediment microbial communities from the University of Edinburgh, under environmental carbon perturbations - High... | ecosystem: Environmental > Aquatic > Freshwater >... | reverse complement strand
CTATGATTTTTTACTTTGGCTTGCAACACCTCTGTTATTATATCATAGGTGGCGTTTTTTGTCCTAACACCCTCTACTGATTATTCCGTTCTCCCCAGCATAGCTGGGGGTTTAATATTTTCAATTAACCTGCGGTTCTATTTCCCACAGATAATCATTGACTTTTAGTATATAACCCTCTTTACCGTTGACCAGAGTCTGATTAACTGTCACAGAGCGTTTATCATTATTCATCACAGGAAGTGATTCAATAAACTTCTTTTCAAGCTCACTGTCAAATAGAGCATTTGCAGATATGTTTCCTAACTTATTTATTTTTCTTATATTGTTTCTTCCGCTCAATATCGATTTAAGAAGTCTAATAGCTGTATTTCTTGAAATACTTCCTATGCTGTTGCTTTGTGAGTAAGCATATAGGCAGTGGTAACAGCCATCTTTAGTTTCATTATTTTTACAGGTGCAGTTTTCCATTACAGCAAGTGCTTTTTCAAATATTTCTACCAAGGCATTTTCATTCTGTAAAAGTTGCTTTAAGTAACCTGTACCACCCGGAACTGAATCATAAATAACAAGATACTGCTTTCTATAATCTGCATTAGTTACAGGAACTTCTGTAATTGTAGCATTAAGATGAGAAACATTACCAAAATATTCACGCATACCAAGCATGAATGCAGCAACAAAAGATTCTGTTTTAACCAATGTTACATCCATTGTTGTAGCAGGAATAAGAAGTCTTAATATTTCCGTTGAAAATTCTCTGTATAGAAACAAACAATCTTCAAACGCTTCACCAGTAAAATTATCTTTCTTAGCTTTACAGGTGTAAGAATGATGTGGTGTTCCTAAAGCAGATTGGATTTTCCCACAGAATTTACATATCTTAAATCCCTTACGAATGTCATCTATTCCAGACACCATTAGTTTCTCTCCTACTAAATCTCTTTCTCCAAAATTAATCTCCCTTAATATTGCCTTCCTTACAAACTCATATCCAAACGGGAAATCATTATTATGCATTTCAAACGCACTTGTAATGTCTTTCTCTTCGTCAACATCAACAAGGAGCTGTTTGCAGAAGAAGGTATTTACTCTATCTTCTGATTCATCACTTATCTGACTTTTGCTATAATCCATGTTGGAGTAAACCATCTGAACTTTAAGCATAGAACGAGCTTGTCCGCCATCTGCCCATGCGGGAGTATGGCATTTAGGACAGCTTGCAGTATGAACTCCGGCTATATCTTCTTCTGAATGAGAACAATTAGGACATAAACGCCATTTTACAGGCTTTGACGTTGCAATATCTACCTGATCAATTATAAGCTTTTTCCCATCAACATAGAAACTATTATTAGGTGCAAATTCACTGATAGCGGCTGAAGCTGATCTGTCATATTCATAAATCATCTTCTCATATTTTTTTTTTGATGATTCATCCTGATTTTCCTCTTTACGCTTTAATATTGCTTTAAGTGTAATACCCGCTTCAGGAAAGGCATAGTTTGGAAGAAGGCCTTCGTCAGATAAAAAATTGAACACATTTCTTCCATTTATCGCTTTAATAACGCCTATTAAGGCAGACTCTTCCCATCGAAGTTCTTTAATTTCATCATCATAAGAGCTATCTTTAGGTTTGGATTCAAGTTCTTTTATCATTTCCTGAAGAAGAGCTATATTTTTCTGAACAGCTTCCCTTTCATCACTTACTTGTTCAAATGATTTTAAAATGCGGAGATACATAGGACTTTCTTCAAGACCGTTTCCACGTGCAAAATCATTAAGTTCCTGCTTAACTGCTACATCATTGTTGAAACTGTCAGCAAACATCTGCATAAATGAATTCAATCTTGAGTTAAGATTATCCTTCACATACTGCATAAAATTATATGGAAATATACCTATTGAACGACTTTCAAGCTTATTTATGCAAATTCCCATTTTTTTAGGAACAGCAGATTCATCTATACCACTCTTTACCCACGAATCCATACAGTATGCAACAAACTGTCTTTCTAGTACGGCAGAAGCTTTAAGAAATATCTGAGGGGGAATAACTTCTCCAGATATCATATCAAGAGGATCCTGATAAAAATACAAATCATGTGGTTTTGCATTTGCTATTGCAAGAGTTAACGCATTTCCATCTTTTCGACCGGCACGTCCGACCCTCTGGGCATAGTTTGCCTGTGAAGGAGGAACACTACAAAGAATAACAGAAGACAAATCACCTATATCAATACCCATTTCAAGAGTAGGAGTACATGAAAGTACGTTAGGGTCATAGAGTTTCTGATCTGTTTTTGAACGCTTAAAATCTTTTTCAAGCTCTTCGCGATCACCTCTTTGAAGAAGACCTGTATGTTCTCTTGCGTTAATCCTCGCAAGATCACCGGTTGAATAAAGACGTCCATAATAATCAGTTTGCCTGTCAGCGTCTTTTTCCATGCGTCCGCAACAGTTACCTTTTACACAAGGTGCACCATTCCAAACAAAAATCATATTTGTTGGAACGTTGTGTCTTGTTCCACATTGAGGACACCTAACAAATGAAACATCTGATGTTATATATGTTTTGGCCTTATTTATACCATAAACCTCAATATTATCAGCTTCTAGTCTGTTTACAAGTCCAAATTTCATGAGTTCATCAATAATAATACTAGGAGTATCTTCACTTATAACTGTACTATCACCACAAGCAATTATATAATCACAATACTTGGCATCGTTTATAAGGTCAAATGTTTTGAATTTAATTTTAGGATTATTATTGTTTCTAGCTACAAGCCTTAACTTGCTTCGTGGTGCAGGAAGCCATATTCTAAATCCATGTTGATAATCTGGTCGAAGCAAAAACTCATTAAAATTATCTTTTGCATAAACTCTGTAAATTTCATCGTCAAATGCTCCATTTCTTCTCATAATATCGAGCATTCCTACAACCATTAAACGAACTTCATTTTTAGATAAATTGCTATATGCCAGTTCATTAACAAGTCTTTCATGAGCTGAATCAACAACACTTTCTACAGATTTTTCATCAAAACCAAGAACAGAACTTCCCGATTTTTCAAGAGTTCTTCCTATATGACTATTAAGACCATATTCAAGCATTATTTCATATGCAAGACGTTTTTCTGTTCTGAAAACAAGATTATTATATTCCTTGTCATATGTAATTTTACGTTTTTTTACCATATTCTCATAAGAACGCATCCATGTCAAGTTAGGCGGTGTGAAAAAACTTGAAAATTCCTCATCGTCCATATTATCGTGCCAATATTTAATGAAACCCATACAGAAATCTTCTAAATTTTGCCCATTGCCACCGTTTTGAATATACTGCTGTATAGCTCCCCTAATACCAAACTTCCATGTTCGTGAATTAAAGAAACCTGCTCTATGTGCTGCATCCTGCACATTGTCAGAAAACGTCAGTGTCTTTTTATCATCATTGAATTTAGATGAAAACATTTGTGAAATGCTTGTACTGATTTCCGTTGCACTTCTTAATCCTATAAGATTAAGTCCTCTTTTACTCTTACAGAATGGGCATACATATTGTTTTGTATTCTTGTTATTTTTCAAGGATGGTATCAGTATATTTATCAGCGAGTCATCCCCACATCCACTGCATTCTGTCGTATCTTCAGCACACATTACACTAAGACATTTTGAGCATAACTTTCCTTTGGTAGCATATTTTATTGATTCGTCATCACTATCATACGGGAACAACGCAGTAATATCATTTTCAAACTGAAAAAATTTATTATAAAATGCTCTTAAATCTGGTAATGTTACATTTCTTCTCTCATTAAGATATGATACCCAGCCTGTTGATCCACAGTCACGGCAATTCAATACTGGTAAATACTGTTTTAACTGATTTCTGTTCAAATCACTTTCAATAGCATAATTGATGTCATCTGCAGATACTTTTCCGAGAAGTCTTCTTAGTTCTTTCATCCAAAGCTGAACATGAACATGCAAAAATGGACGCAATTTACCTGGTGTACCTATTCTTGCCCATGAAATGAGTGCAAGCATTGACTCTATAAGTGTATCTGCCTCTTTTTCTGTGATTTCATTCAGTTCAGTATAGCTTGTTTTCAACGAATCTATTATAAACGATGACTGACAGAAATCCCCCTTGATAGTGGCAATTAATGATTGAAAAAAAGTATGTTTGGGCAAAGCTTCAGACATAGCAATTTTCCCTTCATCAGTCATAATATCAAATGAAAAACATGGAAACCACGACCTAGTTATGAGCTTTATGTATTCATCTGCATTATCTTCTCCAATCACATGGTTCATATCTGATATATCATCACGAGTTGGAATCGAAAAATCCGACACCGATACTTCGTCAAGAAACTCAGAGTATGTAAGTCTATCTTCCGTTACAATAGCTTTTTCTTCATCAAAAGGTTCACTGAATATCTCAGATGCATATTTTAAAATATTATTTGCATTTTCCTTTGAACCCATCGTTGCAGATGTTCCGATACAACAAAGATATCCCCCCTGAATTCCAAGGCGATTTTTCAGACGACGAAGTAAACACGCAAGGTCAGTACCCTGTGCACCGTCAAAGGTATGCATTTCATCAACTGCTATGTATTTCAAAGTTTCAGGTGTATTGTTTCGCCATATCTGTGCATCTTTCGGACGCACAAGAAGATAGTCAAGCATTTTATAGTTTGTAAGCAAAATATCAGGCGGATTATGTAATATAGTATCCTTATCGGTTATTACCTCTTCTTCCGTCATAACAACATTATCATTCTTTGAATAACCACCTACATACATTCCTGCTGTTACATTATTACGTAGTTCAGGACTATTATAGATAAGTTCTGCAATACGTTTTGCTTGATCGCTAGCAAGAGCGTTCATAGGATATATGATGAGTGCTTTTATCCCTGGATTAAAACGATGCTGATAGCAATATTCAAGAATAGGATAAAGGAAACACTCAGTCTTACCAGAACCAGTACCTGTTGCTATAATAGTTGATACACCATCATTACCTGTAAGACGCTGAAATGCCTTTGCCTGATGAACATACGGAGAATACTTGGAGTGAATTGCTTCAAAGAAATTATTTTCTCCGTCATAACTTCTAAACGGCATTCTTACCGTAAAATACGGATTATGGTATATTGCATCAGTTGTATTTATGAAGTTTTTCATAGAGCCACGAAAAGGCTCATTTGTCATCGGAAACGTTGCTTCAATATAATCTCCGATGCCAGTCTGCAATTGTCTCGCAAGTATTGCCGGTAACATGGTATTCACTCCTTTTGTGTAATTTTATATTTTATCTCTCAGTTAGCACCTCTCAGTCAGCTTCGCTGACAGCTCTCCTTAAAAGGAGAGCCATTTATACCTCTTACTTTTATTTATTCAGTAAACTTTATCCAAGCTCATTTATGCCTCTCCTTTTAAGGAGAGGTGGCACGCTCCTGCGTGACGGAGAGGTAATTCAGCACCCTTTATACCTCTTACTTTTATTTATTCAGTAAACTTTATCCAAGCTCATTTATGCCTCTCCTTTCAAGGAGAGGTGTCACGCCCTGCGTGACGGAGAGGTAATTCATTGCTGTTTTAATTTCATTATTTTTTTTAAAAGTATGTACATTTTAATATTATTGTGGTATAATATTATTAAAGAGATCGTATATTATCTCCACCTGCTGTGCGGGGTTATGAAATAATTTCATAATAGCTCATCTGCCACGTGTAGAAAGAGATTCTGAAAACGTTATGCTTCGTGCATAGCGTTTTTTGCTTTTTATGAGCACTTATTTCTTTTATATTCAAGCTTTAACTCACTTCTTTTATTAGAGCCATCTATTCTGTAGCTTGTAATATAGAGCCAGTATTGATCTCTTTCTTCCAATACAACAAGATAATTAACTTTAGGATGATATATATTTATTCTTTCAGTTTTTGCATCATTTTTGTCAGATTTCCATACCCAAATTCCTTCACAACATTTATCTATATTAACTTTACTACATGGTATATTATTTATTATATACTTTCCCCATAGAAGTCTTCTGGCACGATCTTCTATGATTGGTTTACATCTATATCCAGATATAATATGAAAGAAACCTTCTTCTTTTCCATATATTTTAGGATTTGAACGAAATTTTACTGGTTTATCCTTATACACTATATTTCCATTAAGTAATTCGTTTATAAAAAATTCATAAAGAAATTCCTCTAGCTCATCATTTAATAAATTTTTTAGTTGTAGTGGTTCAGGAAGCCATATACATCCATTGTACATAAAAATTACCTCCCATCCCAGTGAAAAACATTAAATCTTTCATGATAATTAGTTTTTTCAAAGTCAATTTTGAAGAAATTTTCTATTTCATCAGCAAGATTTAGCTTAGCAATATTAGAAGATAAATCTTTATTTCTATAGGCTACAAGTCCCATAATCAAATCATTTAATTGCATCAACTTTGATTCCTTTGAATCCATAGGCTGAACACATAATTCTTTATTAGAGTATTTAAAATGTTTGTTTAGATACTCTTCTATTTTTTTGCAGTTTTCATAAGATGAATTATCTTTATAATCAATATACACCCTATTCTTATCAGAAATCAAAGCTTTTTCAATCAATAAATAATACATTTTATAATACCATTCTTCATGTGTCTGATTAAACTTTTTATGTTTAAGATTTGTTTTATCCGCAATTACACATCTAAATTTAAGATTCTTATTATATAAGAAAACTTCTACAAGATCTTTATAAAAATTATATTTACCTTTTGAAACCTTTGTAGATTTAATTTCAAAATGTTCTGGCATATTGTGTTTTTGATAAACTTTTTTGATCTGTTCTTTTGTTTTTATATATTCTTCTCTTGGACATGAAATCATGCCTAGGAACATAAGGTTATTGTCGTCATTTTCCATATAGCAAGATTCATCACAATAAAAATTAGTTATCAACTTATCACCTCAAATCAAATGAATTTTTCTATTGTTGTAAATGTTCCCTAAGTTGAGGAACATTTACGTCTTTTTTATATAAGCTCAAACAATCACTGATTACATTGAAAATCTTAAATCATCAACTGCTGATTTCGCCTCTTCCGAGGCACTTTTAGCATCTTCAGCAGCCGACTTAATCCAATACAGTTCAGATTCAATCGAATAAAGTTTACTTTGCAATTCTGATAATCCTGAATTAGAATTTCCTGAATGAATATCTTCAATCATATCTTTAATGTTACGCACATCGTATAACAGATTGTTTTTTATTTCGTCAACATTAGACTCGATATTATCCAATTGGGAAAAAATGTTCATCTTGGAAAGTTTCTGATCTATATTCTTATTTACATCATTCATTCGTTTTTCGAATTTTTCAGAGAAATTTTCTATTTGTTTCTGGATATCATCGCTGCCAAGACCTTTCTCAATATGATCAAGTCTTGATGCGTATCCATTTAAAGCAATAAGTACATCAATGATTAATTCTTTTTCCGACTTAGATGAAAGTGCAATACGTTCTATATTTATTGCTTCCTTTTGATCTCTCAGAGCATCAGCAGATTTTTGCTTCTCATCAGCTATTTTCTGTTCAGCATCTCTTGTAAGCTTTAGAATCATATCCTGAGTATTCTGTCTCTCTTTTTCTATTTCCTGAGCTGTACTTTTCTTGAGCTTTTTTATCCTTTTTAACTGGATAATAATCACAATAGTCATTAATACAAATAAGCTCAAAGCAATAATTCCAGCAATTATTATATTATCCATAATTAATCCTCATTGACATTTAATTTAAGAAATGCTTCAACTGCTTTTTCAATATCGTTTTCATATTGGTTATACTTGGCATTTGATATTATTTCATTAAATCCTTGCTGTAATCCCTCTGCAAAGCTTGATTTAATCAGAATTCCTGAATCAGCAAGGAATTCTCTTATATTGATATCCATTAAATTATTTCTCCTCTCCATTCCATACTTCCCCTCAAAAAACTCCCATGCTGTCTCATAATCCTTAACTCTATCGCATTTATCAAATGGTGCGACATACTCAATAGTTCTTTCAATAGGTCCTCCTGGTTGAGTATCATCGGTGATTGTTCGGTAGAACTTCTTTCCTGCTTCTGCACCCTTTATGTTGTTTTCCCATGTGGTGCGGTCATAGCCTACACCTGTCAGACTTCTGTTTGTAGTAAATACAATTCTGCCTTTTGCATCATACCATGTATCAGCTTCATACTGTTGTAATACAGGGAACTGAATTCGGTAGATTGTCTTTAACTGCTGTAAAGTCATACCGAGAGCCATAGCTGTAAGAACATCAATTTCAACAAGTGCCTGCCTGCGTTCATAGTCTGTACGCAGAGGAGTATCCCATGTCCATTCACTTGTAAGCGATGAAAAACGTTTATTATCAAGGCGATAATCTTCTTTGCTCCATTTTTCTTGCGTGAAGCTGTCGTCAAAACATTCCTGCCATAGTGGTGCATAGTATTTGTTGAGAGAATTAAGCATAAGTGAACGTATTTCTATTTGTTTATTCTTTTCTATAGCTGGCAATTTCTTTATTGTATCGTATCTGCCATCACTTTTGCCTGTAGTTTTAATAAAAAAGTCAAAAGGAATTGAAGACATAGCACCAGCAATTGTAGCTAAATCATCTTTAATTGCCGTGCAGAAAACAGTATCAATATGAGAAGGAATGATACAAGGAATCAATAGTCTCTCACCGGTTAAGCTTAACATTCTCCTATTAACAATTCTGTATTCATCCAAGATATTTGAACCCCATGGTGTTTTTGGAAGACGGTTCCTATATGTTGAGAAATACTCTTTAGGAATATAATTTGTTCTTTGATTATATTCTTCATTTATATTAGTTAAATCTATCGGGTCAAAATCACTCTTTATCTTACAAATTTTTCGAGAAGTTTTATAGAAAGGGTTGCAAACACCAATATGTGAACCTGAAAGGATTATTTCATATTCGTAATTTGAAAAATGAACATTTCGTTCAATAATTCCTTCATTTTGAGCTGTTGCTTCTCCCCACATACTACACATAAACATATTGTCGCCAATATCTTCTATGTTTTCAGAATAATCATAGAACTTTGACAAAACATCGATAAATATTTTACTATGAATCAAAGGCAATCGTGACTGTTTCCATAAATCAGAACTATCAAATAATCTAGAAAAAAGTTTTAATTCATTTGAACTAATTTTAATTATTCTATCTTTGTTACCATTTATATTCCAATTTCCACTATTGTCTTTTAGTCCAAGAATAATTTCTTTAGATGTATCAGCATAACAATCATCTATTGTCGATGGATAAAACAAATTAGTAATTATATCAAACGAATCAGTTTCTTTATTATTATATACATTTAATCCAAACGAACGCGTGTGTCCGATATCAAACAATATAAGTTCATTTCTAAAATGAAAGTGATACCGTAACTTTGGATATAATTTTTCACGCAGTGCCCCACCCTTTGGATCATCATAAACACCATCTGGATGAACAAAGGCAGATACACCATTTTCATTACCAAACATCCATGCTTGTGGTAAAAAGCATTTAAAAAGATTAACTGCACCACCAAGGTCAGGATAATTTTGATTTGCACCAAGAAACCCCTGCTGTCCTGACATTGACTCATATTCATAAAAATAAAGTTGCCTTGTCTGACTATCTTCAAGTGCTTCACTTCTTCTCTGTGCTGTCTGTGTTGCCGTCAATTTCTTAACAGCGAACATAGGATTTTTATCAGAAAGAACACTTTGTTCATTCCATGTCAGCTTAACCCACGGAGGATTACCAATTGTAAGGTCAAAGCCACCATGTTCCGCAAATATCTCCGCAAATTCAAGTTCCCAATGCATAAATTTATTTGCTTCAGCAATATCTCTAGCAATCCCAAGACGTTTGAATTTTTCACAAAGAAAAGGAATATCAACTTCTGTATTTTTAAGAGTTACCCCTTCTTCGTCAGGTTCATCATCACCCCAAAGAGAAAGTTGTGTATCTTTTTCTGCTTCTGTTTTCATAACACCATGGAGAATCCATTCCATATCTTGCAAAAATTCGCTACGTTCAGGCAATTCATCAGCTTTATCTATAGGCCAGAACCATAAAGAGCACCAATAGTCCATAGCAAATTTAAGTCTTGCATATGCACCAGCATTTTTCTTCTCTTCTGTCTTGTATATGCCTATTAAAAATTTATCCTTTTCTCTTATCGTCATAGGAAGCATCCCCGATGAATCATTATTATGACCGAATATCGACATGGATTCACGTGTTTTTTTCTGCAAATCCTTACGTGCTGAAACTTGCTTTTTCCAAAGCTTATCCACATACTTGGTTAGTTCCTTAAGAGATGAAATTTCACTGTCGGTGTATGGTTTTGTAAATTTCTTATTCCATGAGGTCATGGTCTTTATTCCATCAGGGGCAAGAGATTTAATAACTTTATCCGAATAACTGCACATTCCAGGATCGCCAAGCAGGAAATGATATATACGGTTTTTCTGTGCTGCACTTCTACCAAATGGAATACGTTCTGGAGCCATTTCAAACCAACGGAGGTTCTTTGCTGTTGCAGTTATATTTGCAGGGGCATAGCCCTGACGTCTTGCACCGATAAGAGAGTTTCCGTTTACAAGTTGGGCACCAAACCAAGGAACATAACCTCCCTCATAGATAGTGTTTAGCCACAAAGAAACCTCTGCCAGCTCAACAGCGATAGGATTAAGATCGATACCATAAACATTGTTATCGGCAATATACATTTTTATTTTTTGAAGTTCTTTTTGTCTATTTTCAGATGGTACGGTTGTACCTGTTTCATTCTGTTTCTTATCAAGATATGCCTCGGACAGCTGATTGATAGCTTCATTCAAAAAGGCAGCACTACCCATTGCAGGCTCGCATACTGTAAGTTTTAAAATATCATCAGCGGTTTTGTCTTTCAACAACTCTTTGAGTGCATATTTTACAAGACACTGAGTAAGACATTCAGGAGTATAGTAGGATGCAGATTTTTCACGTTCTCTGCCGGCAAGACGATAGATAAATTCACCTTTTTTATGTATTCTTAGTGTTTTGTCATCATCTAAACGAACACGCTCATCTTCATCATATTGCTCAAGTTCTCTTTCAGGGACAAAGTAACCAACGTCAAGATCATCAGCCTTTTCGCCTTTAGCTTTTACTTCATATAAATCTTCCTTGGCTATAAATCCACGATATGAAAGAAGTGCTTCATATACTGAACCCATCTGATTGATACCAAGATTTGCATAAGAAATACGTCCACGTCGACTGTTCTTTCTTCCTGTAGATCTTGTTAAACTCATGAGATCAACAATTCTAAGCATAACCCTGTTACGAATTTTCGCATTCTGCAAATTTGGTGTATATACAGGATCAAAGATATGTGCTTTAAGAGGATGAATCACAAACATAGCGTGCATACTTTCAAGACGCATAGCTTTGTTATAAACGTCATTATCTTTTGGATAGCCCGTATAAATCATCTCATACAGTTTTGAAAGTGTTTCATGCAGATAATATCCATCTCCGACTTCATCAACATCATCTCTGATATTATCAGCAATATCACGAAGACTTTCGAGAGAATAACCGCTGAAATAGGTCTGTTCCTTAATAGGAGCAAAACCAAGTTCAGGACGTGCTTCAATAAACAGTACAAACAACATTCTGTACATATATCTTAAACATTCAAGTGTGAGCTTTCCTGCATCAACAGGTTCAGAATCAGTATCTTTACTAGATCTGCTTTTAAGATCATAAAGCACTTCATTCCCAAGAAGTTCAATACTTTCACGCAGAGCATACTTCAAGTCTTGAGATACGCCTGAAGCATGACGCTGTGAATTATCCGAAAGAGTATCAAGCAGTATTTTTCCGTCTTCTGGGCAGATGCTCTCCTTATGTAGAATTACTGCCATAGCCTGTAAAGTTGTTTCTTCACGACGAGAAAATATATCTTCAAGCTCAAACTGAAGATAACGCTTTGCATTCCATTTTTCTCTGTCAATGAGAGCAATCTGATTCATTGTAATAATCATAAGAAAACGAGGAGACTCAGAAAGACTGAAAAGAAGCCTTGTTATAAGCTCTTCGTTCTCTTTATCTACAAATGTTTCATTAAACAGAGTTAAATCCATATCAAGAGTTTTTGTCCTGAATATTTTACTGTTCATAACAGAGCTTTCATCCTCTATTCCATGTGAAAGTAAAACCCAAAGAAGCGGTGCACCATTTGATTTTGTCATTTCGAGATAAACAGGAATGTCTTGCTCATCAACAGTTATGGAAAACTCATTTGCCTCCGGATATCCCAATGCAGAAAGGTAGCTGTCTGCAAGTTCACGAATATCCTGTAATGTTTGTATGTTGTTTCTGTTTAATTTAAATCTATTAATAACAGGATAAAACTGTTTGCCACAATCACGCAAAGATGACCATGGAGTATGATAGTCTTCCTGTTCCTTTGACTTGTTTCTCCATTCTAAGATAGTGGATTTTGCATTTTCCTCAAATATGGATGAGAAGTAGTGATTTGTGTAGTATTCGTTCTTATTGGTGATGCCCGTTATATCCATACTCATATCTTATACCCCCATAATTACTGAAACAACACGAATATAAGGATTATTCTGTATAGATAAAGAATCCTGAACCCAAGTGCAGAATCTGTCAAATAAATCATCAACCTTACGTTCCTGTTCACTCTTTTTTCGTTCATTTTCAAAAAGTGACATTTGATAATCCTTATGTCTTGTTTCAAGGCTACTTAGCTTATCGAGTTCTTCATCAAGAAGAGGTCCCATATGACTTTTGTATCTTTTATAGTGCTCCTTAAGATGCTCTTCAGCATTTGAAATTATATCTGGAAGTAATGATGTTGCAACAGCAATCTCACTTTCTCCGATAGCGTTTGCATTAGGAATTCTCTCATTTCTAAGTCCCGTTATCTGAACAATTCGCTCCATATCAAGCTTCTCAACAAACTGTCCATTTTTATACAAAAAACCAAACCATTCATCAACAAGTGGAGTTGACTTCATATTTGGAATACTTCCGGTAAGTATAAAAATAATCTCGCCCTTTTCAAGTCCAGTTTTTACTCCAATGACTGGAGCTTCTCCCCTACCAAACAGAAGTCCGGATTTATCGTTTAACCATATCATAATAGGATGTAGTGCCCATAGATACTGAATCTGAGGCCATGCAGTATCCTCCATATTATTTTGCATACTGCGTTTCATTTCACTCATACAAAATTCCTTGTCATCACATACTCTTATGGAACCGTTTTGAGGAAGTGCTTCTTCAGGCATAAGTGCTTTCAGTCTCCTCATTAGGTCATCTGTAACCTTTATTTCAAGACCAGACACAGTAGAAAGAGGTATAATAGGGTGACTTTCATTTCTGTTAAGGTACGAAAAAGCATTTTTCAAATAATCAATATCTGTAAATAAAGTTTCATCATTTCTTGTCTTAACCTGTTCTTTTACATCCTCTGACACTGCTTGAGCCATAAGTTCCTCAAAAGGATTAAATTCTGCATCTGCATTAAAAAAGCTTTCAAAAGAATTTATATCAGAACCATTCTCGATTGTTTCAGCAACAACTAGTTCCTCTTCCTCAATAGAGAATTTACCAAGAAGAAGAGTAGGGTCACCTATATTTTTTAATGCCTGTTCTTCCTTTGAGACAAGTATCTCAATGATACGCATATCACCTTTAATATGCTTATTATCGCTTTCAATAATCATATATCGAATATCAGGACGTTTTTTCTGACCATAACGGTCAATACGTCCATTTCTCTGTTGAAATACCATAAGCGACCACGGAATATCAAAATGAATCATTCTGTGGCTAAGATAGTGAAGATTTAACCCTTCAGACGCAACATCAGAAGCAACAAGAATTCTCATTGGAGATTCTTCTCTTCCAAAATCCTCAACCGTTTTCTGTTGATCTGCATCACTCATTGAACCAGACATTTCGACAATCTGTTTATCATTCATATTAAGAGCCTTACGCAAATTTTCCACGAGAAATTTCATAGTTTCAATTCTCTCCGTGAAAATAACAATACGATCATCCTTAGCAGATTTATCCCATGCGTAATCATTATTTTTGAGCAACTTAAGAAGATTCTGATAACGTGAAAAATCTGAAGGCTGAATTTGTTTTAATGCATCAAGAAGTTCCTCAAGCAGTCTAATATCCTCGATTTCTTTATCGTTGTATTTTTTTCGGAGCTTGTTTAATCTTGCATTTATACTTTTTATACAAGCAGCAGGACTTGAAAAAAGTGATTTTTCAAGGCTTGTCTTAAAAAGCTGACCGCTTCCTTTTTTCTTGTCTTTATCCATCTGAAGTTGCATTTCTCCAAATATATCAAATGCATATTCTTCACGAAGAGTTGCATGACATCTTTCAAGTTCGATTTTTCTTTCTAGAAAAGAACCAGCAACCTGATCTTTAACGTCATTTTTGAAACGACGAATACAAAGACCTTTTATATCATCTGGAGTATAGTCATTCTCATCAACTATAGCGGTAGGATCAAGCATATTCATCAAAGAAGCAAAACTCTTTGCTCTTCCATCATGAGGCGTAGCAGAAAGCATAATCATTGTATCAGAACGATCTGCAAGAAGCTTAGCAAGCTTTGCTCTCTGTGCCTGTTTTTCACCACGATCTGCAACATTTTGAGCTTCATCTATAACAATTATATCCCAGTAAGCATTTTCAAGGTGAGTTCTATATTCTATATCACGTTTCAACGTATCAATAGAAACAATTGTCTTATCATAATAGAAAAAGGGATTATAATTTGAAGGCAGTTCCTGACGTATTCTCTGAATCCTATGAGAATCAAGTCTTACAAGTGGAATAGTAAAGCGATTCCACATTTCTTTTTGAAACTGAGTCATCATACTCTTTACTGTAACTACCAGAATTCTTCTACCTTTCCCACGCTTTATAAGTTCAGACATAAGAATACCGGCTTCAAGTGTCTTACCAAGACCAACCGTATCCGCAATAAGAATACGCTGACGAGGTCTTTTAAGTGAAATACTTGCTGGATCAAGCTGATAAGGCATAACATCCATTGCCGCTTTGTTGCCTATATGTAAATCTGTGTCAGTTGGAATCTGCTGTCTCCATTGACTCTCAAGAAAAAGCTGTGTCTTTCGAAAATTAGGAGAATCATCTACAACAAGCCTTACTTCTGCAGGATTTACTATTTTAATATTTTCAAGGTCAGAAAGAAATATAGAATTTTTATCCTTAACCAATGTTGAAATACCAACACAATACAATGATTTATTACCAATTTCATTGCTTTCTACTTTTTTTATCATCCATTCTTCATCTCTGACGATTACTCGCATACCAGGAGCATATTCGACTGAATTCATAACTTTTACCCTTTCTAAATGAAAATATTGGTATTTAATACAATTTCAAAAAATATCTATATGTGTAGATTTCATGTAACCACATGTAAATAATTATAACACATTTCGGCAGAAAAAACAGCAAAAAAATTAATAGTCATTTTTGTGCATTATGTTTAATGGTTACCTTAAAATAGTAGCGTTGCATTTTAGTCAAAAATAACTAGACTGAATTTTCAATCATTAGAAAGTAGGACCTTGTTGATTTTATTGCTAGTTTATGTTATGATTATATGTAATGTATTACTTTATATATGCACGTATTTGTGTATTTGGGGTTAAAGGAGTGATCGAAATAAGAATTTTTGAAATATTGGGGAATGACTACTTTAAAGCTCTGACTGGAAAATATCAAAATGTATTTATTGATTGCCTTGAAATTATTCACAAATCATATCGCACTGAGCTTTCATATGGTGTAGACAAGGAGATTTTGGTATCAAAGTTAACTGATTACTTTGAGCAAAACAGCTCTGATGATATACAGTTTGATGAATGTCAGGACGTTTTTCGAGACTCTCGTTCCAAAGCTAATGTATTTCTTAGAAAATTAAAGGGATATGGCTGGATTGAGTATGAATTTGATAATAACGGTTGTGGCAAGATTGTTATGCCTAGTCATTCTGTTTCCATTATGCAGGTTCTTGAGAATATTACAGAAAATAATGAAATGGAATATCAAAGTGAAGTTTCTGCTATCTATTCACTACTGACAAATGAAAATCTTTTAGATAGACCATATCCTCAAATTATCAAACCTGTCTATAATAGAACTCTTGCTCTTTTTACTGAACTGAAAAAATTGAACACAAGCATTAGAAAATATATTGATGAACTTACCGACGGACAATCTCCGGAGGAACTTATGGAGCATTTTTTTTCCTACAACGACAATATTGGTTCAAAATCATATCACCGTATGAAAACTAATGATAATGTATCCAGATTCCGTAACACTATCGAAATGATGTAGTATAATAAAACTTGACACTTCATACTCAAAAAAAATATAATAAGAAAAAGGAGTGTTGAGAAATGGCAGAAGCAAAAAATTATGATAAGAGCTACAAAAAGCAAGCTATAAAGCTTGCG
>Ga0209373_10002858_pt1 | contig 16643 bp, 13 predicted proteins | sample Higcelweek5metaG_FD_187173 | JGI IMG/M metagenome (GOLD analysis project Ga0209373, IMG submission 187173) | Freshwater pond sediment microbial communities from the University of Edinburgh, under environmental carbon perturbations - High... | ecosystem: Environmental > Aquatic > Freshwater >... | reverse complement strand
AAGAGATCATATAAAAATGGACAAGCAATCCAAGAATACCACAAAAACAGTACTGACTATTCTTTTGTTGGCGGTTCTTAGTGAAGGAGTCTTGGGATGGGGACTTTACTGGCCGTTTTTGCTGACTCTTTTAAACTGGAGTGGAGTTTATTGGTTGGGATTTGGAATTGGAGTTCTGGTTTCTGTCTTGCGCGGTTTATCGGTGGGATTACCCAGCCTCTTTATTTTGGCGGTAGTGGGCGGACTGTCCTTTGTATTGAGTGCAAAAAAGGAGATGGGATGGGCGATTGTGATTATCGGTATGGTTTGCAATATTGTTTTCGATCTTGTTTTTGGTTTTGGTTGGAGTTTTTGGGAAACAGTAGCCGTATTTGTTTCCGGTCTTCTTGCCCTGTCATGGTTTGAGAGATCGGAAACAATCAGGATAAACTATTAATATGACTGAAAACAAGTCATTTGTTTTGACGAGTACGGTTCTGGTTTTGTTATTCGCGGTGGCGTTTTCCAGAGTTTTCTTTTTGACGGTTTTTATGGGCGGGCATTTTTCCGGTTTAGCACTGGGAAACATGGTGAAAATAGAGTCAAATGCCGCCAAAAGAGGAACTATCAGTGATAGAAACGGAAAACAGCTGGCAGTGAACATAGAGAATAATGGAAAAGTCATCCGCTATTATCCTTCGGGAGAAGTAATGGCGGGAGTGGTTGGGTATATTGGAGCATCTTTGGAACAAGGAGCTAACTCCGAGATTTTGGTTGGAAGAGAAGGATTGGAAAGTGAGTATCAAGACAAACTGGCGGGTATACCGGGAGAGACTTTGGTAGAAGAAACGGCGGAGGGAGTCAAAAGGACGGAGATAGTGAGAAAGGAAGCAGTGGCGGGTGAAAATCTGGTGACGAATTTGGATCTGGGGGTGCAACAAACATCTCTTTCCGCTTTAAAAAACGCTTTAATTACAAGTGGAAAAAGCGGAGCGGTAGTGGTGGCAACGGTCGACGGAAAAGTGTTGGCGTTGGTGTCGGCACCGTCATTTGATAACAATTTATTTATTGCTGAGGGGAAACGGAGTGATTTTGGCGGTGAGTTTAAAGATGTGGCCGATCTGCTTTCGGATACGGAGAAAAAGCCATTATTTAACCGGGCACTGTCGGGTGACTTTGCGCCGGGATCGGTTTTTAAGTTGGTTCCGGCCTTAGCGGCGTTGGAAGAGAAGAAAATTACAGGTAGCTCTTTGTATGATGACAGTGGTGAGATCGTAATCGGAGCGTATAGCTACAGCAACTGGCTTTTGGACAAGTATGGACAGACGGAAGGAAAAATAAACGTGGTGAAAGCGATTGCCCGCAGCAATGACATTTTCTTTTATAGAGCGGGAGAAGCTTTGGGGGTAGATAATTTAGTGAAGTGGAGTCAGAAATTGGGGCTCGGGGAGAGAACAGGAATTGATTTACCGGGAGAGTCTGTCGGATTTGTACCGACTCCATACTGGAGAGAAAAAACATTTGGAGAGAAGTGGTTTTTGGGAAACACGTACCATTTTGCCATTGGACAGGGTGATGTGATGACAACACCCCTGCAGATAAATAGAATGACGGCGGCGGCAATTTCCGGTCTTAAATGTCCACCCCGATTAGTGGGGACGGCGACTTGCATGGATTTGAAAATAAATGAGACAAATAAAAAGACAGTTCTTGATGGAATGTTGGCGGCCTGCAGTCCCGGGGGAACTGCCTATCCTTTATATATGTATGGCGGAAAGATCTACTGCAAGACTGGAACAGCCCAAAAGGGCGGAGAAGAGACCCAGCCAAACGCTTGGCTGTCGATGGTGATTCCTATTGGAGACAATATAAAAAACTGGGTGGTAGTGACGGTTTTGGTTGAGGAAGGCGGTGAAGGAAGTGCGGTGGCAGCACCGGTTGCCAAGGAACTGGTGCCCTTATTTTTGAAGTAGTTGAAGGTATTTATATGGCTCGACAAAATCTAAGTCGCCGAGGGAGTCGGGATAGGGAAGATCAACGAGAATGAAAGAGAGAAGGTCATCGGAGTTGGCATAGAAAAGAATGATTTGTTTTTTCTTTGCAAGGTGATTATTGACGTCGTGGATAAAAGCAAGGATCATTTCAGTATTGCCAATCGGATAGCTGACGGGAGTAGTATCGATAATTGCTTTTTCAATCCAGTTATCGCCAATTTTTTCTTCTCCGAGGAATTTAAGGGGTAGGTCGGGAATGACGGGAGAAACATGGGAAATTACCTCTTCAAGAGAGGCTCGCCAATCGGCAAAGAAGGCTTTTTTCTCCGCTTCGTACTTATCAATTAACTGACTAGCTTTGTTGTCCTTCTCATCATCATTCATAAGGGTATTTTACATCACGCTTGTTTTTGAAAAAAATGATAGAATCCACTTGAGCGTGAATGAACCTTGAAAATTTAACCAATTGGAGGAGAGATGTCACAGATAGCACAGATTTGCGGAAAAATGTTGTTTTTAGATGATTTCATTCAGATTACTACTTCAAGACTGGGGAAATCGAATATTTTGGAAAACAGATTGCAAGGAAGCATTGGAGAAGAACTTGTAACGGCATTTGCCCATAAGAAGATGGGGTATAAAGATACAAATTTTGAGCAGAAATACCACGGTTTTGATAGGATATTTCGCGATAGGGATAACAAATTGGTAATCGTGGAATCGAAAGCCACAAAGACGTCGGGAATCAGTGCTTTGGGAAAAGATCAAGGCACCTCTCAGTCAGTAGAGAGAATTGCAAAAAAAATGTGTAATTCAACTTCAAGTTATTATTCTGTTGAAAATAAAAAGATTGGGGAAGAGATACTTCGGGTTGGTGTAAAAAATTTGAGATTTCTTGTTGCCCACGTTGATATGCGTTCACAATCAGTTGATGTATTGGAAATCTTTCTTTAGAAGGAGGAGAAATGCCGACCGAAAAACAGATAAATGATGGTTTAGAAGTTTTGAAACAACATGTAATTAAGTTCGAAGAGAAGTTTTACCGCCTTAATAAAGATGGAGAGAAGGTATTTGTTCAGCCCAAGAACCATGACTGGAGACCGTACAGATGGTGTTCAAGAGACATTGTGTTTGCTCTGAATGTTGTAAAACATTGCACCCGTAGCAATTTGCTCGAAGCCGATGTCTGCCTGATGGCCAGTCCCGAGCAGTATATTGATAATAGCGGAGCCATGGTGACCTTGGGTTTTTTACTTTCCGAAGCATTTAAGTGCGGAGGATCGATGGGAATTGCCTTTACAAAAAATGTGGAAGGCGGCCGGGTACCGGAGTACATCTGTGATTACGTGATAGATGAAGATATAAAACTAAATCACGTATTTGAGGGACAGATTACTCCCTATGAAGCAAGACAACTATATTTTTCACTGGTTGGTTTTTCCGAGTCAGTCAAAAAGAATATTATGAAACTGTCGGTGGATAAGAAGACTTCTCCCGAACGGATTTGTTTCTTGGTTATGGGAGGAGTTTGGAGTTTGGCGGAAGCGGAATCAATTTTTCTTTCTTCCAAATACCCAGAAAGAATTTTTACCTCAGCGACACTACCGGGTGAGCGACAGTTGTATCTTGCTGATTTATATTTGGCCCGTCAGGCTGTCTTAGGCGGTACTCTTGACAGAAAACTATCCCATGTTGATCTTATTGAAAATGGTGAAATAGTTGTGTCTGAAGATATTGAAACACCGTTTAAGGTCGAGTTTGTCGCAAAAGGTTTTGTCAAGGTATACAGAACGGAAGTTAAAATACTGATTCCTTGGCTCCCTCAGAAAAAAATGAGCTTAACTCCGGATCAAAAAATGGCTGTTTTGATTAGAGCCGGAAACGAGATGGAGATCCGGAAGTATCTTTTGGATGAAGTTGAAGAGGTATTGAAGGTCGCTAACCGGTTCAAAAATGAAGGGAAATTGGTATTTGTATTAACTACCCGCGACTTTGATGATCTGGAAGATGCCATAAAAAAGCAAATTATTACGACTCTTGAAAGTAATGATGTTAATTTGATGATTGCTCCAGACACTACATCAAGTCTTGATAGAGAAGTAGTAAGAAGGTTGGAAACAGGAAAGACGGTGAGACAATGATGAAAACCACAACAATTCTTGTTGGAGTTCCACAGGATGCAATGATAAATGGGGTGGATATTAACAAGCTGATTCACCGGACAGAGAGATCGGAGTTGGTGATGCAGAAAGGTATTTGTTCGGAAGATGAAAACCGGAGATTCCTGATTACCAGCGACCGATTGGAGTATTTGGTAAAGATGTTAGTATCCGGTGGGGGGGTAGAGACTTGTAGTCTAAGTACCGGATATTTTGATCTAATTGAGAAACTCGAGACCGGAAACTCCGATAAATGCAAAATTGCGAAGCTATATAGCAACATTTGCTCGGCAAAGATGGTAGGAATGAGGCTAGCTGAGTTTGAAAGATTGATGAGCAGCTTTGGTCTGGAAGCCGACTCCGATATTAAAAACAAGACCGCTTTTTATAAAAAAGGTTTGGAAAACGGTTGGAGTATAGTTGAACTGCAAGAGGTGAAGTTTGATGACCGGAGCGGAGAAGAAGCGGTTGAAGAGACAGCATTAAAACAGAAATTTTTGTCTCTTGGTGTTTCCGATGAGGTCGTCTCAACAACTGAAAGTGCAACATCGGGACTAAGAAAACAGATCCGTTTGGTGATTAGTTCACTTAAAACCGATTCTCCAAAACCCGTGAATTTTAGCGATCAGAGTCACATTGCCATGACAACAGTATTAAATGAGTTCGTTTATACGAAAGGTTCAAAAATATTTCTTCCTGTTACTTATGGTGATGGGTCAAAGGCGCGACCTTTTCCAATCTTTTGTCTTCAGAACAGGGAAAGTGCCATTCCTCACTCTTTGCTAAACAAAGAGAAATTTATTCCAATCGCGATGATGAGTTCCCGACATGACAATGAAGGGTTGGGGAAAAAGACAAGAATGGCTTGGTTTTTAAATATCGAGATGTCTTCGGGAAGACCGGCGGGTGAGATCGATGAACTGGCGTACCTGCAGTCAAAAGAACTTCTTTCAAAAATGAGAAAAGAAGGTTTTTACCGGTTTGAGTTTTACCAAACCGGATTTCAGCCGGTAGTCGTTGGTTTTTTTAGAGCCGTGGTTGAGGACTTGATGACCGGACAGTACTCACAGCCAAGATACCAAATTGTTCCGATGTTTTCTTATAAAGAGAGAGACACGGGGGCGGAAATATGTACCCCTGGCCGCTCTTGGTGTTGACAAGGCTTCTTACTGTGATATATGATACGAAAGTTCATTAACAAAGAGGATATTTGAGCTCACTGACGAAGGCCTTTGTCCTTCTATAATTAAGGCTCACTACTATCTTTTCTTTGTTGTGTGTGGCTGCAATACCACATCCGGAGAGATCCGAGTGCCGCAAGGTACGAATTGACAACTGCTACAAGCCAATCAACCTCGGAGAAGTTCCGAAAGCGAGGTTTTTGGACCATCCCACACGTTGGGTATAGCGGTAAGTCAGTAAAATTTATACACCCCCTTAACCGGGGGTGTTTTTTTATTTTTGCTATATGAACTTCTTGAGTGTAAAATCTGGTTCGATATATTTTTAGTTCTTTAAAAATCTAACAGGAGGTTTTGATGGCAAAAGAATGGGTAGTGATGTGTAAGAGGTGTGATAAAGAAAAAGTCAGATATTCAGGAATGATGTATGAAAAAATGGAGGAGTTCGGTCAGTCTAGACCGGAGTACTGTGAGAAGTGCCGCAAGGAGTTAGCCCTTCAGAAGATGACCATGGGGGCGGCTTATTTTTCTGCCAAGATGCGGCCCGATGCCGACCCTTCGGAAGTAATTCCCGGAGAGTTGGGAATGGTTTATCATCCGCCCCGTCCACATATAGAAGTAGAAGTACCGGCGAAGTTTGACCCAAAAGATTTTGGGGCAACCCCCGACAAAGTGGTGGAGTTGTATGAATGGTTCCGGACGAAAGGGCATCAGGTAGCCGTAGTGATTGGCCCAACCGGTTCGGGAAAATCAACTGCCTTACCATACTGGTTGGTTTTTCCCCCACAAGAAGTTCCCAAAGACTTCTTTACAAGAGATGGTCAGATACTGATAACCCAGCCCAGAATTATGGCAACCACCTCGATTGCCGAGTATTTGGGAATATTGTTTGGTTCGTCGGTTGGGAAAGGATTTGATATCGGCTATAGATATAGCAAAGACAGAAACGCTGATAGATTTAATGCGGCTTTTCTGGCGACCGATGGAATTTTGATCAATATGATTAAGGGGGGACAGTTGGGTGACTTGTCGGTGGTGATGGTCGATGAAGCCCATGAAAGATCAACCAACATTGATTTGATTTTGCGGCTTTTGAAAGACCAAATTCCCTTTTTTCCCCACCTTAAAGTACTGATCGTTAGTGCCACAATTAATAAAGATAAATTCTTGGACTATTTCGGAAGAGACGTGGCTACCGCAGTTGAGTTTGAATCGAAGAGGAAACATAGTAGTACGGAAATTTACCGTGATGAAGAAGAAAAACTGGATTTTGATGACCCAAGAAAACTGAGAAATCAACTGGTTCCCGCTTTGGTTGAAAAAGTGATGTGGATTTTGAAAAAACAGATCACGGGCGAGTTTGATAACCGTGGCCACACACTGGCATTTTTACATGGTGTGGAACCAATTAAAGAAGCTGTAAGAGAGTTGAGAAAACTGGTTGAAGGTGACGCCACTCTTCGAGATGAAGTTGAAGTATTTCCTTTATATAGTGATTTACCCGAAGAAGAGAGGGAGTACGCCCGGGTTGGAAAAGACAAAAATAAAATCCGGGTAATTGTATGTACCAATGTGGCGGAAGCTTCGATAACCGTTGATGGAACAGTATATGTGGTGGACTCGGGAGTAGAAAACAGAGCGGAATGGGATAGCGACAAGCGGATGAAGAAAGTACCCCTCCGGCTTATCAGTCAGGCAAATGCAAAACAAAGATGGGGAAGGGCTGGTAGAACTGCAGACGGATTTGCCTACACTTTATATACGAAAGAACAGTTTGAGGAGATGGAGGACTATCCGGTTCCGGCAATACAACGTTCCCCAATGGAAGACATTATTCTTACCCTTTTAGAAATGGGAGTGGAAGATGTCAAAGAAGGTTGGATCGATTCTCCCGTGACGAAAGAAATCGAGAGGGCGTATGAAAGTCTCCGGACAAGCGGGGCGATTGACGCTGATGGAATGCTGACGCTTTATGGAGCACTGCTTTCCAGATTTTCTTATACACCTGACCTGACCAATCTGATTCTTCTGTCTGATCGTTTTGAGTGCTCGGTAGAGCTGGCAACAATTCTACCGGTAATACGAAACGGCGGACACAAACGCCTACTTCTGAGTGACGATAACTGGAGTATGGCGGAAAAAAGAGTGGTTAATATGATCCACAAAGCCCTATTTAAGGGATGTAAAGATGATGTGGATTTTATTTTAAAACTGTACTCGATCTGGTTCAATCCACCCGTTCTTGACGCAGACAAAAACAAGCCGGTATCTCTTGAAGAGAAACGGGAGGCTTGGGCGAATGAGTTCTACGTCAATTTTAAAATGTTTGACGGAAAAGAAGGGGTGGAGACGGAAAAGGCGAAGATTATGCAGCTTCTTAATGTCAAAAGAAGGGATCAGAGGATTAGAGAAATCGATTTTGATCTCGTAAATAGAGTTAGGATAGCAGTTGCATGTATTTTTCCGTTGTATATCCACGTTGTAGACAAATATGAGTATAAAGTACTTGAAAATAATGCCTCAACAGACGCAACGTTGCAAATGTGTCTTAATGGTGATCTCGAAGATGTCATCAAAAACTATCGGGAACACACTGTTTCGGCAATGGCTTTGGCCAAAAAAATGATGGAACTGGAAATAGATAAGGAAGCAATGGTATTTAGCGTTCCAACTTCAAAGAAAATGCTACTTATCGATTCAGGTAAAGACTGGTTGGAAATGGCTGAAGCACTGTACCCGATTGGTTCGGAGTTCGATGGTGTTGTAAGTAAGGTTATTGTGTCTGGAGCCTTTGTCCGGCTTGATGAGACTCAGGAAGGCTATCTACATGTGAGCAATATGAAGCTTACAAGGAGGGTTGATAGCGCAGTCGGAGTCATAAAAGTTAATGATGAAGTAAGAGTAAAAATAATTGAACACGATCCAAACAGACAACAGGTTAAGTTGGCTTTGGTTTAGTGTTATAGATACCCCGGGGTTAAACCCGGGGTTTTTTGTGCCTATTTTAGTGATGTAGTAGAATACTGTTCCGTTTTTAATGTATATTTTAGAAAGTCATGAATAAACTTGTAATTGTTGAATCTCCAACCAAAACTAAAAGTTTAGGTAAGTATTTGGGAAGTGATTATCAGATTCTGGCGTCGATGGGGCATGTGCGTGATCTTCCAAAAAGTAAGTTTGGAATAGAGATAAAAGAAGAAGGTAAGGGGGAGTTTGACTTTATTCCCAGTTACGAACTGATGGATGGAAAGGGAGAACAGGTGAAGATTCTTGAAGATGCGGCTTCAAAAGTAGACGAAGTAATTCTAGCCTCAGATCCTGACCGTGAGGGTGAAGCAATTGCCTGGCACGTGGAGAATATTTTGAAGAGTTCAAGAAAATTGACCAAGAAGGATAAGTTGGTTTTTAAAAGAATTGCCTTTCATTCAATCACCAAGGAGGCCATTATGGAGGCATTGGAGCACCCAAGAGCGATTGATATGAACATGGTTGACGCTCAGCAGGCAAGACGCTTTCTTGACCGTTTGGTAGGCTATAAACTATCACCGATTTTATGGAAAAAAGTCCGTCGTGGACTTTCGGCCGGTAGAGTACAGAGTGTAGCCGTCCGTTTAATTGTCGAAAAAGAACGGGAGATCGGGAAGTTCAAACCGGAAGAGTACTGGCAGATCAAAGTGCTGGTGGAAACGAAAAAAGGAGACAAATTTGAAATAGAGCTTGCACGGGTTAAGGGTAAAAAAGCAGAGATCCGGGATGGAGAAACCGCCAAAAAGATTTTGGCAGAGCTGGAGAAAGCCGATTACAAAGTTTTGGATATTAAAAAGACGGAACGGAAAGCGAGTCCTCACCCACCATTTAAGACTTCAACATTGCAACAAGCTGCAGCCAATGTTCTCGGGTGGTCGGCGAAAAAGACGATGAATGTAGCCCAAAGACTTTATGAGCAGGGTGACATTACTTATCACCGTACCGACTCGTTTAATCTGGCGCCTACGGCAATAGAAACAGTGCGTAAATATGTAAAAGAAACCCATGGAGATGAGTATTTGTCGGCAAGTCCGAGAGTGTATAAAACTGCCGGAAAAGTAGTGGCACAGGAAGCCCATGAGGCGGTGCGGCCGACACATATAGATGTAACACCGGATAAGTTTTCCGGTCAGGAGGCGGGTCGAGATCAGCAGAAACTATATATGTTGATTTGGAGAAGAACAGTTGGCTGTCAGATGTCCGATGCCGTGTTTGATGATACGAAGGTGGTTGTCGGTGCCGGAGAAAACGAACTTACGGCAACAGGAGAAATAATTAAGTTTGCCGGATGGAAAAAACTTTTTGTAAAAGATAAAGATGAGATGCAGGTACTGCCGGCTTTGGTGGTTGAAGACAGTTTGAAGAAGGAGAAGGTTACGGGTGAGCAAAAGTTTACACAAGCACCCGCAAGGTACAACGACGCCTCGCTTATCAAAGAGCTGGAAAAGAGGGGAATCGGTAGACCGTCTACATACGCTGCCATTATTTCAACCATAATTGACAGACGCTATGTAGATCAAAAAGAGAGGAAATTTTTCCCGACTACTATTGGTATAGCGGTAGTTGATTTTTTAATGACAAATTTCCCCAAGGAAATGGATTATGAGTTTACGGCAAAAATGGAGGACGAGTTGGATGATATCGCCGATGGGAAATTAAAGTGGAAAAAGATGCTGAGTGAGTTTTGGGGACCGTTCCAGAGCAAGGTTCTTAAAGTAGATAAAGATAGTGCCAGAGTTGGAGTACCAACAGTTTCGACCGGAAAAAAGTGCCCCATTTGTCACAAAGGAGATGAAGTTATCCGTGACGGAAAGTATGGGAAGTTCCTGTCTTGTTCAAAGTATCCGGAGTGTAACTACACAGCTCCATATATAGAGTACGTTGAGGGAGTGAAGTGCGAGAAGTGCGGCAAGAGAGTGGTTTTAAAGAAGACACGGACGGGAAGAGATTTTTACGGTTGTGAGGACTACCCGAACTGCGACTGGGCCAGTTGGCATAAGCCGGGTGCGAAGAAAGATGAGGTTGTAGTAGAATAGCCACAACCGAACTTTAAAAAAAGGAGAGAAGAGGATGGAGTATATTGAAAATGATTTTCCACTTGTTAGATCTGAAGTATATTTGACACGAAACGGAACTAGATATCTTAAGACTCCCGGGATGACAATATTGAATAAGCCGGATGTGAATATTTCCGGTTTGTTTGATTATCTTAATGGTTTTCCTGAGGAACTAAATTTTCCCGAGTACCTTGAAGACCCAGTTAAGCTAACGGATGCGGAAACATTAACGAAGACGGCCGGGCAATGGTGCTATGGAGCGTTTGATGAAAATAGAACGTGGAACAAGGATGCCGATAGATATTTCGGTAATATCAAGGACCAGAAACATGGAAGTATTATGGAACATGCAAGCTTCACTTTTGCTATCTGGGGAATAAGCCGGAGTTTTACCCATGAGATTGTCCGCCATCGGGCGGGCTGTGCATTTTCACAGGTGTCTCAGCGGTATGTGGGTGAAAAAAGCCTTCGTTTTGTGGAGAGACCGGAATTTGTTGTCGATCCTGTTTTACACAAGAGATTTTTAAGAAAAATTGACCGGTTCCGCAATGAGTATGTATGGCTGAACGATTACCTGGTGAAGAAACAAGAGAGCGGAGAAGAGATCTTGTCGGCCGAGAGAAAAACCGATCTCAAAAAGAAGGTAAGGCAGTGTTCAAGAGCGGAGTTACCGAACGAGACGGAAGCGCCAATCATAGTCACTGCAAATGTGAGAGCTTGGCGGAATATTTTGGAACAGAGGGTCAGCAGCCATGCCGAAGTGGAGATACGCCGGATTGTTTTCAACGTGTTTCTCTGTTTAAAACCGTTTTTACCGAACATTCTTGATGATTACAAGACAGTGGAATTGGTTGACGGCACCGTTGCTTTAGCTTCTCCTTACTCAAAAGTTTAAATTTTTTCCCCGGTTAATGCCGGGGATTTTTTTAGGGGATTGTCAGAATAAGGATTTTGAGATATGTTTACTCAGTGTTAGTAAATTTAAGGATAGAAAATGATAGAAAATAATCCGTTTGGAGGTAGGGGTAGATTAATAGTTCTTTATGGTTCGAACAATTTAGGAAAATCAAAACAACTTGAGCTGTTGGAGGGATTTTGGCAGGAAATGGGAAGACCGTATACACGTTTGAAGTATCCAATATACGAATCAGAGACAGGAACACTAATTAATGGTGTTTTACGTCCTGATAAAAATGGAAATAGGATGGCGATGTGTGATGAGGAACTTCAGTATTGGTTTGCCGAAAATAGAATACAGTATGAGCCAGAACTAAATAAATTATTAGAGAATGGGGACGTAATCGCCGAGGATTATAAGGGAACAGGTTTTGCTTGGGGACTAACAAAAGGAGTAAGCCGTTGGATGTTGGATTTGTTTAATCAGGGGATAAAAGATCCTGATATCGCAATTTTACTTGACGGTGCAATTCGTTTTACGGGTGGTATCGAAAAAGGTCATCGACATGAAGCTGCGGGCGATGCTGTTTGGGAATTAAGTCGAAGGATTCATTTAGAGTTAGCGAGAGAATTTGGATGGGAGGTGGTAAATGCGAATGAGAGTGAGGAGAAGGTGCACCAAAATATCATGGAGATTATCTCCAGAAAATGGTGAGTAGAAACGAAAGGCAGGAAGTAGGATAAAATTAGGGGATGAAAGATCCGATTAATGATTTGATTGAAAAAGAAGCCAAAAGGCAGTCTGAGACAATTTCTCTTATTCCTTCCGAGAATTATGCCAGCAGTGCGGTAAGAGAAGCCGTTGGATCGGTTCTTGCCAACAAATATGCTGAAGGATATCCGGGGAGGCGGTACTATCAGGGAAATGGTGTAATGGATGAGATAGAGTCTTTGGCTATAGAGCGGGGTAAGAGGCTGTTTAAGCTGGAACATATAAATGTACAGCCGTACTCGGGTAGTCCGGCAAACTTGGCGGTCTTGTTGGCTTTAATCGAGCCGGGTGAAACGATTTGTGGTATGGATTTAAGCTCTGGTGGACATCTGACACACGGACACAAAGTCAGTATTTCCGGTAAGTGGTTTAAGAGTGTGCAGTACAGCGTAAATGATGAAGGAAAGATTGACTACGATGAAGTGGCAAGTTTGGTGTTGGCAGAAAAACCAAAGGTAATATTTGCCGGAACAACGGCTTATCCATATGAGATCGACTGGAAAAGATTTGCCGAGATTGCCGGAAGTGTTGAGGCATTTCTCATTGCCGATATTAGTCACGTTGCCGGTCTTGTCGCCGGAGGAGTTATCGAGAATCCGGCGGATTATGCACACATTGTAACCAGTACAACCCATAAATCTCTTAGGGGTCCCAGAGGAGCATTTATTGGTGTTACAAACAACGGACTGGAAAAAGATGAGTCTTTGGCGACGAAGATTGACAGGGCGGTTTTCCCCGGAGTTCAAGGCGGACCACATATGAACACTATTGCCGGCATGGCAGTCGCTTTTGAAGAAGCGGCGAGTCATGATTTTGCTTTATACGCAGCTTCGATATTAAAAAACGCCAAAGTATTATCTGAGGAACTGAGAGCTAATGGACTGAAAGTTTTTGGAACAGAGAATCACTTGATGCTTGTTGATGTGGGAGAGGAGATGGGAAAAGAAGTGGCGATAAAACTTGAGAAAGTAGGGATTGTTGTAAATGCCAATATGATTCCGGCTGATTCCGGAAGTGCTATGAAGCCATCGGGAATCCGTTTGGGAACTCCGGCGGTGACCACGAGGGGAATGAAGGAAGAGGAGATGAGAGTATTAGCCAATATTATTGCCTCTGTGATAAAGGGCGTAGAGATTGATAGAATGAAGAGAGAAGTAAAAAATTTATGCCAGAAGTTTCCAATATAACCAACGACAACCGGAGAAGAGGGCTACCGCTTTCAAGTATTGTAGCGATTGCCCTACTGGTTATGATTTTCTTTTGGTTCTTGGGTGGGGATATGTACCGGTTTTATGCAAGTATAGTTTTTTTCTTTTACTCGATTACCCACATGATGTGGGTGTCAGTGGTTCTTTTAGGTGTGTTTCAGACGCTTTTGCTGATTCCCTTCCGGGTTATTAGGTTACTGGAGTTTAAAAAAATCAGAGATTTTAAAGATGTGGCGACGGATGAAACAACGAAAGATCAGAGCAACTATCTTAAACGCCAGTTTAGAGTAGGGAACTGGACATTAACTTTTTATCTACTGGACTTTGCCGTACAGCTGACTACTTATGTGACGATAGGAAGGCTTTTCTTGACAGATTTTTACAACAAAGCGCTTAATCCGGAAGTTTTGTTTTCTTTTGTAAAGTATCCGGAGTATCCAATACTGGAGAGATTTTTTAAGATTCCGTATCCTTCGGTAACAAAAACTTTGGATTTTGGCATGGAGGCGGTAATCTACATGTGGCTTTTGATTTTAGTGATTGAGTTGATTATCTCCATAGTCAGGGCGGCGATGAGGGCAAAAGATAAGTCGGAGATGGCTGAGGCAATTAAGCAAGTCAAGAAAGGTGCGTTGTCGGGAAGATATATGGTGGTTTACGGGTTGATTTTGTACGTAATTTCTTATACTTTGATCCGCAATTTTCCGGTCGGTTGGGAAGTAAGGATCTTCAGCGGAGACGTGGCCTTGCAAAACAATACTTTTAATATGGTAACGGCTATCGTGACATTTTTAACTCTGATGTGGTTTGGGGTGAATGATATCTCCCGCAAGGGAAAGATAGCCCGGGAGATGGGACTTTCTTCAAGGGTGATTGAAGAAACACAGGGGAAGCTATTTAAAGATTCGTTTTTCAATGCAACACTAATCGGAGGAGCCGCCTACTTTATAACCAATCATATTCCTTGTGCTTTCGAACTGTCTATTTTTACCTTGGAGGTAATTTCACTGTTCTCACCTCTGACTCTTGATAGATGGATTTTAAAAGCGGCACCTAAAAAAGCCGAGTTGGATGTAGAGAGGGTAGAAAGAGAGAAAAGGGAAGTCCAGTCGCAGTTTTCAGATAAAATAGAGGGATGAAGACTGTATTTAACGGAAAGAACGAGTCAGAGACAGTAGCTAAGTTTCTTGAGGAGTCAGAGCGGTTGATGGGAAAAAGTCTTTTGATATTACAGTGTGACGGACACGCAGAGGAAAGTACCTATGTGCGGTTAAAAAGAGAGATGGGAGAGAGACTCGGAGTACTGGTAACGGTCTTATTTGCCAAGAATAAGGAAGAGTTGGAGGAGATGATCGAAGGGGCAAACGAAGATGAAACAGTTGACGGGATCTTGGTGCAGCTGCCTATTTTAGGGGCGGTAAGGGAGGAAACCGATCAAATTTTGTATTCAATAAACCCCGGGAAGGATATAGACGGATTAAACCCGAAATCCAGGTTCATTCCGGCGGTAGTAAGAGCCGTTGAGAGGGTGATGGAAATTTTTAATGTTGACAAAGAACAGAGTATTGCCATTGTGGGAGTCTTGGGAGAGGTTGGTAAAAGACTTTTTGGCAGACTGAGAATGTTGGGGTACCGGGTAAACGGACTGGATAAAGGCGACGACTTAATGGGTTTACGGAAATATGATGTAGTTATTAGCTCGACCGGAATGGGTGAGTTAATTCAGGAGGAGGTAGTTAAAGACGGTTTTGTCGGGATTGACTTAGGCTATCCAAAGGGCGACTTTTCAAAAGAGGCGATTGAAAAAGCCTCGATGATTACACCCGTACCGGGCGGTGTCGGACCAATGACCGTCGTAGCTTTGTACGAGAGTTTGGCGGAAATTTGACCGCAAAAAACCCGCCGGTGTGGCGGGTTGCAGAGACTTCTTTTATCAAGGATTGACCTGAAATTGCTGAATTACCGATTTCTCGGGAACATGGAACTCGATTGTGTATGGTATCCAGTAGTTGCATTCATTGATAATCCAAAAATCACTTCTTTCCGGGCAAACAGCATTGATTAAGACGTAGTATGGCCGATCAGGACTGTCTTCGATAATGAGTGCCTTACTAGCCTTGATGCTTCCGCTAGCGATTTTCTCTGTACCTGGTAGGTAATAGTGATAGCGGTATGTTTCATCTGTTCCAACACTTCCGAAAGCGAGGATAAATCCTCCCGAGATGTATTCGTCTCCCGTTAGAGAAACAAGATAAACGGGATTATCATTGTCGGGAACCGAAGTCGAAGGAAATCCAGTTGTTACAAATAAATTGATAAAGAAACCAATGAGCATCGAAGCAACAAGAACAATGACTCCTAAACCGATACTTCCTCCTACGTCGTTCAGGTCTTTTTCCACTATGGCCGAGATTATTCCAGAGATCAGTATGATCACAAAAAGAGCAACCGGTAAATAGACAAGCCAAAACATAGGCTACCTCCTTGATTAAATTTTTAGAGTTCTGAGTGGGTATTGTATCCTATATTATGCTTGATGTCAAGTGATTAGCGAGGCTATTTGTGCCTGATAGCGATAAAAGACCGGTTGTGGTAAAATAGGCAGGTTAATTGATTACTAATTTACCCAATGACAAATCTCTGAAAGTCACCTGGGTTAGACGAGATGAAAAATATGGCTACAAAAGAAGCTAAAAAAACAAAGGTGGAGGCTACACCTAAAAAAGAAGTCAAAAAGGTAGTTAAGAAGGTTGCAGTGAAGAAAGAAGCAGTAAAAAAGGAAGTTTCCGAAGTAAAGCAGCCTAAAGAAACGAAAAAATCCCCGATGGTCACGGTAGAGGAGTTGTTTGAGGCCGGTGCTCACTTTGGTCATGTGGTGAAAAAGTGGAATCCCAAGATGAAAAAGTATCTTTGGGGAGAGAAGAACGGTATTCACATTTTTGATCTGGAAAAAACAGTCGAAGGACTCAGTGCTGCCTGTCGTGAACTGACAAAGGCTGCGGCAGAAGGTAAGAGAGTCGTTATTGTGGGTACCAAGAGACAAGCCAAGCAGATGCTTGAGACCGAGGCCAAAAGAGTCGGTGTTCCTTACATCACCCAACGTTGGATGGGTGGACTCATCACCAACTGGAAGCAGGTCAAACAGACAATGGATAGATTGAACTCTCTAAAACTGAAACGGGAACAAGGCCAGCTTAAGAAATTTACCAAAAAGGAACAGGTTTTATTTGATAAAGAGATTGCCCGCTTGGAAAGAGTAGTCGGAGGTATTGCTACTCTTAAAGACTCTCCCGAAGTAGTTATTGTTATCGATACTCACAAAGAAAAGATTGCCGTTAAGGAAGCTAAAAACCGCGGTGCTTTGGTCAT
>Ga0209373_10002857_pt1 | contig 16644 bp, 15 predicted proteins | sample Higcelweek5metaG_FD_187173 | JGI IMG/M metagenome (GOLD analysis project Ga0209373, IMG submission 187173) | Freshwater pond sediment microbial communities from the University of Edinburgh, under environmental carbon perturbations - High... | ecosystem: Environmental > Aquatic > Freshwater >... | reverse complement strand
GAAAGTAACTTCAATGCTAATCCAGATAATACTGGGACATCAAATCTCTCTCCCTTGTAAGCTTTAACCATACCAACGATGATTAGAACTATTGTAAGAGGTGCTAACAACCATCCAATCACAGGAACCCATGAGAAGAATTGTAGTACACCAACCAAGGTATATTGTGCACCCATATATCTAACGAAGTTATCATCTTTTTCTACGAACATTAAGATAAGGCCTACAATTGGGATGCATGCGAGTACACTCATCCATTGATTCTTTGGATTGTATTTTGCATCCTCTAATGTAAATATCTTCTTTGCTTTCTTTTCTTCTGCCATAACTATTACTGACAATAAAATTATTTATTTATACAAGAATACAATCAAGCCCCATCCATTGCAAGGGGTATACTACAGGTAGTTGCAAGGGTATACCGAATGGGTATACTAGTATATATAAATAAATTTACAGCAGTATACGTATGGGAGATATATTAACAGAGAAACAGATATTAGTGCTCAAGGCTATACGAGATTTCTTCATAGCAAATAGTTGCGCACCTTCCCTAACAGAATTACAGAAGATACTCGGTATTACAACCAAAAGAGGTGTTGTTGTTCATCTAATGGCGTTAGAAAGGAAAGGATATATCATAAGAACGAATGAACCAAGGGGTATACGTTTGGTAGATGAAGATGAAGAGTCTATGGCGTTTGAATATATGGTTGGTATACCTATACTTGGCTATGTAAATGCAGGGACACCACTAGTGAATGCAGTAGAAGAAAATCTTGGGGTGCTTAAGGTTCAAGGAAAAATCTTGGGTAAAGTCAAAAAGGGACTGTTCTCGGTCATTGTCAAAGGAGATTCTATGAACGAAGAGGTCATAGATGGAACCAAAATTTCGGATGGTAATTACCTGATTGTAGATAAAGATAGTGCTGTCGAAGATGGTGATGTTGTTGTAGCAATTATTGAGAATTCTGCAACTGTTAAGAAGATAAAAAGGGGGAAAGATATGGTAACGCTGTACCCTCATTCAAGCAATCCGATTCATCAGCCGATATTTGTGAATAGAGATTGGAGTGGTTTAATCAATGGGAAAGTAATAAAAGTGCTTGAAAAACCAACTATCTAATCTCAACACTTAACACATAGGGTTTGATATTCCGTTTGAGGGTTCTTAACTCTCTTTCGGTAAAAGAATTTTGTTCTGATAGGGAAGGGTTAATTGTTTTCCCGGCTCTAAAGTTTTGAACATAATAACGTTTCGCGCCTTGGATCATTTCACCAATAGATATAGACGAATTGGTTGTGTGTATACCTTTCACATATGTAGTTCTAAATTCGTAGTCTACCCCTGATTCCATAATTATAGAGATAGAGCGCTTAATATCGTTGAGCGCATTTTCACCAGTGTAAGTAAGATAATCACCTTCAGGATATTTGATATCCATAGAAATATAATCTAGAGCCCTGTGTGATATAAGCTTCAGGAGTTTCTTCGGTAGCAATCCATTCGTATCTAGCTTAACAAGGTGTCCTAAGGCCTTAATAGATTTTAAGAACGTTTCTAGGTCATCGTAGAGCAGAGGTTCGCCACCTGTAACTACTACTGCGTCTAATTTACCTACTCGAGACTTAAGAAATTTCAATACCTTAATCGGATCATATATCTCCTCAGGTGCGATATCTTGTATAACCAGTTCTGGGTTATGACAGTATTCACACCGCAAATTACAGCCATGTGTAAAGACAATTGCGGATAGCTTACCAGGATAGTCTATTAAAGATAATTTCTCTAACCCTGCTATCTTTAGCATGTAGCGCAGCCCATCTTAAAGAATTTTCTATCATTCCATTCGGCCTGCTTACCTATATTCCATTGATTAACAGGTCTGATATACCCAACTACTCTTGAATATACCTCACACTTTTGTCTTGTAACTTTTTTCATAACTTTGGACAGTTAAAATTATATACACTAAACAATTTCATCGAACTCCATACCATCCTTATAGCCTACCTCGATATCGCACTTAGGACAGAACCTATGCTCGCCAGCAATATATCCATGCTTTGGGCATATGCTAAAGGTTGGTGTTAAAGAAAAATATGGTAGTTTGTAACTCTCTGCTACCTTTTTCACTAGATTCTTCACACTGGTTGTAGAAGAAATTTTTTCTCCAATGTATAAATGCAGAACTGTACCACCAGTATATTTACATTGGAACTCATCTTGGACATCTAAAGCCTCAAATATATCGTCCGTATAGTTGACTGGTAATTGGGAGCTATTGGTATAGTAGGGGACTGTTCCACCTTTTCCAACCAAATCTGCAGCGGTTAATATATCAGGGAATTTTTTCTTGTCTGCTTTAGCAAATTTATATGTAGCTCCTTCCCCAGGTGATGCTTCTAGATTGAATAGCTGGTTAGATTCCAACTGGTAGTTCATCAATACTTCACGCATGTGATCCATGATTTCCAACCCAAATGCTCGTCCTTCTTCAGAAGTGATTCCCTTACTCTTGTCTTTGAAGAAATTCACTAACGATTCATTTAACCCAAGAATACCAATAGTATTGAAATGATTCTTGTAATATTCACCAAATCTCTTCTTGACATCCGCAAGATAGAATTTAGAATATGGGTACAGCCCTTTCTCCGTATACTTCTCAATAAATGCTCGTTTTATGAGTAAACTCTCTTTCGAAAGTTCCATCATATGATCTAATTTATTAAAATAATCTTTTTTATTCTTACTTAAGTACCCAATCTTGGGCAAGTTGATAGTCACAACACCAAGACTTCCAGTTAATGGATTTGCTCCAAAGAGACCACCACCTCGTTTCCTAAGTTCTCGGTTATCAAGTCTTAATCTACAACACATACTTCTTGCATCATCAGGATTCATGTCGGAATTTACAAAGTTTGAGAAGTATGGGATACCATATTTAGCAGTCATCTCCCATACTGGCTTGTAATCATTATTATCCCAATCAAAGTTCTTAGTAATATTGTAAGTAGGTATTGGGAAGGAGAAGAGTCGGCCTTGCGAGTCACCCTCCATCATTACTTCACAGAATGCTTTGTTCAACATTGCCATCTCTGGTTGAAAATCCTTGTATTTTTCTTTTTGTACTTTACCGCCTATGATTACTCCTTGCTCTGCTAATTGTCCTGATGGAATCAAATCCATAGTTATGTTTGTGAAAGGTGTTTGGCATCCAACTCTTGTTGGAACATTCATGTTGTACAAGAACTCCTGCATTTTTTGTTTAACTTCCCCATATGTAAGTTTGTCATATCTAATGAAAGGAGCAAGATATGTATCAAAACTGGAGAAAGCCTGAGCTCCTGCAGCCTCATGCTGAAGGGTATAGAAGAAGTTAACACATTGACCCAGTGCAGCCCCAAGATGCTTAGCAGGGGCAGAAGAGATCTTCCCAGACACACCTGTAAAGCCTTTTAGTAGTAAATCTTCTAAACTCCAACCACAACAATATACTGCCAACATGCCAAGATCATGAATATGTATATCCTTATCTATATTCGCATTGGAAATTTCCTTCGGATATATACTGTGCAACCAGTAATTTGCCTGAACGGTAGAAGAGATATAGTTATTTAGGCCCTGCCATGAGTATGTCATATTACTGTTCTCATTTACCTGCCAGTCTTCAATATCAATATATCCTCTTACCAAGGTATCAGCATCAATCAACGATTTAATATTCATTACCTGATTCTTGAGATCTACAAACAAACCAAAGGCTATTGAAGTCTTACCATGCCCCATATCAATGAGCACCTGTTTGACAACCTCAGCAATTTCCTCTGTTTTAATGTATTTACGCTTAGGGAACTTTATTACTAATTGCTTAACTACCTCATCAGTAATTTCTTCTGCTCTTTTTCGATCATGCCCTCCCACACTCTCAGCAGCTTTAAAGATACCAGTGGAAATTCTCTCTCTTTCAAACTTAACGATTCTTCCGTCTCTCTTCTTGACCTGGAACGAGTTCTGTATTTTTAGGGCAGCCATTTAAGTGGTAGTAAAAAATTAAAATTTTTCTAACTTATTTATCTCTTCTTTAATATCATCAAGATCCTTAAACTCTTTGTATACCGAAGCAAAACGAATATATGAAAGCTGGTCTTTAGTTTTCAACCATTCAAGAATCATTCCCCCAATTGTTTTTGAACTTACGGGCTCCTCGCTATTAATTACATAGCGTTCTACCTGTTCAGCAAAATCCTCAACCTCACGGGTACTAACAGTATTTTCATTAATTGCTTTTTTAATTCCTTTAATAATCTTGTTAATATCAAAAGTTTCTAAAGAGCCATCTTTCTTTAAGATAGAGATATCCATTTTTTCTATTCTTTCGTATGTAGTAAACCTTTTACCGCAACGAAGACATTGTCTTCTTCGTCTTGTAGAACTATCCTCTCGGTTATCACGTTTATCTACAACTTTTGTTGTATCGCAAGCACAGAAGGGACATCTCATATTTTATATCAACATGTTGTGTATGCCTAACAAGTTACCCCCAACCCGTGGTATGGGTCAAGAGGCCGATAGAGTGTTAATTGTGTAGTCATTGATAATACGGCACAATATATAGGGCATGAATGTTACAGGTCGTGTTATGCATAATATAAGATTTTGACTATCCAAGTTTAAGCATATAACATATATAACTAAGTTTAGCATCGAAATACATGATAAGAGGATTTCAAGAAATTCAGGATGAGTTCAGAAGTTATGATAACAATGTTCAATGTACAAAAGAAGAGTTAACAAATTTCCAAAATAATTCTGTTGTAGTTTTAACTGTTGGAGGATTAGGTCAGAGAACCTCTGAGGTTAAAGGTATGCGAGAGATAAATAAAAATGCCTATGAGCTTTCAAACGGAAAAAGTATTGTAGAGATGTCAATTGAACTATTCAAGAAATCCGAATACAAGAATTTTGTTGCATTAGTATTCCATAAGGCTGAGACCATCATTGAAGAACTGGGTGATGGCTCTCGTTTCGATGTAAATATAAAATATAGCTATGATCCAGAACATCCTGTTGGTAGAGGTGGAGCGATATTAAATGCTTTGGTTAATGGGACAATTGGGAGAACTAAAAATCTTATTGTGTATAATCCAAGTGACGTAATTCTGAACTATGAGGGAGATTTTGCTAACAACCTTGTAATGGCGCATATATGTAACGAGAAGAAAGGTGTAATAGCTACCATGGTGAATACACCCGGTTTTGAGGCACCTTATACGTGTATGAGATTAGACAATTCCATTGTAACTGACCTTGAGTTCCATCCTATGGTTCCAATTCCAACTCACATGGGGATATCTATACTTTCTCCAGAAGTGTTCCCGTACCTTGATAAATATATAGATCTTTCAAAAAAATGTGATTTTGAAAAAGTAATATTTCCCATTCTTGCTAAAGAAGGAAAAATGGGGGCAACAGAAATTCCTCAGGAATGCTGGTATCCAGTAAAGGATGCCAAAACATTGGAGAAATTAGAGGAAGCTTTAAAAGCTAAGCCCTAGCTTTCTGAGATAAATATTTGAATATTGCATTAGCAGCAATGCCACCCTCCCCAACAGCCGTTACGACCTGTCTAAATCCATTTGAAGCTGTTGTACAGTCTCCTGCTGCCCATATGCCTTCTAAACTTGTAGCCTGTGTCTGATCAACCTTAATATATTTCTTTTCATCAACATCTAGCCCAAGCATCTCTGGGAATAATCCATCTGGTTCTGAACCAATTTCAATAAATAGTCCATCAATATCTAAATACTCATTCTCGTTATATGCCTTTGATAGCTTAATCCTTTGTAATCGAATCTCCCCCTCAAGTCCAACAGGGAGTGTTTGTAATATTACTTCTACATTAATTTTCTTCATTAACTGATCGACCCACATAGGTTCCCCAAGTAATTCGGTTCCTCTGTAGATTAGGTATACCTTCTTAGCAATATCTGAGAGCATAGAAGCTGACATTACGGCAGCATTCTTCCCGCCAACAACAGCTACGGTTTTGTCTTTGTAGAACATTGCATCACATGTGGCACAGTAAGAAAGGCCTTTCCCAAGATATTTCTCTTCGTTAGGGAGCATCAGCTTGTTTCTCTCTGTTCCAGTAGTTAATATAACCGTTTTAGCTTCATATTGGTTATTGTTCTTATCTGTCATTATATGGAATGTAGACTCATCTTTCTTTTGCCATATATCTACAACACTTTCATATGCTACTTCTGCTCCAAGATCTTTAGCCTGCTTTTCAAATTTCATACCTAATTCAAGGCCAGAGATATCTGTTAAGCCAGGATAATTACATACTTTGTGTGCTTCTGAGATTGTCCCACCGACTATTTTCCCAAATATGATATTTGAGAGTTTATATCTGCTAGCATATATACTTGCAGAGTAGGCTGCTGGGCCACTTCCTACTATTGCTATGTCGTATGTCATATGTATTAGAGATTACAAATTAGTAAATATTTCTGATTTATATATTCTAACATATATGTAAAGAGGTGAAGGGAAAGTGTTGTAATGAAGAAACAATCTCACTTTTATGTGAGAACACCCCAATCAAGAGTATTTGTGAGGATTTCTGGTTTGTTTTTTCTAACGATGACCATATATTCGAACATAACACTATTACCCCCATGTTCAGTATGAACTGACCAACCATCCTTGTCTGTGTATATATGACCCGTATCATCAACCACTTGGCATTCAACGCATACAACCATACCATCAACTAATAATTCTCCTGTACTGGGTTTCCCAAATGCTGGGATATCAGGGTATTCGTGCATAGATTTCCCTATACCGTGTCCAACAAACATCTTTATAATATTGAAACCATTATCTTTGGCTTCTTTCTCCATAATATATCCAAGGTCGCCAGTATAATTCCCAGTAGCAGCTTTAGCCATAGCTTTCTCAACGGCAGCTCTACCAGCCTCTAGAAGCTTTGTGTTTTGTTTTGAAGGTGTTCCAACACTCCATGTCCAGCAATGATCGGTGAAATATCCCTTATATATGATTCCAGTATCAATGGAAACCAAATCCCCGTTTTTAAGCGGGATATTCTTAGGTATGCCATGCACAGCCACATCATTAACGGATATACAAAGGTTATTGGGGTAGTTATCTACTGTTGGGAAATTGGGTTTGACACCATATTCCCTGCAAAGGTTACCCATGAGCTTATCTAACTCAAGGGGAGTAATTCCTTCTTTTATATTCTTTCCAAGCTCGGACAAAATTTCAACAGAAATTTCAGCTGCTTCTCTAATCATTAACTCGTCTTTTGGATTCTTTATAATCATAGTCATATTATACACCCAAAACCGCCATATTTAATGAGGTAAGGTACCAAATTTAAACTCCACGATGGGAGGATATATGTACCAAGGATATGTAATTGAAAGATGTTGCAGAAGAGAGGCCTTAATTGTGGTAAAGGCCCCCCTTCTTTTAAAAATTTGAAACTAGTGATGTTTCTGTTTCCTTCTTGCGAAGAGTATTACCACAACAACTATTGCTGCTATGATTAATAATCCCACAATAAGGATAGTAGGGCTCTGTTGCGTTTTTTGAACAATTTCTTGTACAAAAGATATGGATGTTGCTGTTGCGGCTGGTGTGGCGGTTGAGACTGGAGTTACAGTAACTGTTGGTGTTGATGTTGATGATGGAGTATTTGTAACGATTGGTGTTGATGTTGATGATGGAGTATTTGTAACGATTGGTGTTGATGTTGCGATGGGGTTTGTTGACCACCCAATCTCTACAATTAACTCATCGTTCGTGGTTACACTTACCATCTCTGTTCCCATTCCGTATATATAAAATAGAGCATCCTTTAAAGTATCTTCATAATAAAAGACGCCATTTATATATACTGTTGTAACAGGCAATCCATGTCCGGACAAACCAACAGTGGAACCCTTAACGGGGCTTTCAGACACTGTTTCGCATATCCACCCTTCTTCATCCTTTGGACAACCATCTTGAGCAGAAACAACATTTCCCGTTTGTGTTAACAACATTATTGCCAAAAATAAAGCAAAGAACTTTTTCATCATATTCTCCTTATTACACTAGTTTTTGATTTTTAATGTAGCGAAAGTGACTTTCATCGCTTATAAATATACATTAAATGTATTATTTACATTTACATTATACAATAAATCAGGGGGAATCTCTACACTATAGGTTCAGTGGGGATGTGCTTTGAGTTTATTAACCAATAATATATAGCTCTTCTTCAGCCCTCGTAACCGCCGTATATAACCATCTCCTCCAGTTATCATCAGTCATCTGAGGGAATCTTTCTTCAAACAATATTACTCGTTTAGCCTGGCTGCCTTGTGCCTTGTGTACTGTCAATGCGTATCCAAAATCAAAAAGATTCATATTCTCAGCTAGATATTGGGTATTTGTCTCAGCCTTCCCAAATTGATCGAGGCTCACAGGCCCTACAAACACCTCCTCTTCATCATCTAAAGCTATTTCAGCATCATAGAACTTACCAACATTATTCTTCGATATGGAAAGTATAGTGCCGGTCATACCATTAAAGATAGCCATACTAGGGTTGTTCTTCAAACATATAACCCTGTCACCATATTGTGGCTCTGGGGATTCAAATTCCAATAACTGTCTAATTCCATTATTTAAATTTACTCTTGTCTTGTTGTATCCGGTTAATACCATTGTTTTATCATCAAATGATTCAAGTTTGCCTGAGAGAAACTCCTGAGTATTTTCACCATTCTTTGAGAGTTTCTTCACAGTGTCTGAAAATTCTAATTGAGGAATATGGCCATATCTACGAGCAATCTCCGAAACCTTAATAATCGGATTGTCTCTTTCCTGTCTAAATATCTCTTCCAGCTTAATATTTGGTCTCTCCATTAAGTTAAATGTACCTTCAACAGGAGGAAGTTGACCATGATCTCCTGAGGCCAGTATAGGGACACCATAGCTCAAAAGATCATCCCAAATTTGCCTAGTAACCATGGAAGCTTCATCAACGATAATTAAATCATATGCAAATTCTTCCTGTAACTTCTTTTCCCAACCAATGATATTATCTCTTTCATCACATATTGCCTTGTAGATTAAGCCATGAATTGTGCCAATGTAGTCGGATTTGAATATGGATTTCGCATCCCGAAGCTTGTGTTGTAGTACTCTTGCAGCTTTTCCAGTATAGCTACAATATGCAATTTTAATATTCTTCTTCTCCTTATGTAGATGTTGTCCCAGATATCCAAGCATAGTTGTTTTCCCAGTTCCAGCATATCCCCCAAAGGTTAAGTACTGTACGGGGTGTTCCTTGTACCATTGTAGTATGTCATCGATGATAGATTTTTGTTTTTCAGAAAAAGCTATGTCCACTTGAGATATTAGGTGATAATTGATAGATTAAAAGACATGTCTAATGTATATAGTCTACTAAAAAAGAGCAAGTTAATACAAATAGTCCTAGCACTATGCTTGTTTTTACTCGTACCTAGCGTTGCAAAGGCTCAGGAAGCAGTATCTATTACTCCTACCTCTGAGTTAAAGGTATTCACGTATTTTACGGGCATAGGATGCCCTCACTGTGCTAAAGTTTCTCCTGCAATACATAAGAATGTGAATTCTCAAGAGGGATTGCTAATGATTGAATATGAAATATATCAAGAATCCTCTAATGCAAGTGTTTTATATAGCTACAACGGGAAGTATGGGTACCAGTTAGCTATTCCATTAATATTGTATGCACCTAAAGACTTTGACCAGGGTGACACACCAATACTAGATAATTTCGCTGCACAAATCGCGAAACTTTCTACGAATACTGTTGAGTTAGCTAACAAGACTGTAGGCTGGGAAGATTTAAACCTCAATGACTTTGAAGGAAAAACGAAATTGCTGACCAAGGATAGGATGGCGATGCAGAGTACTACGAAGGATTTAAGTACAGAGCAAATAGCTATGATAAAAGAATTCTTGGTTGTGAAAGATTTGGACACCTATGTACAAACGCTACAAGGAACTGTAGTTAAGGATCTGACTATTGAATACCCGGGAGGGAACGAAATATATACTCATGGAGTTAATATTGGCTCGTGGACGCTACTTTGGAGAGGAAATAATGATGCTCAGATCACCGATGGTAAAACAATAAATACAAGTGCAACTTCAACAGACTCAAGCAGCATATCTTGGGGGAAAATATCTACCCTAGCGCTTACAGATTCAATCAACCCATGTGCTTTGTCTGTTCTTCTGATGATGTTAATTGCTATAGCTACATATCATCCTAAGGATAAGAAACAAATTCTTTGGGCTGGATTGGCTTTTGTAGCTGCAGTTTTCATAACATACTTTATATACGGGTTGTTAATTGTTAAAGCATTTGAAGTAGTGCAGGGGATTAGTAGTATAAAGTTGTATCTATACAAGGGACTAGGAGCAGGTGCCATAATTCTTGGATTATTGGAAATAAAAGATTTCTTCTTCTACAAACCCGGGTCAATTGGTACCGAGATGCCGATGATCTTTAGACCTAGGGTGCAACAGATATTAGCAAAAGTAACATCGCCACTTGGTGCTTTTGGGTTAGGAATGTTTGTAACGCTATTCCTACTTCCTTGTACGATTGGCCCCTACATAATACTTGGTGGGATGCTTTCCTATGGAGAGTTTGTTAGTGCATTACCATATCTAACGGTCTACAACCTCATATTCATACTCCCAATGGTAGTTATCATCCTCTTAGTATTCTTTGGTTCAAAGAGTATTAAACAGGTTACAGAGTGGAGGGAGAAGAATGTGAAGGTGATGCATTTAATAATTGGCATAATATTCATACTTTTAGGGGTATCTATGTTCTTTGGATTGTTTTAGTATATACTAAATACATCTAATCTGCCTAAATGGATGCTATGGAAATAGTTACGTCTAAGAAGAAAAAATACCTTTTGCTTTTGTTTGTGGTGCTAGCATTAGCTGCAGCTACAGCAAGCATCTATCTATTCGTTGATACAAATAAAAACAACTCCCAAACCTATTCGGTGGATAAATACTCTGATGTTACAGATTGGTGTGATACAAGCACTGAGGATAATACTTTAATCGTTGGTTGTAAGGCCTTGTTGCTTGAGATCAAACCAGAAACAAGCGGTGGCAGTTGTTTTGAAGTACAAATAATAACTAAGGGCAAAGAATTGAAAGACTTAACTGTATGTGAATCAGGAGACACACTTTCATATTCTAATGCTGTGCTAGGCTACAAGAAGCTTATGCCGATAGATATGGTATTCACATATACCAAGGAAGGGATATTAAATACCTATTCGTTTAACAGTGTCGCTTTTGACAAAGTAGATGGTGCATATGTACAAGACGTTGTTAATGAAGACATAGCTAACTTAGTTACAATAGATCCAAGCACTACGACAATACAAAACAGCGTAGATTTTTGTCCTAGATATGAAGAATTACCTGAATATACAACAAATGAAAATGGGAAGAACTATTCGGATTATATTAATACCAACAATGCGGTAACAGAGATATACAACATGGAGAATGAGACTATGAATTCCTTCTTTCCATGCTATCCTTCTAATAACTGTAAATATTCTAACCTTGTTGATACAACCTTATTGGCAACAAAAGAAGTTTTCCCACCGAAATGGGGGAAAAGCATCACAAATTATGATTATGATACTTTAGCTCAACTTTCATATTTGTACTCTGGTAAAGACACAATTCTCCCCACATATGCTCCATATATTGGAGAGGGAGAGGAGGTATATATAGCGACACCTAAAGGAGTCTTTACGGAAATAATCAAGATCCTTTCGTCAGTACCAGATACCAGCGAAGAGATATTCTGTACAGTTTATCAAGCAGTAAGTTCTCTTAGTGCAGAGAACAATGATATGCTACTGTTGAAGAGCTCTATGCAAAGTTATATTAACAGCGATATATCTAAATCCACTTTCCCACTTTGTCAGGAAGGTATGCCTAAAGGTCTATATGACGAGAACGGTATATACATTATGTATAGCATATCTATAAAAAATGATCATTTAGAGATATTGAATCGATGTTTAAATTTGGCAGACTTTTTGCGATGAAAAAACTCCTTCACACAATGATTTTAATGATGATTTCGTTCCTGGCATTGTTTTTCTCCTCAGATAACGCAATAGCATATACTTGTCCTGCGGGGTATCAATGTAGTCAAACGGGGGGATCTGTTCCATATTGGATATGGGTACAAAAACAGAATTCAGAGTTGGCTGAATGCTCAACAGTTCGTCATGCGACATGGGATTGTAGTGGGACATCTGATAATTGCTCCGGTGAAAGTCCATCAGTCAGCGGGAAATTTAGTAGCGCGAACTGCCACGCTGACCAAGTGTACGGTGACGTGCACTGGTATTGTTGTGTTTACACAGGGTGTGATTCTACATGTGAGACATGTACGCCCTCATGTGGCACTGGATACTCTTCCTCGCCAACTGGTTGCCCTGCCGTTTCTTTTTCTTGCGGTAATCCCGACAATGATTGTGGTCGTTCTTGTCCTGACAGCAAAGAATCATGCTACCTAATTGAAACCAATACAAAGTTCATTCAGGACAACGGTAGTGAATCGGGACCAACTAGTATCAGTATGATTGTCGATGGGCAAACATTTCAACTTTCTACAAACCCTGATACTCCTACACGAATTAAACTCCCAGCAAGTGGTTCTTCAGACGTTCAAATATCTGTTCCGACCTTCACCGGGCCATCAACTTCTAGCGGATGGGGATATCAATTCATGGCAGACAATTATGGAAATGACAACGAATGGGGAACAGATTGGGTAAGTTGTTCTGGAACTGATGGTGAAGATTTCTGTACCGAAGTACCCAATACCAACAATACACAATCATTTGTCCCTACATCTAAAACCGTAAACCAAGTACTTAAGGAAGGTGCGATAGGCAAGATATCTGGCATATATACTACTACAGATAAATGTACGGCCACATACAAATACTCACCTGCAATTGAAGGATACTATGTCGTAGACTACAGACCAGATCCTCCTGAGCCATGTATCCCTGGAGATCCAACTTGTACACCACCACCGATTTTCAGAGATATCGGAGCAACTACAACAGCCAAAGGATGTAAAACATTAACATACTCTGGAGCGGAGGCAAACAATGAATTACACGTCATTGCTGATGTAACAGATACTAACTCCCTAGATGAGATACAAGCCTTCACGCTTTGGTTTAGCAAAGATTCAAATGTCCCTGCAATCGGAACAGTAACAGCCTCTTACACTGGAAGCGTTAACTCCGACGTTGGTATCATGATAAAAAAGAGAGGAGCATCATGGGATAATCCCCGCATATATACAACGAATTCTTCACTCACATGGGGGCTGATCACCATTTCCCATGGCGTAGGATACATCAATATATCAGGTACAAACATAATTGAGATATCAGATATATCTGTAATACAAGATACAACTGATATTACATTTGATTACAAAATAAGATTCTTAAATACTTCGGAAAATCTCTCCGGTATGTACAATGTATACGGAGGAGGACTAGATACACTGATGATTAATGGAAATCTACTAGACCAAAGTTACTTCGTTAAATTCTTTAACTGGGGGGTCGATCTGGTTAATCCCACAGTTGGGGAAATCACACAAGAAATCATTGATCCTAAAAACACATACATCACTTGGAACAATGCTGATGAAACAAGTGGGATAAGAAGAACTGTAATCAATGCATATAGATTAGGAGGACTTTCAACTGATCCGGAAGGAGTTAAGCTGTTCTTACCAAGTGCATATACTACACTGTTAGGAGCAATAACTCTCGACCCCAATATCCCCATACCTTCAGACCGAGAGATTGGGCTATACAATGATACAAATGCTTGGAAGTTTAATAGCAATACCGGTGAAAAAGACAAGGTTAATGTCGGAAATAATGAAAGTGGAAAGATTGCCCTGTACATAACTGCATATGACAAAGCGTGTAATACAAACGGCACATCAGGCGAAATAGATCTAAATCCATGGTTTGCTACAAGAGGCGCAACTTTATACTCAAGAGGAAACATTTCAACATCAGCAAAACCTGTGGCAGGATTAGAATATCTTGACGGGGTATTTAATCCTAAAACAGGTATGAACTCTAACCTAATTGATCTAGGTACTGAACTCCTTTCTACAAGAAATGCTGCAATATCTACTCTGATGCACTCAAACAGTGGTGCTGCCATGGCTACAAATATTGAGGATTCAAACAACACAAAGGCGGTTTGGTATACCAAACTGTTAAACAAATTAGATAAATTTAAGGCAGGATTAACAGTACTCAACTCTGTGGGAGATAGTTGTACAACAACTGGATGCTACATGTATTCGCCTAATGATATCACCATACCCCAGGGATATACGTGCAGTAATCCTACGTTATTCATCTCAGAAAAAGATATACATCTAAGCCCCAATATCCTTAGTGACAATGCTATGCTCTCGGGCTGCATATTCCTCGCAAAGAATAATATCTATGTCGATGCTGGAACATTCAAATCTTCTTCAGGAACAAAAGTCCAATATGACTACATTGAAGGTTACCTAATTGCTGACAATCAAATCATTTTCCCAATTGCAGATGAGACCCAATCCCTCCGAGATGGAGTGGAGATATTTGGTGGTATGGTTGCATTGGGGACAAATGTTGGAAGCGGGGAGAGCGCAGTATCGATAAGAAGAAACTTAAGATTGTACAGCCAAATCAATCCTACCGTAGTACTAACATACGATAATAAATATTCTGCAATTTCTACAATGTTCTTCGGAACTGAATATAATTTATATAAGCAAGAGGTAGGATTTAAAACCTTTTAACAAGATTTTGCCATGAGATTTGTATTAACAAAAAAGAATATTACTATAATCGTTTCTCTGTCGGTGTTTTTTCTTGCCTGTCTGGGAACTGGGTTATTCCTTCTTCTAAGGCAAAAAGATCGTAGCCTTATATATAACATTGATAAACATACAGACGTTATTGACTGGTGCGAGACTAAAATAGAGAGTGACGTTTTAACTGTAAGCTGTAAGGCTCTTCTATTTAGTATTTCTACAAATGAAGATAAAAGCAGCTGTTTTGAAGTACAAATAATAACTAAAGGCAAAGAAGTAAAAGATTTAACGATATGTGATTCTGTTGATAATCTCTCATATACCAATGAAATTCTAGCATACAAAAAATTCATGCCTATAGATGTTAATTTTGAATATCTTAAGACCAAAGGATTAGATAATTATTCATTTTCAAGTGCATCATTCGAGGCTATGGATGACAATTATATATATGATCTTATTAATATCGATCTTGCTGATTTAATAAATACACCAATTGATACTACGACAATCGCAAATAACATGGATTATTGCCCTGCACCTGAAGCACTTCCTAGCTACATCACTGAGACAAATAGGCTCGATTACACTAAGTTCTACAATGAAAATAGAGACATCAATTACAAGACGCAATATGACTCAGGACAAGAAAATAACACACTCACAATGCTTTACCCTTGCGACAACTCATCCATCACTGCAAGTAAATGTGACCTTAGTCTTCTTAATTATCAACTTGGCGATGTCAATACTATAAAGAATTTCTCCCCTGAATCAATTTTGTGGGGAAATGAGCTTTCGTTTGTTGACACGCTCATACTCAGAAAGGTGTCCGATTTGACCTTTGAATATAGCAATGACCTAGAAAACACTACAGATATCAATGAAATTACTGAGATCTCCGGAATGCAAATGCAACTAAATGAAACTGCATATTGTTCAGTGTACAATCTCTACGCTCAATTATATCTAGGCTCTGATATAAGAAAGGGTAGCGAAATGATGAACTCATACTTCATAATTAGCTCTCATGGCAAAGAGATAACTTCTAGAGTTTGTTTAAACATAATTGCGGACGATAGGTATGATGAAATGGGCACATATTTAAAGATTTATTACTCAAATATTAACTCACACAATGTATTAGCAATATATAATAAATGTCTAAATTTAACACAAGTATTCCATGAATAGGCTTATTATAAAATCTCTTCCTATTTTCATTGTTCTTCTTTCCTTCTTTTTATTACCACAAGAGATATTTGCCGCATGTAAAAACTACAGCGTGAATAATGGCTGCTACAGAATCTCATGCACCTGTCCAGATCGTATATGGAAATGGTGTTGTCCAACAGTCACAAAATACACATGTGCCGGAAGTGATTGCAGAAAAGAATGGTATAAAGGTACAGATGGGCTTTGGCACTACGGCACAATATGCCACTCCTGTAAATGTACCTCAGTATTGATAACTGCTCCCTCATGTGCTGCATTTGAAAATCATGGCAGTTGTACATGTTGTGTCACAGATGAATCAAGCAAAAATTGCACTCCCATCTGCCCAACTGGTCAAGATTTTGCAGAGAACATAATTACAGGAGAACTTTGCAAAAAAGATCGAAGCACCTGCTCGGGAAATGATAACTGTGGAAAACCATATACAAAC
>Ga0209373_10002855_pt1 | contig 16650 bp, 16 predicted proteins | sample Higcelweek5metaG_FD_187173 | JGI IMG/M metagenome (GOLD analysis project Ga0209373, IMG submission 187173) | Freshwater pond sediment microbial communities from the University of Edinburgh, under environmental carbon perturbations - High... | ecosystem: Environmental > Aquatic > Freshwater >... | reverse complement strand
TATCCAAAGGAAAATACCCCCCGCGGGGGCACTTTCCTTTGGCTGGGAGACGTGGATTCGAACCACGGTAAGCAGAGTCAGAGTCTGCTGTCCTACCGCTAGACGATCTCCCAATCGGCCAAAGAGGAGGTTTTCCTATCATATTCATTCCCGTTTGTGTAGAGTTTATATGAAAAAGTTTTGGATTAACCTGCTCGGACATGAAGAGTTGGAGGCAAGGTCTAAAAAACTGCGTCATCCCCGCGAAAGCGGGGATCCACGTTGATCCCAAGGGATAACGTCAACAGGTAGATTCCCGCTTTCGCGGGAATGACTCAATTTTTGAATTATGATCTGCATAAAAAGTATAGGGTTAACAGTATGGCTGATAAGAAAACAGGATCAAGCGGCGTTGGCATCTCGTCCAAAAGGCGGGAGGCGGTGCGCGTCAAGACGGCCAAGAAGCGGTCTGTCTCCTCGGCCAATTGGCTGAAGCGGCAGCTTAACGATCCCTATGTCGCCGAGGCGAAGGAGCGGGGCTATCGCTCGCGGGCGGCGTTTAAAATCATTCAGCTGGACGAGCAATTTCATTTTATCAAAACGGGAGCCCGCGTGGTTGATCTGGGCGCGGCTCCCGGTGGTTGGTCGCAAATCGTGGCCAAACGGATTGGCGCGAAGGGTAAGCTGGTGTCGCTCGACATCCTGCCGATGGAGCCGCTGGACGGGGCGGAGATTTTGAACATGGATTTTCTGGCCGATGAGGCACCCGACAAGCTCAAAGAGGTTCTGGGCGGGCAGGCAGACCTTGTGCTGAGCGACATGGCGCCCTCGACCACAGGCCACACGGCAACGGACCATATCCGCATTATGGGGCTTGCCGAAAACGCCGCGCATTTCGCGATGGAGATTCTCGCCCCGAATGGCGCGTTTGTGTGCAAATACTTCCAAGGCGGGGCCGAGAAAACCTTGCTCGACCAGCTCAAAAAGAACTTCACCAAAGTCCGCCACGCCAAGCCCGCCTCCAGCCGCGCCGACAGCGCCGAAAGCTTCATCGTCGCGCTGGGGTTTAGGGGGTAGGGCTTTTATGGTGCCTTGATGGGCTTTATTCAAGAAGCTTCGAAAAACCAAATGGGATGCCAGCCTTCGCTGGCATGACAGTGTTTCTTTTTGTGGCTGTGTGCCTTAGAACCAAGTCAGGGATTTTATCCTGCTATCAACAAAAAGCGTGTCATGCCAGCGAAGGCTGGCATCCCATTTTCTGTTTGGTTTATGTGGGCATAAAACCAAACTTACGGCGCAGGCGCGGCGATGCGTTTCAGTGAAGAAAATCGAGGGATTTCTATCGCTGCGACTTTACTTTCGGGGCAGAGAAATGCCTTATAACATGGTTAAAATCGACCCCTCATCTCCCATGCCTGTTTCAAGCGTTTGGTGCAGGAGGGGGAAGAGGGCGGTGAGCTGCTCTTGCAGGATAAAGGGCGGGTTCACGAAGGCGAAGCCGGTGCCGTTGAGCCTGTCGGCGCGAAGCTCTGGTTGAAAGAGGAACTCGGCGATCAGGATTTCGCCCAGCTTGGCCTCGCGCAGTCTTTCGTGAAACGACCACAGGGTCGGGCGGTCCTTGACGGGATACCAGATGGCGACGGTCACTTGCGGGGCGCGTTCGGGGATAAGTGTGAGGGCCTTGAGAAGCGCGTCAACCTCGTCGGGCTTTTCATAGGGCGGGTCGATCAGAATCAGGCCGCGCTTTTCGGCAAAGGGCAAAAAGGCTTTGAGCGCGGCATAGCCGTCGCGGTGATGAAGCTGGACGTTCTTTCGGTCGGCTTCGGGCAGGACGGTGCGGCGCAGCGCGGCAAAATCATCGGGGTGGGCTTCGCAAGCGATCAACCTGTCTTGCGGGCGGAGCATCTGCCGCGCCAGAAAGGGCGAGCCTGCATAAAAACGCAGCTCGCCGTCGGGGTTCAGGTTTTTCAGGCACCGGAGATAGGCGGCCAGCAGCTCCGGCGGCTCCAACCCGTCCTCACCGCCAAAGGTTTTCCATAAGGGGACGATGCCCGCCTCGGACTCTTTGGTCTTTTGGGCTTTTTCATCGTGTAGATCGTAAAGGCCACAGCCTGCATGCGTGTCCAAAAGGGCAAAGCCTTTTTCCTTGCGCTGCATATAGGCGATCAGCAGGGCCAGCGTCGCATGCTTGACGACATCGCAGATATGACCGGCATGATAGGCGTGGCGATAGTTCATGCGGGATGGCCTGCCGCCACGATCCGGTAGCCTTGACGGATGACTTCCATCAGCGGCTCGGTTGTCACTTTCATATGGAAGGGCGAGGCACTGATCAGGTGATCTGTGCCGGTCATCAGGCCGACATGCGCACGTGGCCCGCTGAAAAAGACGATATCGCCGCGCCGCCAGACCATATCGCGCCAGTGACAGGGCAGGGGCGCACCGAGCTGCGCCTGTTGCTGGTCGATGGCACTGGGCGCATCAATCCCGGCGATGTCGAGCGCGAGCTGCACCATCCCGGCCGCATCGAGCCCCAGCGGCGTGCGCCCGCCGACCAGATAGGGCACGTTCATAAGTTGCCCCGCCGTGAAGACCAGATCGCGGTAAAAGACCTCGTCGGAGGGGGCGGCATGTCTTTTGAAGATATAGCCGCCGCTGGCCAGCGGGTAAAAATCGCCCGCCTCGCCATCAAGGCTGATATAGGAGCCCAGCGTCAGGCAATCGCGCACGGGAGAGCTAAAGTCCGGTTCGCTATACACGAAGGTGCGCAGGGCGCAAACGCGGTTCATCAGCGCGGCGATGGACTGGTTGAGGGCTCCCTCATGCCGGATATAGCCGACGATGCGGTCGTTGCGGCTCTGGACCCACGCAAAGCCGTCCTCGCGCGTCTCGAACACGTCCAGAAACTCGCCGTAGCGCACTTCGCTCAGGCGCAGGGCCTGTTCGCTGGGGGATTCATAGAGCGGCAGGACGCCGCGCACGCATTGATGCAAAGTCGGTTCGACAAAGCGAACCGACGTGACAAAGGGCTTAAGCGACAGATCGGCCAGATCGGGCCGGAAAGCGTTAAAGCGTGGGTCGAGGTCTGTGGTGTCTGTCATGGCGCAGCAGGGTACCAAAAAATCGCTGCGATGAAAGGGAAAATTACGCGGCGATGTCGGTCCATGTCGTCTGGGGCTGTGTGGCCTCCTCCTTCACGGAAGACAGGGCGGCGTTGGTCGCGCTCATGGCTTCAAGGGCAAAGTCCAGTGTCTGGGTTTCGGGGATCGCGGCGGCGGCGGTTTGGGCTGACTGGATCAGGCTGGCAAAATCAACCAGAAATTTGCTGCCGGCTGTCGTGCGTTGAACCAGCACGTTGCGGCGGTCCAGCTCGTCGCGCTCACGGCGGATATAGCCCAGCTCGCCAAGGCGGTCCAGAGCGCGGCTGACGGCGGGTTTGGAGATGCGCAGGTCCTTGGCGAGGCCACGGACGGTGTGCGGGCCTTCGCCCAGATAAACGCACAGCATAAGCGCCATCTGGCGCGCCGACAAATCGGGAGAATCGCCACGGACGCTTGCCACCAAACTGTTACGCCATAATTCCAATGCTTGTAGTTGCGTGCTCACGATACCATTCCTTGTCAAGTTTGTGCAGGAGAAGAGGAGAAAAAGTCGATGCCGGAGTGTGTGTCTTTCGTCCTTGATTCGCAAGAGAGAGAATTTACCAATCTTGCAAATTTCAGGGGTTGTTCTTTGTCGTGAACGGGCTTAGCCGAAACACGCTTTCACGATTCATCTTCTTCATTTAAAAGATGAAACGAGCCTTGTTTCACCGTTATCGTTCCGTGTTATGCGTACCTTTTTTCAAGGAAAGTCAGAACAGCGCGGAGCGTCATGGCCTCGCCGCCTTCGGGGCGACCCGCCTTGCTTCCTGACTGCCATGCGATGAAATCGAGATGCAGTGCGCGCGGGGCTTCTTCCACAAACTTTTCCAAAAACGCGGCGGCGATCATGGCGTTTCCATAAGGCGCGGGCGGGCAGGAATTGAGGTCCGCAAACGGCGTCTTCAGCTTTTCGGCATAAGAGGGGTGAAGCGGCATCCGCCAAATGAAATCCTCTGTCTGTTCGCCCGCTTTCATAAGGTCGCGAGCCAGCGCATCGTCCTTTGTGAAAAGCGAGGCCATGGCTTCGCCAAAGATGCCCCGCGCCCCGCCCAAGGTCGCAAAGTCGATGAGCAGGTCGGGCTTTTCGCTGGCCCCTTCGGTCAGCGCATCGGCCAGAACCATCCGCCCTTCGGCATCCGTGTTGCCGATTTCGACCGTGAGGCCGCCCCGCATCGTCACCACGTCCGAGGGGCGAAAAGCCTTTTCGTTGATCGCGTTATCGACGGCGGAGATGAGCAGGCGCAGTCGCACGGGGAGCTTGCGCTGCATCACCATCGTGGCCACGCCCAGCGCGACGGCGGCGCCGCCCATATCCTTGCGCATCAAATACATGCCGCTGCCCGATTTCAGGTCAAGCCCGCCGGTATCAAAGCACACGCCCTTGCCGACCAGCGTGACAAGCGGATGCTTCGGGTTGCCCCATGTCAGGTCGATCAGGCGTGGCGCACGGTGGCTGGCGCGGCCGACGGCATGAATGGACGGGTAGTTCTTTTTCAAAAGATCATCGCCGACAATCACCGAAACCTTGGCTCCATAGGTTTTGGCGCGTTCCTGCACGGCGGCGGCCAGCTCCTGCGGCCCCATTTCCTCGGCGGGGGTAGAGATCAGATCACGCGTTTGGGCAATTGTCTCGGCCATGTGGGTGAGTGCCTGCGTAGGGCACTTCTTTGAAACGCAGAGGGTCAGCGTCTTTTCTTCACCCTTTTTATGAAGCGTGAAGCGGTGCGAGCCGAGCAGCCACCCCAAAGCCAGCTTTTCTTCGTCGTCCTGCTTTTTGATCCCGTCGAGGCTATAGGTTCCCTCCGGCAGCTTGGCGGGCAGGGCGGCAAGGTCCCACAGGCTGACAGGTTCGCTCACAATCACGATGACGCGGGAGAGATGCCCGTCATGGCTGGGGATCAGCGCGGACGAGCCCGCGCTTTTGCCGTCAAACCCATTGGCAGCAAACCAGTTCCGCACGGCCTCGGATTCCTTCGCGGCCCATTTGACAAAGGCGGAAGGCGACAGGGCTGTCAGGGCGATAGCAGAGGCGGGCGTTTTAGCGGAAAGCGAGGCGAAAAGCATGGCGGTTACCTTACGGATTTGCTGCAAACAAGTTCATTGCTCTGGGTGAGGAAGCAATAGCTGACATCGCCCGATGAGGTATCAATGCGGAACACGCCGACATTGGCGGTTGTGTTACTGTGCTGCATAAGCTGATAGGGCCCTCCCGTTGAGGCCTGTGCGGTGGGCAGGCCTTGGGACAGAATGACGCTGCCTGCAATGAGGCAGGCCCCGATCAAGATGGCTTGGACTGTGGACATGGCAACATCTCCCTTCATTGGGGACAGATAGAATCACGGTTTCATAGAGGAAGTTTGCCCCTAACGGGCTGGGACGCAAAGGGCCTTTTTGGTTTTTGTGCAAAAAATACTGGCGCGGCCCCGCGCGGCAGGGTAAGAGTTGGGGGGGATTAGACTCTTCGTACGTCAAAAGTTGGTGCTGTGACATAAAAACCTGCGTCATCCCCGCGAAAGCGGGGATCCATGTTCATCCCAAGGGATAACGTCAACAGATAGATTCCCGCTTTCCTGCTTCGCCAAGAGGCTACGCAGGACTTGTGACAAACCCTGCGAAGTCCGTAAGGACGAAGCACGGGTCGCGGGAATGACGCAATTTTTAAGCATCGCCCCTAACGCTTGAAGTGCGATGGGTATAGATACCTTTTGTTTTTGGAGACTTATTGCCATGCCTTACGTTGTGACCGAAGCCTGCATCCGCTGCAAATATATGGATTGTGTGGAAGTGTGCCCCGTCGATTGTTTTTATGAGGGCGAGAATATGCTCGTCATCAATCCCGACGAGTGCATCGACTGCGGCGTGTGTGAACCTGAATGTCCGGCGGAAGCCATCGTCTCCGACAGCGACCCCCGCGCCGAAAAGTGGACGGAGGTGAACCGCGAGTTCTCCGGCAAATGGCCGAACCTCACCCACAAAACCGACGTCCCCGCCGACGCCGACGAATGGAAAAACAAAACCGACAAAGCCGACCTGTTCAGCGACAAAGCAGGGCAGGGGTAAGAGCTTCTAAGCGAGGCATCCTTAGCTTCGAAAGAATATCGTCACTCCGGCGAAAGCCGGAGTCCAGTCCCTAGCTTTATACTGCTCCCTAGCCATTCGTTTTTGGGCGTCTTATGCCGCGCAGACGCGCGACTTTTGGACTCCGGCTTTCGCCGGAGTGACGCAGGGGGGGGCTGCTTGAAGCCCCTTCAATTACCCCTGAAACAAGGTCCGGGAAAGCGCGGCCATGCCGCTTCTGCACGCTTCCATGGTTCTGTTATAGTTGGCTCGCGTGTGAGGCGATTTCATCGCGTCTTTTGTCGCACTTTTCTTCATAAAGCTGGCTATGGGTGCAATCATGGATGGGGTTTGGCCGATTGCGCCCGAGACCGTTTTTCGTCCAACGAAGCAGACATTTGGGTCTTCGTCAAAAATGGCAGGGCCAACAATAAGCGCAGCAAGCGTGTTCGTGTGTTCGGGGCCAGCAAAGGGAGCAAGATGTAGGCAACTGGTGAGGATGCTTATCTTTACTTCTGGACTTGTGTGACCTCTTGCCCTACGGAACTGATTGAGGATTGTAGGCATGGAGACATAGCGACCGCGGCTCTCTTCTTTTTCCAAGACAAGCACGAGATTGTTGTTTGCTTGATTTTGCGCAAGCCAAGTATCATCCATGATCGCGGTTTTGGCTATGTTCTCCACTATTTCCGGCGTAACAAGATCAAACCGTTTGTCGATAATTGTTCCCATCGTTGACTGAATCGCGGCGCGGACCGATCCATCCGTTTCTTTGGCGGCGTCGAGCCAGAGATAGGTGATGTCGTGGGGCTGGAGAATAAAAGGAGCCTTGGCATAAATCGCCGCTTCAGTCTTATGCGCTCTTTCGCGAATAAGGGGATCCGCGTTTTCTTTGTAGATGTCGATGAGCCCAAAGGTGATTTCGATGCTGTCTCCATATGCACCATTATCCCGCAAATACTCGGCAAGGATTTTCCTGTTGTTTTGCCGGAAATCGACGCCATCAACGGCGATAGAATTACGAACCATTCTTTCGAGATGTGAAAAGTCTTCCTTTTGCTTATCCATAATCCGTTTCCTTTTGAAAGCCTGATGAACAATGCTGCCTTTCTAGCGTACCGTTTCGGCGAAAGCAATAAAGCGGGTGGGGGAGGGAGGGCTGAACGACGAAACTTTCGTCAAATTTTGCCTCGCCCCGGAGATGATTTTGAAAATCGTTTAAAATCAATGGGTTACTTATGGGCTTCGAATTTAAGAAACCTGTTATATATCAACGAGTTAGCCTAAAAAGACTCCCGAACAGACCTGCGAGCGTACAAAGTTACGCCTCGCGTGCGTCACAGAGCCCATTTTCTCCTCGATTCGTTGATTCTAAAGGGATTTTTCTCAACTGAAAACGAGGGCAAAACAGGGGGGAGTCGTGGGGCGTTTTCTATCCCCGCAGCAACCCAAACCATCTCTCGCACGCCTGAAGGTCGGCGCGGATGGTGTCTTGTTTGGCGGCGGCGGCGGGGTCTTCGCCCCATTTGATCGCTTGATGAAGCGCGTCGAGTTCGGCGGCTTCGAAAATAGCCTTGCCCGTGCGGAAGCCCTCCGCCAAAGCGAGCCCGAGAATGAGCGAGCCCGCGCTGTCCGTCGCGCTGCTCAGGCCCGCAAGCGCGAAGTCGTCCATTGCGTCGATCACTTTTTCAAGGCGCGGCGCAATACTGCCCGATTGCTCAATCGGCATGATGCCGCTGCCCGTTTTAAACGCGATGTCATAGCGGTCGCGGGCCCAGTTCAGATAGGGTTGCCATACGTCGTTTTGCTTTTGGATCAGGTCCTGCGGCCCCTCGGCGCGGTGGCAGAGAAGCTCGCTGCCGATATAGGCCAGAAGCCCGCCTGTGATCTTGGCGCGGTCTTTGGCGATGATGTCGAGCGCGGTTGAGGCAAGCTGACAAAGCGGCATGGTCAGTGGGTTGATCTTTTCCCCCTGCACCTGCCATTCCTTCAGGATTTCTTGCGCTAGCGGCAGCGTCGGCAGGGCATAGGGCTTGCCCGCCGGTGTCATCAGCCAGCGTCCATTGCGCTCAATCCCGATGCAGCCTTCCTCTTGCTTGAGCGTGTAAAGGGCAGGTCCTTGTTCTTTGCGGTGTTTCATCGTGGGGGTTTCCGTTGCTTAAATAAAAAATCGTCTTTCCGGACAAGTGCCGAAGCCCGTTAGGGCTGAGGTGCGCAGATCCGACGAAACGTATACGTTTCGCGCGGAGGGCCGTAAGGCCCGCAGTCCGGAGGATGAAAACAGGCTACAAGCCTGTTTTCACAAACCCAGCGACTGTTTCAGAGATCGGCTGGGTTCCGGATTAAACTTTCTTTCGCCGCGAAGGGGCGTCGAAGAGAAAGTTTCTCCGGAAAGACGAGGGGGAGGTTGTCTTTACCTTCCAAACAACCCTTTCAACAGTTTTGAGCCTGTTTCCTTCACGACATCGGCGGCGTTCTTGGCCGAGTCAGGAAGAAGCGGCGAGGCTGTCGTGGGGGCGGCGGTTTGCGGGGCGTCCAGCGTGGCGGCGCAAGTGTTCTTGCCTGCAACCTGCACCAGCGTTGGTACGCCGCTTTGATCGCCGCTGCCCACCGAGCCATTGGTGATCAGGCCTGTTATCTTTTGAACCGCGCTTGTCGCATCCAGCGTGAACTTGGGCTGGGAGAGCGTGCCTGCAACCTGCATCGGCGGGATCATGGAGCCAAGGCCAAGACCCTTGGGCCGCGTGAAGAGGCTCAGGCCCAGCGTTTCCTCTGGCAGGTTGATGGAGCCTTTGCTTGCCACCGTCGTCATATCGGTATCAATCAGCAGGCCTTTGGTATCCATAAGGCCGTTCGTGATGACGTAACGCGCCGCCATGCAATTGACTCCGGGCTTGCTGATGGAGCCGACGCCGGGGGCAAAGATTTGAAGCAGGCCGCTGCCGACCTCGCTCATGATGCTTTGCGAAATCTCGCCGCGATCCATCAGTGCGTCGACGATGCCGTTGGCATGCGCGGCGAAGTCATAGGCACTTTGGCCATAGGAGGAGAGGCTGATGTCGATGCTGCTCTTGCCCGAGATAAAGGATTCCATCCCGCCCATTTTGAAGAGCTGGGAGAAATCCATATCGTTGGTCTTGAAGCTGGCGATCAGCTGGGCGGTGGATGCGGAGGCATCCAAGGACAAATCGCCCTGCGCCAAGGCCCCGCCGATGGTGGCGGCAAAGGGCTGGACGAGCAGCTTGCCGCCCTTGAGCGTCAGCTTGCCCTCGACTTTTTCCAAATCCGTCGCGCCCATAATGATTTTGTCGAGGGCAAGCGACAAATCGACATCGGCGGCCTTCAAGCCGGAGAAGTCGATCTTCTCCCGGCTGAACATCCGTCCGCTGCCCGCTGGTGCGGGGCCCTGCTTTTGGGCTTCGGCCGCGCTGCCCTCTTGTCCAGTTTCGCCTTCACTGGCAGGGGGCAGGGCAAAGTCTGCGGGGTCAAGGTAGCTGCTCTTGATCTCGCCGCGCAGCGAAGGCCGCGTGCCGCCCAAAGCGACGTCAAGCTTGCCGCTCAGGTTTGAAGAACCGGAAAGGACGTTCAAGCTGGCCAGCGCGATTTTCTTGCCCTGCTGGCCCAGCGTCCCTGTCGCTTCCAGTTTGATCTGGTCAACCAAGGCTTCCAGCGTGAAGGGCCAGCTCTCGCCAAAGAAGGTCTCCAGCGTGCCGCCGTTCAGGTCAAGCTCTGTCTTGATGCCTGACAGCGTGCCGTTGAAATGCAGATTGATCTCTTTGCTGGTCACGCTCAAGGTCAGGTCGGGCACGTCAAAGACGCTGACCTTGCCGTTTTCGTCACGCAGGCCAAGGCGGCTGTCCGTGATCCGTGCTTGCCGGATATTGATGGCGACAGGCGCGCCGCTTTTTCCCGCTGATGCGGAAGGGGCCGCTGCGGTTGTCGCGGGCTGCTGCGCCGTAGCTGTGGAAAAATCCCAGTTCGCCGCGCCGCCTTTGCCTGTCTCAAGCTGGATGTCCGCATCGACCAGCTCGAAAGCTTTCACGTCGATCTTTTTATCGAGCAGGGGCAGGAGGGCCAGATCAAGTTTCGCCTTGCCAATACGCGCCATATCGGCGCGGCTGGCCCATGCGGGATTGCCAAGGGAAATATCCGCCAGCGACAGGCTGATCCCGTCCGAAAGTGAAAGGCTCCAGCCAATCGGCCCCGCCAGTTTCAGCGTGCGACCTGTCTTGTCTTTGAAGCTTTGCTCGATTGGCGCACGAAAAGTTTCGGTATCCAGCGTCGAAAGATAAAGGCCAAGCCCCGCGCCGACCGCCACAACGACAACGCCAAGCCCCGTCAAAAGGCGGCGCGTCAGAGAGGGAGCCTTTGTCTTCTGGAAAACTTTCTTGCTCATCGGGGCCTCCTTGGGGGTAGGGGGTGTTTTAGACGTCGTCGAACGAGACTTTCGCCTTGTCGGAAAAACCGAGACTGCGCCATGTGTGGCGCATCTGCGGCCCCAACGGGGCCGTGACATCGATCATTCCCTTCCTTGGATGAGGTATGATGAGCCGTCTTGCATGAAGATGCAACCCGCTTCCAAGGCCAAGGCCCGAAAAAGCCGCTTCTTTTTCATCATCCAGTGCGGTTGCGCTTGCCGACTCGCCGTAAAGCGGATCGCCCCAGATTGGCGTGCCCAAATGCGCCAGATGCACGCGCAGCTGGTGCGTGCGCCCCGTCAGCGGCCAAAGCGCGACAAAGGCCATTTTCTTGCCGACGGCCTCGACGACTTTGTAAAGAGTCGCGGCTGATTGCGCTTCTTCAAGCTCGTCGTCTTGAGCCACATGCATGATCTGGCCCTTTTTGATCAGCGGCGCATCGATTCGGCCCGAGCTGCGCTCTGGCACGCCGCAGGTAATGGCCCAATAAATCTTTTGAGTCGACCGCTCACGAAAAGAAGCCGCCAGGCGCGTGGCCGCCAAGGGCGTGCGGGCGATCATCAAAACGCCGCTGGTATCGCGGTCAAGCCGGTGAACCAGCTTGGGGCGGCTTTGCCCGTCGGGGCTGAAAACCATCAGGCTGTCGTCCAGATTCTCCTTAAGTCCTGTTCCCCCCTGAACGGCTAGACCCGCAGGCTTATTCAGGGCCACGACGTCTTTGTCTTCAAAAAGCACCATGCTTTTCAGCTTTTCGGGGTTGCGGATGGGTTTTTTACCGCCTTCGGCCTTCACCGCCGCCGCCGTTTTGTCCCTTAACCATGGGGGCAGGCGCAGGGTCTGGCCTGCCTGAAGCCGTGCGGAAGCCTCGGTTTTCTTGCCCTCCAGCCGAATTTGGCCTGAGCGCAGGGCCTTTTGAAGCTCCCCGTGAGTCAGGGCGGGATAGTGCCGTTTAAACCACCGGTCGAGCCGGACCTCCGCCTCGTCGTCCAAAACGACTCGCTGGGTACTTGGGGAGGCCTTGGAAGAGGCGGGGTGCATGGTTTCAGTTGTCATTTGGGTCGCGTCCGGTTATGTTCTCGGCCACCTGTGGCTTTAGGGCCACAAGAAGCTGATGTCGAGTCCCTTGTTATCAAGGTGTTAACATATTACACTGTAAACGAGTCGAGATCAGAGTGCTTGGATTTTCTATCGGTTGCCTTTAAACATACTATGTTTATAAGAGAGGGGGTTGCCCAGACTTCCTCTTGGCGAATCGATCAAGATGGTGTGAAAGAGTGTAACGTGATGCAAACGAAGGGATTTGCGATGCTCCGCAAAATTGTGTTGGCCGCCCTTATGGCCGTTGTTCTTTCAAGTGGTTCGCCCGCATGGGCCGCCATCGGAAATGTGAGTCCGCGCTCAACGACGAAGCTTCCTGACTTCGCCTCGGTGGATGCGGATCAGGCTCTCCTCGCCACTGAAGAGATGCCGTCTTCTAATACGGGTGCGCCACAGGCGATGGCCAGTTTGCCTCCGGCTGAAATGCCGATGGCTGTGACCAGTGGTGGTCCGAACGACCCGCTTGCTTCCTTCGGTCCGTCCAGCGGTACCTTGGTTGGCAATCGCGCCCTTGAATTGCGTGACGAGGTTTTGCGTTTGCGCTCTTCCGTCAATCTGAACGCCAGCGAGTTTTCCTTGCTGCGCTCGAATGGTGCTGCCGGTGCGGTGCAGTATCACAGCACGGTTGCCGCCATCACGGCACGCTTGCAAAACGGCACCACGCGCGGCAACCCGATCCTCCTGCGCCAGTGGGAAGAGGCCGAGGCCAGCTTGAACGAAGTAACCAACTCGCTCAATCGCCTGAACTCGCTCCAAACCTCGGTTGCGGCTGATGCGTCTTTGTCTTCGTATATGCTCGAGTCCATTCAGGCAGGCTTCCTACTCTCTGGCGCGGTCGATGAAGATCACGACCAGCTGAAGCTCCTGCGTGATGAGGTCAGCCGTATGGTTGTTCAGCTCGACTATCTGCGCAATCAGGTCACTGATGACATTCAACGTCAAACGACCTATCTGACGACCGAGCGGTCGAACTTGCAGGCCTTGGCCTTCGCCATCACACGTGGCGAGCTTCTGGGCAGCAGTATGGCCAATCGCCCCGTCATTGTGACTCCGTCGCCGATCATGTCCTTGCCGCAGGTTTCCGGAAGCCAGCGGTCCTCGTATGCGCCGACACCTTCTGCCGCGCCTTCTATGCCGGTCACGTCGGCGGGAAGGGTTGGCCCTGCGCCGATGTCGCCGCGTGATTACATTCAGGAGTCAGGTAAGGGCAGCGAAGCACCGCTTGTAACTGGTTCGAACCCCGAGGCCCCATCGCTGGGCCGTTTGCTTGTTTTGATTCGCTATAACCAGCCGAACGTCGAGTACGAACAACAACTCTCCTCGGCGGTTGGAACGGCTTTGCAGCGCAAGCCTGATACCGAGTTCTCGATTGTTTCTGTTACGCCGACCAGCGGTGATCCTGCCGAGCTCGCCAAGGAACAGGAAGTTGCCGCGCGCAACGCTGAAGGCGTCAAGCGTGCGCTGGTCCAACTCGGCCTCGCCCCTTCGCGCATTTCCATGGGCAACACCCAAACGGCCGATGCCCAGACCGCCGAAGTCCACGTCTACGTCCGCTAAACCATTCGTTCTTTCCGAATTTCTGAGGCCTCCGCGTTTGTCCCGCGAGAGGTCTCTTTGTTTGTATAGCGTGCCTCAGACAAAATGACCATCCGCGTGGTGCGCACTATGGTCCGCAAAGCGGCCCCCCCGCGCCTATGGCGCGAAGCCCAGCGGCATCTGAGCAATCACATAAAACGAATCATTTTATACGATATAAACTCAAGCTTGTTCCCTACGGCCCCACCGTTTGTCCCGAAAAGGTCAAATGATCCGTAACCCCGCTGGGCAGGATCAGGTCGGCCTGCTCGACATAGCGGCTTCCTTTGGCGACCAGTTGGCGAAACGGTTTGCGCGTTGTGGTGCCGGTTTCTTTGGGCGTGACGGTGACCGTCCACGCGCCGGCACTTCCGCTTTGGGTGACGGTGAAGTCCTTTTCAAGCTTGCTCCACTTGCCGCTCAACGCCCACAACAGATCGCGCTGTAACTCTGCCAGAAACGGCATCTTGTCGTTCGAGATTTTGAGCAGCGTATAGCCACCGACCCCTTGCGTCAGCCCATCATCCGTGATGGTGGTGGTCGTCATCATCGGCTTTTCGATGGCCCAGACAATCTTGTTCTTGCCATCCACCTCAAAGTGTCCCTCGCTACGCAGCGGTGCCTCAAACCCGTCAACCGGATGCTCGTGCACAAACCGTCCGGTAAAAGTCTGGTGCGGCTTCAAATCGATTTGCGGCCCCAGCGTCCCGCTCCCTGCCAAAGCAGGCGAGGCCGCCATCACACAAAGCCAGCAGACGGCAACAGAAAGGGAAGAGGCGCGTTCGGTAATGTGGGGCATCGTCATGAAACCTATCCATCCGGCTAGAGAAGTCCCCATTCAAACCGCGCAGCACGGCAAAATTATGACCTGTACTTCTCGCACTTCAAGAGTTGGGCTTTCGCCGGAATGACCCGATCTTTGAGGGGGTGATGCCAATCCTTCAGGCGCGTTGAGTATAAAGTCACTATTGCATAAAATGGTTCATTTTATGCGGTCGTTCAGACGCCGCTGGGCTTCGCGCCACAGGTGCGGGGCCGCTTTGCGGCCCGTATAGAAGCACCACGCTGATGATCATTTTATCTGAGGCGCACTATATTCAGCGCAAAAGGGGGGCTGTCTTTCGCCAAAATCCGGGCCTTCATCCCCGTCATTTCACCTTTTTCCCACAGTCACACCCTTTTCCTGCTTTTTAGGCCCTTTCCCCCCGATGTAACGTTTGAACTTTGCGATGAAATAGGCTATCTCCTAGCTCGGTCGCGGGGCGTAGCGCAGTCTGGTAGCGCGTCTGGTTTGGGACCAGAAGGCCCCGAGTTCGAATCTCGGCGCCCCGACCACCCTTCGCTTTCGCTTCGGTCGGCGAATGCACCAAACGGAAACTATTTCTTCCCGTCAGTATAGAGAAACTTGACTATAATATACCCCATCCCAATGACTTGGAGAAAGTTTTCAACAACAATCATTGGTACAAACCACTTGAATTTTTCAAAATCAAGAGCAGAAAGGCCAATTGATATAGTAAGGCCAATGTGAAATGCAAGGAATAAGGTTATCCATACAATAATCGCCCAAGACCATGTTGTTCTCAATTTGAAAAATTGTCTTCTGCCTTCAACTTCAACTTTTACCGCTTCAGCTTGGCTATTGGCCGCATCAAGATCCCTGTCGTTTTTTTCAATCCCAGATGGATTGGCTTTAATGAATTTTATAATCGTAGCGCGTTTCGGTGCGGGTTTATGCGATGGTTCGGCATCACTCTCTTGGGGGTAGTCATCTTCATTGTCGGCGGAAGGTAGCGGCTCCTTCTGTTGGCCTAATTTGTCGTCTTCAATATCCATTTTGCGTCCTAAACCCAATCATTTGCCTTGAGACCGCAAAAAGGTCAGAGAGTTCATCAATGGACGCAAAATCTTTATATCTTTCGAGCATCTTTTTAGGCACTAGCAAATTTGCAGCGAATGCATTTGCCTCTTGTTCGTAAGCGTCTTTCTCAACTATTGATGTGTTGCGAAGCAAAACTTTGTAGTCATTTGACTTTGCCCAATCTTCATGAAGAATCTTGTGACCAAGCTCATGGGCAATAGTAAAAGTCTGTCTTTTGGGTCGCTCATTTTTATTCACATATATTGAATTGCCCTCAGGATCGAAAAAGCCCGAAACATTTTCACAACCTTCTGGCATGGCTACAAAGAAAACATCCACTCCTAATTCTTCGGCAATTTCTTGGGGGTTTATCGGGGGGCTATCAAAACCAAATTGGCACAACAAATCTTGCGCCTTTGTCTGTGCTTGAGCAAAGTCGGCATGAGTCTTTCTACTTTGTTGTGTGCAATCTGAAGGCATGAAACCTAAATAGAGGATAGCGAGCTGGACTAGATGAGATGAATCCTATTCATCTTCTGGAATTTGGTCAACCCAGTACTATGCCGAGTTGGGCACACAATCGGAAACCTTTTGGAATCGTTGAAGCTGGAAAACAGCTCGTTTTTGCCCAACGGGGTTGATTATTCAGGGGAAACGCTTAGTTTGGGCGCTTGAGGCCCCGAGTTCGAATCTCGGCGCCCCGACCACTTCATGTTAGAAGACATCTTTTTCAAACCGTTATGGTGTGGAGGGCCTGTGCTTTTTCTAGGATTGGCGCTTCCTTGCATCCCCCTCTCTTTTCATCAGGATATATGGTAAACCCCCTCTCTCTGATCTTTAACGAGGGGAGGGTGTTATGCGGATTGTGGTTTTGTTTCTTGTGATGGTGATGGCGGTGGGGCCGGCTTATGCTCGGGGCGGCAGCGGCGGTGGCCATGGCGGCGGGCAGGGGAGCGGTTATTCGGCGGAGCGTTCCGGCAGCTCGTCGTCGAGCGAGAATACCTATCGCTATCAAAACCAGAATAGCTATCAGTACCAGAACCAGACGGGAGAGGGTAACTCGGCCTCCGGCTCAAACGGGAGCGGGGTGGGCGATCAGCTGCGCACACGGGATCAGGATCAATCCATGACCCGTGATCAAACCCAGGAACGGGACCGGACCCATCAAGGGGATTAATCCTATTGCTATCTTTCTGAAAATGGGATTACTCTCACTTGCTGTGTTTTAGTAATGGGGTAATCCCATTTTTGGTTTTTACATCAGCGGGAATGAGTGTGATGGATATTTCACAGCAATATAATCAGGGCGGGATGGCTTTGGTCTATCGTGAGCAAAGTTTGGCACGGCAGGGGGAAACGGACCCGACGCGTGAGCGCATCCCTGCATGGTTGCCCCACTTGCCTCGTTCGTCTCGCCTGCTGGATGTCGGGTGTGGAAGCGGTCTGGATATCTTTCATTTTCATCAGATGGGGTTCCGTGGCCTTTGCGGAACGGATGCCGCCGAGGCCCAGTGTGTTC
>Ga0209373_10002854_pt1 | contig 16655 bp, 8 predicted proteins | sample Higcelweek5metaG_FD_187173 | JGI IMG/M metagenome (GOLD analysis project Ga0209373, IMG submission 187173) | Freshwater pond sediment microbial communities from the University of Edinburgh, under environmental carbon perturbations - High... | ecosystem: Environmental > Aquatic > Freshwater >... | reverse complement strand
CTGGGTCAGCAACAACTGTAACAGTGACAGTGCTGCTTGTAACGCTACCGCAACCACTTCCGCTTGCAGAAACGATACAATAATAATTACTTGCAGCAGTTGCAGAATATGTAGAACTCGTAGCACCAGAAATAGCACCTCCAGTGTTGTACCACTGATAAGTTAGTGAAGGAGTTCCACCAGTAGCAACCACACTTAAATTAATTGAACCACCTGTACAAATTGTTCCTCCGACAGGTTGAGTGGTTATTGCTGGGTCAGCAACAACTGTAACAGCAGTAGTGGTACATGATGAACTAACGTTTCCACAGGCACCGGTAGTTCTAGCATAATATGTTGTAGTTGCTGCTGGAGAAACAGATAAACTGGTTCCAGATCCAACTAAAGATCCACCACAACTTCCAGTATACCAAGAAATTCCATTCCCATTTGTTCCTATTGTGCCAGAAAGAGTCGAAGATCCACCTGTGCAAATGGTCGTTGGTGATGAAGAAACAGATGTTGGAGCTCCAAGAGGATTGTCTATTACTGTTAATACATAATTACCAAATGTGGAACTATATCCACCGACAGAAATATAGTAAGTCGTTCCTAAAACCGAACACCAATCAGTTTGAGACTGTAATCCTGAATAGTCATCGTTACATGCAACTTCTGTTTGAGCTCCGCAAGCACCTGAATAAACATGCAATTCAGTGTCAAAATTAGTACTGCCATCTACCACACTCGCTGTCATACTATTGCCAGTGCCAGTAACTCTGAACCATACATTATTGTAGTGATCATCGCATCCAGCATCTTGATTTGCAGGAACATCATTTGTTGCACAATTATTATTTAAAACGCCACTTGAATAAGGTAAAACCCCAATAACAACAGCATTTGCGCAAAGATCGTTAGTTGGATTAGGGGTTACAGTAACAGTTACACCTAAACTTGCTTGACCCCAACACCCAGAGGAAGAATAAGGTCTGACATAATACGTTGTTGTTGTACTTGGCGTAACAACAATTGATGTCCCTGATCCTAAAGTTGTGCTTGTTCCTGTTGAAGAAGTCTGCCAGTAATAAGTAATTCCTGTGGCAGGTGTACTTGCTGTGCTTAATGTAGTAGATGATCCGTTACAAATTGTAGTTGCTGTAGTAGGAGTGGCAGGAACTATCATCGCTGTAAAATCAGTACTGAACAACGTCCATCCACGTTCATTGTTGCAGTTATCAGAAGTGTACATAGAGATTTTATTAGTTCCATTTAATTCAATAAAGTCCGAATGTGGTCTAACTGTAAATGTAACTGTTCGTTGACTACCTACGACAGAGGTTGTAGCACTCACTAAATCAATTCGGCTTCCACCCCAAGAACTGGCTTTTGAAACATAGCCTCCACCAGTACAAGCCATTTGATTGTCTGAATGTACATAATTAGTCGGGTGCCATGCAAAGTATCCTCCTGCCAATGGCTCACCTAAATTATAATTTATGAGAGCCATCATACCATAATTCCCACCAAAACCGCTTCGGGGTTCTGTCGATACAATAGTAATAGTGTAGGTATTGGTTCCGTTTGCGACCCAACAACTGTTATTTACTGTAACATTGTCATGTGTCGGTGCAGTATTATCCACTTTTACCCAAAGCCCCATATCTGTATATCCAACTCCAAAACTACAATGGTCATACAAAAATGTATTTAGCTTATAATCCCAGTCAGGACATGTTGCTTTAATGTTTGAAACCCACCTGCGAGTTACGTCATTATCGGTGCAAACTCCATCTCCATCAACACAATTAGATGATGTAATATCAATATAATTATTGTCTGCCATCCAATCAGTAAAAACATTATTTGAATTATAAGATTTTATTTCGTATGGGGCGCCTCCACAACCATTTGGAGAGCAAGCATCTTTGTTAAATCCAAAATATTGAGTAGTCGCAGTAATATTATCTGAATGAGAAATGTCAATAGAAAAATTGTTTGTTCCTTTGACCCAATATACAGATGCAGACTCCTGATATTGATAACCACTAATGTTTGAATAACCTGTATAACTTGGACTTGTTGCGTCAATAGTTACATTAGTGTTTGCAGATGTCGTACACCCTGTAGGACTTGTAAAAGTAACATAATAAGTTCCAGCATTTGTCGATGTTGCAGGATTAATCACTGGATTTTGAGTTGTCGAGGTAAAACTAGAAGGTCCTGACCATGAATATGTAGATCCTGCAACACAACTTGAACTTAAATTAAGAGAAGCATTATTACATGCTGGAGAATTACTGCTGGCAGTAGGTGTTGCATAAGGATCAGCCGTTACACTTAATGTGTACGTGCCAAAACCAGCGGTGCTGTAAGCGCCAACTGAAATATAATATGTTGTGCCAGCTGTTGTACACCATGCAATCGAAGATTGTGTACCACAACCATCATCATTACATGCTAATTCAGTCATTCCACCACATGCTCCAGTATAGACATGTATTTCTGTGTCAAAACTTGCCGCTCCACAAGTTGTGGCAGTTAATCTATCTCCAGTCCCAGTAACCCTGTACCATAAGTTATTATAGTGCTCACTACATCCAACTTGACTTGCAGGAATATCAGAACTAGAACAGCTATTAGATACCGAAGTCGAAGAATAAGGTAAACTGCCAATGACAATCGCATTGGCGCAATTGTCGTTTGATGGAGCGGCGATAGATTGCACTGTTGCTGTTTCAGTCCATTGACATCTTCCAATTGCATCTGTAACTGTTACTGAATATGTACCTGCACTAAGCCCAGATATTGATGAAGTGGTTGCCCCAGTGTTCCATGAATAGTAATAAGGTGGAGTGCCGCCGGATACACCAGTAACACTAAGAGATCCGTTTGAGTAACCTGCGCATGTGTTTGTAATACTTCCAGTTGCATTAATTCCAGAGATGCTAAATGGTAAGGTTGACGTGGTACTGGATGACATTCCGTTACCACAAACGTCTGTGGCACAGCCACTAACTAATGATATTGTATAATTGCCTGGATCCATCATGTAATCTCCAAGGTCAATTGTCCAAACGTCATCATAAAAGGTTCCCGATGAATATGTATTACCTATAGCAGCTTCACATGTTACACTTCTTATGTCATCAATAGTAAAAGTGCCAGAAGGACCAGTTACAGTAATACAAGAGTTTTGCATACTTGTACATGAAACAGATTCGCTGAATTGAACTGTAATATTATCAGCCCCACATGTTGGAGTGTAAACTATACTACTTAACAAAGGCGGAGTTTGATCGTAGACGCTAGCTCCACTGAAATTTATTGAATACCCATTAGTAGTAGCAGAAAAATTGTCAATAAATAGCATATAGTATCTACCTGCAGTCACAGAAAGTGACGAATTAAAAGTATTACAACCTGAACCATTATGTGGTGTGCATGTCGTAGATCCCGCCCCTGCGCCAGTAGTCCCACCTTGACCACAATAATTACAACTCAGTGGGTCTGGATATGTGTTTGCCAATGGTCTACTTGATCCCCAAGCGGCACCAGTAGCTAAATCAGCACATTCTCTACCAGTCATATCCCATACTGCCCAATCAAAATCTTGCGAAATTACACTTGGTGTAATCGTAAAATTCAATGCTCCAGAAGTAGTGGCATAAAATGAATACCAGTTAGAAAAGTTTTCTCCAGCAATTATACAGTCTGGGCAGTTGTTGTCATTAACAGAGACGCCATTATTAGTTTCATAATCATATAAATCGTAGTAATGCCCTGAACCTGATGATTCAAGACTATTTACTGTGTTGTTTGCAGTACATAATGGTCTGGCACCCAAACAATCGGCTCTTGTTGGAGTAGGTAAGTAATGATATGCTACTGTTCCAAGTGCAGTACCAGTTGCTTGACAATTATATTCGAAAAATGCTACTCGATAAGTAGCTGTCGAAGGGCAAACCCAAATTAATTCAGATCCAAGTCCGCAATGATCATCATTATAAGCTCCAGAAATTGCTACCCCAGTACTTGTTAAGATTTGTATCTGTGGGTCATCAGTATATGAAGCCCCGCCCTGGCAAAATGAAAATTGATATACTGTTCCAGCAACTCCGCTAAATGTGTAATACTCTCCTGCGGTTATTCCAGACATGGTTTGCCAAGCTGATGTTGGTGCCAGAACACCTTGATTAGTGCCACCTGTACAAGCAAAAATATTGTCAGAAATAGAAATCCCTGACAATATTGCTAATGCGAAAATAAATATTTTGATCTTTTTCATAGTTTTTACAGAATCTTAATCTTCAATAATAAATACTTCTGGTTGACTTAATATTCTTTCTTTTTTTTCAGCGGAAAAACTCTCAAAGTCTTTACGCTTTACAATAACGCTTGTTCCGTTTTGTGCTTTTGCCTTTTTATATTCTTCAGGGTTCTCGTCAATCCATTTTTGCTTTTCATTCGCATAATGATCCTCGGGCGATAGTGCTCCAGGTTTATTTGGATCATAATCTTTAAAACCATCAAAACTCTCAAAGAATGTATATCTTTCCGAAGAGTATATCCCCTGTGGTTTGCTTGGGTTCTTTTTGGAAATACTTGTAAGATCAATATCATATCCAGTACTTTGTATTAGAGTACGAATATAACTCACGCTAACACTAGGATTGATTTCCAATTGACATGTGGCATTTTCTTTTTCAACCGTGTAAATATCGCCATCATATATCAATTTGTCACTTAATAAAGTTTCAAGAATATTATCTTGCTCTTCAATGTCGTCATATAAGTTTTGAATTCGAAAATAAACAATGTTATTTTCTCCAAGACTCTTATAATGATTGAATGCATATTCTTCTTGTTGGGCAAACAATGCAGCTGTGTTTATAACCAGTAATACAAGCACATAAGCGCTATAAGCTAGACATTTCATAAACGAATAAATTTTTTAATAATCCTCCTCAATAATCATCACAAAAATAACAAAAAAAATATAACTAAAAAGTAATTTTTAGTTATACCTATATTTTATTAACATATTTTTTGAAATAATAAAGGTTTATAGTTTGAATTAAGCCCTCAACGATTCAAATTATTAATTAATTATTTGTTTTACAAAATTATATGACTAATAAATAATATTTAAAGAATAATAAATAAATTTAAAAATATAAATAAATATGTTATATAATATAATATTGATAAAATTGATTTGATTGACCTTTTTACATCAATTTAATGGATTTGTCAAAAATGGGAAATTATTAATTGTTAATAAAATTAGTTTAAAATATAGGTAGCCAAAACTTTAGTTGATGAAATATTAGTTAGATTGTTGGTTAGTTTGTCATATTTAGTTTGTTGTAGTTGTGTAAGTAAATTGTTTAACAACGAACATGAAAAACCATTGGAATTGTTAAGCCCAAATTTAAATGGACATCCGAATAGATACTAAATAGTTTGACATTATTATATTTGAGAATTTCTGATTGAATTTTAAAATAACAATTGAATTCAATATACTAAATTTAAAATTTCCTCAATCGTGCAACCAAAATGTTTAAATTTTATTCGCTTAATTTTAAATGTATAGCATTATTTACTTACTTTTGTAATTAGAGAAAAGTTATATAATATGAAAAAATATGCGTTATTGTTGGCACTGGCTGCATTTTGTAGCTTTGCCAACGGACAGGGAGTTGCTATCAATAATGATAATTCATCTCCTGATGGTTCTGCAATGCTTGATATCCAGTCTGACAGCAAGGGTCTTCTAATTCCAAGAATGACTTTGGCCCAGCGAAATTTAATTTCTAATCCTGCAAGTGGCTTAATGGTTTTTCAAACTGATAATACGCCAGGATATTATTATAATGCTGGAACAACGGTTATTCCTGTTTGGGAACGGCTTACAATCGACGATGATCTTGATTTTGTCGATGGAACTGGAACCGCAACTAGAATTGCATTTTGGAGCGATGCAAATACTTTGAGCTCTAATGCTGACCTATTTTGGGACAATAATAAAGGGTATTTGGGTGTTGGAACAATTACTCCAAGTGGAAAATTGCACTCTTATGTTGGAAATGCAGAAGTGACTTCAGTATCTAATAATTTATTTGTTCAAAATCTTGCGACAAATACAACTACTGACGGGATTTCGAAAATGGGTGCTTATATTTCTTCATCCGGAACATTTACTGGGGCAACCCCTGGATTAGATAATAATAATTTTGGATTGTTTGTGGACGCAAGTGGTGGAGATTATAATGTCGGGATTCGTACTTCTGGAGATATTGGGATCACTGCATTTGGACATGATTACGGCGTTAGAGGTTGGACTAATTATGATTATGGGATCGGCGGTTATTTTTATAATTCTGCTACAGGTACAGGGGCACAAATTGGTTTGATGGGTGAAGTCACAGGATCAACAGGTTCTAGCTCCAAATATGCAATTTATGGTTCTGCTTCAGGCACAGCTGCAATAAATTATGGAGTATATGGAACTGCTTCTGGTGGTACAAAAAATTGGGCTGGATTTTTTGCAGGGAACACATTTGTAAGTGAAAAACTAGCTATTGGAACTATGATTCCGACGGCTCAACTACATACTGTTGGCACTGTACGATTCCAAAGTTATACCTCCGGAACGCTACAAGTTGATGCTAGCGGTAATTTAAGCGTGGGTACTGGATCTGCTTTGTTTACTGCTGGAACTGGACTTAGCTGGAGTGGTACAACTTTAAATAGCGCATGGACTGATGCTGGTGATTATCTTTATCCAAATGGAGGCATAGGGACTAACTTAAAAATCGCTGATGTGCAAAGTTATACTTATGGAGTTTATGCAAAATCCACAGGTAGTTATGGCGGATATTTCGTTGGAACATCTACCGGTGTATTCGGAGCTAATCCAGATTTTAGTAGCCAGGGATTTTTGGGGAATGCAACTAGTGGAGTATTTGGGTTAAGCAATGATTATTTTGGAATTTACGGACTCTCATACTCTTCTACAGGTGGTATTAGTGGGGTTCTAGGTACAAATTGGTCAGAATCTCCAGGTACTGGATTATATTACTATGGTAATATTAATGGCGTTACTGGGTATTCGCAATATAGTAAGTCGTATCATTTCGGTGTTGCAGGTCATTGTTATAACAGTGCAACAGCAACTTATCCATATGGTGCAGTGCTAGGGACTGTTGGTCCAGATGGCTCTACAAACCCAAGCTCATGGGCTTCGCTTGGATATAAAGTATCAGCAGTAGAAGAATATGCTGGATATTTTAATGGTGATATTTTAATTACAGAAGGACTATCAACTAATGGTAGTTTCGGAACATCAGGGCAAGTTCTCACTTCTTCTGGTGGTAGTGCAATGTCTTGGACTACACCATTAACAGGATCTGGTACTGCAACTAGGGTCGCCTTCTGGAATGGAGCTTCTTCGCTTAGCAGTAATGCCAACCTATATTGGGATAATACCAATAGTAGATTAGGTATTGGCACTTCTGTACCAGCATCTAAATTAAGCATTAATGGCGCTGGTAATGCTAACTATAATATATACTCTTATAGAGATGCAGGAACAGGTATTGGCTATGGTGCTTACACCGATTTAACTGGAACATCAGGCTCTTTATATGGAATTTATGCATCGGTTAATTTTACAGGAACTGGAAATCCAGGTTATAATTATGCAGGATCCTTTAATGCCATATCAAGTTCTCGCGATAATTATGGTATTTCAATTATGGCAGATCAAAATGGGGCATATGGTAATTTTGGTATTAGTGTTGGCTCAACAAGTTCATCTGTGACATATGGAAGTTATGGCGTCTATGCTAATGCATCAGGTGGCTCAGTTGCTTACGGCTTATACTGCAATGGAGACGGTGCTTATACTGGAACATGGACTGACGTTTCTGATGAGAAATTTAAAAGAGATATTGCTGAGTACAATGGGGCATTAGACAAAATACTGAAGCTCAGACCTGTGACTTATTTTATGCGTACTGATGAATTCCCAAATATGGGCTTTGATGAGGGCAATGAGATTGGATTTATTGCTCAGGAGATGGAAAACGTTTTCCCGACGCTGGTTGTCAATGGTGCCCATCCTGGAGTAAACAAAGGAGATCCAGATATTGAATACAAAGGCATTAACTATATTGGTTTAATACCTGTTTTGACTACTGCTATTCAGGAACAAAATGTAATGATACAGAATTTACAAGTTGAAAACGAACATCTGAAATATGAAATAAGTGAATTGGAAGAGTTGAAAAAGGAAGTTGCAGATATGCGTATTTTATTAGATCAACTGATTCAGAATTAGTGAGGGTAGTGAATTTTTAATTTGAATTTTCTTTGAATTTTTAAATAAGAAACATAGCGAAAAATCTGCTTATTAAATTCAATTTTTAGGAATCTTTGGGAGATCAAATTTCTTTTGTGTGGAATACACTCTAACTTTGTATCTTCAGACTTTAAACTTTCTATTATGAAAAATATTATTTTACTTGTGGGATTTCTATTTTATGCAGTTTTAATAATGTCACAAAATAAAACAGCAGTTTTCAATACCGATTCTGTTACCATCACCTCCAAGGTCGAATTCTTCACTTATAATGGTCCATATGGAACTGAGGATAATATCTCTAAACCTGCAATCAATTTTATTGTGACAGTGAAAAATAATGGCAGCAAGCCAATTCCAGATTTGGCGGTTACCAATAGATCAGAATATCTTAACTTTTATGTTAATGGAAAAATTGAAAATCCAATGTCAATGTATAATGGCGCTCAAATATCCGGTGATCACATGCTGGAGAAGGGGCAAAGCGATTCGTATACTTGGTGGGTTTTCACAGAAGATGCCTATGCTGATGTCTTTACTGTTCAGTGGGAATATTGTGGTAAATTAAGCGAAGTGAGAAAAGTTGAGGTGAGGAAATGAAGTTCGAAGTTTGAAGTGCGGAGTCCGAAGTTGAAGTTTTGACTTATTGTCGATCAAAGATTATCAAAGGTGGCTGAGCGAAGGTCCCTGAGCGGAGTCGAAGGGCCGAAGCCACCGCCTATTCCGCCACCGGCCAAACATTATTATCCAAATATAATCTCAGAGTTTTAATTTCGTTCATGTCAGTACTTTCGCCTGTTTTAATTTCCTCGAGTTGAGAATTGAAATTTGCTTTCCATGTGTCGTCAGCAAAAGTAAAAACTCTCAAAATTGTTCCTTGTTGAGGATGGTCTTCGCCGTGATAAACTGTCCATGCATATTGTTTTCCTCTTACAAATTTCGATTCGTCAAAAACAACTGTGTATGTACTGTCTGTTGTCTCAAGATTATATGGCTGCTCCCAAGTTTCGGCATCATAAATTTTAAGATATAGAGTCTTGCCACTCGAATTTACCCAATCCAGTTTAACAGCATCAGTAATTATTATCGCTTCATCAAAAGGAGTTTTTAAGATATCGCCCACAGCACGATAAACCCCTCCACTTCGTTTTACTTTCTGATCCTCTTCAATCATGCTACTTGCGATGTAGTCAAAAAACTCCTCTGTTAAATTACTATTACCAACATTCTGATAAATTTTATTCAGGTCAGCAATTGAATAACTTCCGGGAGTGCTTATTCCCATCGGAACTTCTTTTTTGTTGGTAAGAACAACATACGAATTAGCAGGAACCTTAAGTGAACTTTTTGTAGAAATATAAGAATCTCTAACAAGTGGAGTCTCTTTATTATTTACAACTACTTTTGGCGATCCCGAAAAATAAAATATTTTATATTCACTCACCTGGGCTATTATGCTTACGCTTAAGAAACTCAAACCTAGCAAAACTGCGAAATGCTTTAATCCTTTCATCTTTGGTATAATTAAAATTTTTGGTTAAATAGGTATTAATTTTAAACAACTCTAATGCTTCTTCATACAAATAAAGGCTTTCAATGCACAAAATCAATGCCAGAATTGTCAGCATCATGTCTAGTTTAATCATATAATTGCTGAAAATAAGAAATGTAATCCATAGAATTACTACTATCAATGCAAACTGTACTGGTTTTGAAAGTATATCGAAAAACTTGGATCCGTTAACATAATAATACACCAACCACATTAAAAATAGTTGAGTAAGAATGAATGCAATTAGATAATTTAACCAAGTAGGAAATCTGTCAACATAATTTTTAGACAGAATCATACTTAAAATATGAGCATGGATTTCAATTCCTTTTGCATCTGCATATCCGTATTCTGATTTTTTTAATGGAGTAAAATGGCTGTCAATAGTATCTGCAGGAGCTCCCTCAAACATGCGAACATATCCCATCAGAACAATTTTATCCTTTATTATGGCAAGATTTGGATTACTATCGTTTACCTGCTCATAATCGAAAATTATGAAAGGCATATCTCCTCCACGATAATTAATCAGTTCATCTTGATTTTTTCTTTGGGCAAAATCCAGAAACAGTTCGTCATTATACATACTCGCAATTTCTAATGTAAAGGCATTAATAATTGTGTCGTTGTAACGTATAAACTTGTCAAATCCCCTTACGGTTTTCGGTTCTGCATCAAATTCTAGATGCCCAATCGGGAGTTCTCCAAAAAATGGGTCTGATTTAATAATTCCAGTAGGTTTGCCCTCTTCGAAAATCCCAAAACCGCCGAGTACAATATTGTCCCCCGAATTTAACGCTTGCTGAAGATAAAAATCATCCATTCCACGTCTTTCAGCAAAAACAGCATCTATTCCAATTACTTTCGGCTCGAATTTCTGTAATATTAAAATCTGCTCAGCGATTTCTCTACGGCTCAGATTGCCTAAGTTTACAATAAAAATATTGGTGTCAGTCGGCATATCATGTTTCATGAATTCCGAGTAATATAAATCTGTATAATCAAAATCATTTAGAAATTCCTCAAAAGGATTAAAGAGGTCAATTGAAACAACAAATAGTGACAGAAATAATATTGTGGAAAAGGTTAACACATTTATTCTCAAGGCTTCAAAAAAAATCGAATATTTTTTTGTTTTGCTCATTTTATAAGTTTAATTTTGACATTTATACAAATATACAAACAATTCAAATAACCCAAAGCTATGAAAACACTTTTTTTAATAATTCTGGCGTCAGTTTTCTCAATCACAATTTTTTCTCAAGTGGTAATTGAAGAGTCGGATCTTTTGCAGCCTGGCGATACATTTCTGATTCATGTTGACTTGTTGCCTGCGGTTACCATAGATTTAACACCTGGCGCCAACTTAACCTGGGATTTTACTGGATTGCAGAATGACGAATCAAATTATGCTTGTTATCCACCAGCTGACGATTTGGAGTTTATTGATGAATTTCCGCTTTCAGAAACATACACTTATGGCCCTGGTTACATATATGCTGGTCCTGGTGGAACTGCTCCAATGGACAATTGGGGATATTTGATGACTTTTACAAATTCCGAAGGTTTGTTTTCTGAAGGATTTTATTCTGATTATGGAATGGGATATCGTAGCACTTATAATACACCTCCTGAATTGTTAATGTTTACACCTGCAAATTATCTCGATCAGCAATCACCATACTCATACTGGGAAGTAAATGTTGATTTAAGCGATGAAACTCCTGTTGATATTGATACATTGTATCGCAGAAGTGTGGACAAGGTCTTAAATGCTGATGCTTGGGGAAATATAACTACTGATTATGGAACATTTGATGTGCTGAGAATTCACGAAACAGGGATAAGCATAGATTCTGCTTTTGGAATATGGAACTCAACAGTTATGGTTTCGTTGGAAATGTCTCGCGATACTATAAATAATTACTATTTCTGGGCAAAGGAAATCAGAAATCCAATTTTAACACTACATTGCGATTATGATGATAATATAGAGCGAATTGATTATCTGATGGGTGCAATTTATTCTTCAAGTTCTGAAGTTAAAACAACCAGTTTTTCAGTATTCCCAAATCCAGCCGATGATTATTTAACAGTGAATTGTTTCGGTGATTATATCAATATTTTTAGTATTGACGGAAAACTTGTCAAAACCATTAATTTAACTGGCGAAGCTCAGACTATCGATATAAGCGATTTACCATCTGGCATTTACCTAATAGGGAATGATGAACTAACAAAAAGGAAATTGGTTGTTTTTTAATATAATCAGTTTTTTTAATAGGAGTCTGAGTTGTAAGATTCTGGGATTTTTCACCCTTTCTGCGTCAGGGTTCGAAATGACAATGGCATTGTGGTATCAGTCGGCGACGATTGAGAACCGAATCGTACAAGAATTGATTTCGTCGCCGACCTTTTGCTAACTCACTGCTGTGTCATTTCGAACGAAGTGAGAAATCATTGAGAATTCACATTGAATTATTTTTGTGATTCACTATTTCATTTGATTATCCCCCAATTTTATGAAGTCTAAACATTTTCGCACTTTTAAGATTCACAAGGTTTTATTAAATTTGAAAAAAATATATAATGAAAAAGTACTTTTTTGTTTATATTATATCCAACAAAACAAGAACTACCTTGTATGTAGGATTTACTGGTAATATCAAGCAAAGATTACAGCAACATATTGATAAAATATTTGATGGCTTTACAAAAAAATATAATTGCTCAGAAATGGTTTACTATGAGAAATTTAATTATCCAAATGATGCAATATTTAGAGAAAAACAGATAAAAAAATATAGCCGAATAAAAAAGAATGCATTAATAGAAATAAATAATTCAGATTATAAATCGCTAAATGAGATAATCTTTAAAATAGACGATAAATACTTATAATACCGTGATTTTTCACCCTTTCTGCGTCAGGGTTCGAAATGACAATGGCATTGTGGTATCTGTCGGCGACGATTGAGAACCGAATCGTACAAGAATTGATTTCGTCGCCGACCTTTTGCTAACTCACTGCTGTGTCATTTCGAACGAAGTGAGAAATCATTTAAATTTGTTGATGTTTAGTAATTTTAACCGTGGTTCCTCACCCTGTAAAGCATCTGTATCATTAAGTTTAGCATGCAAGATAAGTAGGAATCTAAAACAACTGTTTTCCATAGGCTAGTTAAAAACAAATCTTTCATCGGATACTGACATTGATACTTCTCATTTTGCTTTACTAAATAACATTGGGCGCTAAATTGCAATACATTACTTTGTATTTCTTCTATGTGATTTAGTCTAGCGTCAATAGAATTGATTGTGATTTAGGCTTTTATAAATGATAAATTATCTTTTAAAACAAAAAATGTTTGAAAAAAAGCAACCATTATTAATAGTGTCCGTATAATAATTGTTAGGTTTTATAATAAGCATTTTTTACTAATTAAGGTTTTGACCATGAGATACTTAAATTATTTTTTGCTTTTGCTATTTGTTTACTCATCCTTATTTGTAAGTGCGCAGGTACAAAATGCTGCAAAACAGAGTAAAGTCATTAATAATGAACAAGTTAGACTGGAGCGCGCAGAATCCCAGAATGTAGATGTTTCATTACCGCAAGTACAAAACGAAACAGTTTTACCTGAATTCAGGACTCCGAATACTATAATTGAAGAAGATAGTGTTAGAAAAAGAGCCTATTTGAAAGGTATTGATTTCGGATACGACGATTCGCAAAGGGGTGAGAGCAATGGTACGAAAGCAGCGCCTGCAAATGATGACATCTGTGATGCATTTTCTTTGCCACTTGATGGTAGTTGCTTAAACAACAATACAAATGTACAATCATCAAGTGATTATTTTGGTGGTTGCATTCCAAATGGAGCTACATCAGTATTTTACGAGTTTACGCCAACTGGAACAAATAATATGATTACTATCACCATGAGTGATTTCTCAGATTTGGGTAGACAGTTGTATTTTATGTTTTTTGAAGGGCCATGTACAGCACCAACTGTAATTTCTGCTTATTGTACTAACACACCGTATACTTCTGGTGGTATTGTTGAACAATCATATTATAATTTAGTTGCTGGTACAACATATTTCGTTATGATTGCAACACAGCCAGGGGTCGGCAATCAAGTTTCATCATACGATATTTGTGGAGAAGAAATGATTACTCCACCTTTAATTACTGGGCCGGCGCAAGATTGCTATGGAGCTGTACCTGTATGTGATATTACTTACTCCCAAACTTATTCTTATACTGGAGTTGGCAGCATAGATGAATTAAATACTGGTGCGACATGTCTCTACGGTGGCGAATCAAATTCGGTGTGGTATGTGTTTACGCCTCAAACAACTGGTAGCTTCTTTTTTGAGATTTCTACTTTAATGGATTACGATTGGGCACTTTATGACTTAACCGATATTGGTGGTTGTGCAAATATTTCAAGCTCAGATCCTGTATTATGTAATTATTCAGGAACTAATGGCAATACTGGAACAAACACAACTGTAAACAATACTCTTCCAAGGGAAATTGGTGCTGTTGGACTTCCAATTATGGATGGAATGGATGTTACAGCCGGAAACTCTTATGCATTACTAGTAAATAATTATAGTGCTGATGCAAATGGCTACACAATTACATTTAGTGGAACAGCTTCTATTGCCGACAATCCTTTAGGAGCTCCACCCACAGGTTCATATCCAACAATGAGCTCTGCGGCATCTTCGTGTTCTTCTAATTCAATTGAAGTTACAATGAGTGAGTTTATTGAATGTCTGAGTATTAGCCAAGGTGGTTTTACACTGACAAACACTACAACCAGCGCCGATTTTACATCTGCAATGACAACATTTTATGGGGAGAATTGTACTAGCTCAGAATTAACGACAACTCTTATTATTGACCATGATGGATCTTTGACAACTGGTACTTATGAGCTAGAAGTAGTGAGTCCAAATACAATTGCTGATAAATGTGGGAACTTGCTGCAAATTGGAGGAATTGTAACATTTGATTATTTAGCTGCTTTAAGTTTAACATCAAGCGAAGCTGCAATATGTGATGGAGAGAGTATCAATTTAAATGCAGACGGTGCAGATGGAATTGTAACATATACTTTGAATCCAGGAGGCCTTACAAATGGCACAACTGGAGTATTCTCTGGGTTAACCCCAGCAATAACAACAACTTATACAGTTTCGGCAACTTATGGTGGATGTACAAGAACTGCAACAACTTCAGTTGTGGTTGAAGGAAATGTTATTGTAAGTGTAGATCCTGCCAGTAAAACAGTTTGTGACTTTTCGACTCCGGTGACCTTAATCGCTTCCACAACCATAAACGGTACAGCATGTGTTGCATGTACCTATTTATGGTCAACTACCGAAACAACTTCTAGTATTGATGTAAGTGCTGTCGGATCATATTCTGTGAATTCTGTTACACCGGGTGGTTGTGCAAGTTTTAACACTGCAACGAGTGTAATTTCACTAGCTAGTGCCGGTGGCGGCGGAAGTAGTTGCGATGTGATTTATGTTTCGCCAACAGGTGGCGGTGATGGTTTTTCGAAAATTTCACCGACAACTCTTGACGATGCAGTTGATAATGCCAGATGTACCAATACTGTTATAAAAATGATGGTAGGAGTTTACACTCTCACTGATTTTCAAGCAGTTCCCAGTTATATAACCATTGAAGGAGGTTATGATAGCAATTTTGAAACAAAAAGTAGCGATATGTCTGGAGGAGCAAACTCAACTACTATCCGTAGAAGCACAGGAGCTGATACTGGATATGCAACCGAATGTTCAGCATTTAGGGTTGAAGGTGGTGCCGAAGATTTTAGGATACAAAATCTTCGAATCGAAATGCCAGGTTCTGCAAGCGTTGCAGGACATGCTGCAGGTAGTGGGCTTAAAAACTATGGGATAAAACTTGGTGCAAGTTGTACCAATTATAATATAGTCCGGTGTTATATTGATGCAGGCGTAGGTGCTACACCTTAAAAATATTTGTGGTTATGAAAAATAATTACAACCAAAATTTGAAAAAGATGAAAAAGAAATTTACAATAAAAAACAAAATATCGAAACCACTTCTTGCCTCGGCATTATTTATCGCTTGTGGCTTGTTCTCGTTTAATGTGGTAGGGCAGACTGATACTTATTCTACTGCTGGAACGTATTCTTGGACTTGTCCAGAGGGGGTTACAAGTGTTACAGTTCAGGTTTGGGGTGGCGGTGGCGCCGGAGGAGGGTCTACAAATAATTTAGAGGGCGGCTCAGGTGGGGGTGGTGGCGGTTATTCAACTGGTTCAGTATCTGTAACTGCAGGAAACTCTTATACTGTTATTGTGGGTGGCGGTGGCACTGGTATTATAGGTAACGGAGCCCCTGGTGATAATTCTTCATTTTCAACACTTTTGGCTAATGGTGGTGGTGGTGGTGGTGAGAATAAGGGTACAGCTGGTTCTGGAGGTACTGCTTCAGGTGGTTCAACAAATCAGACTGGAGGGAGTGGAACTGTCGGAACAACAACTGGAAATGCAGGTGGAAATGGCGCGAGCGGTGGTACTGGTGGTGCTGGAGGCGTTTCAAATAATAATGGGAATCCTGGTAATGCACCTGGCGGAGGTGGCGGAGGTGGTGAAAGAGCAGGAACCGCTCCGAGAAACAAATCTGGTGGAGCAGGAGCAGCAGGACAAGTTGTTATATCCTATACTTGCCCAAGCTATACATATAACA
>Ga0209373_10002851_pt1 | contig 16683 bp, 21 predicted proteins | sample Higcelweek5metaG_FD_187173 | JGI IMG/M metagenome (GOLD analysis project Ga0209373, IMG submission 187173) | Freshwater pond sediment microbial communities from the University of Edinburgh, under environmental carbon perturbations - High... | ecosystem: Environmental > Aquatic > Freshwater >... | reverse complement strand
ACAGGCCTCATATCCGATATATTGCTTATGAATTGCGAAATTATATCTTACCGTCCGATCCATACAGCATCATCTTGGCCTTCACGACTTCCTTGACTGCTTCCCTCGCTTCTCCCAAAAGATTCCTAACATCGAAAGAAATATTGCGCCCCTGATTCTTGGTCGAATTTATAATGCTGTTTATGAAAGCCAGGCGTATTGCCGTGTCCACATTAAAGCAGCATATTCCGCGATCGATCACTTCCTTGACTTTCCCGTCCTCCCAATCCGAAGCGCCGTGAAGAACCAGCGGCATATTCCCGCAAGCCTTGTTTATCATCTCAAGCCTCTCATAGTCAGGCACCTCGCGTTCCTTGAAAAACCCGTGCGCATTCCCGATCGCCACAGCCAAAGCATCTATGCCCGTTTCGCGAACGAACTCAGCGGCCTGCTCCGGATCTGTCATATATTCATCCCAATTCACTTCCCCCAATCCGGACTCGCCGAGATACGGAACGCTGCCCAATTCTCCTTGCACATCCACCCCTTTCTCTTTGCAAAAAGCGACTACTTTCTTGGTGATTTCAAGATTATCAACGAATTTTTTCCTCGATCCGTCATACATGACCGAACCGAATCCGATTCCGACCGCGCGCTCTATTATTTCGAAACTCTTTCCATGATCAATGTGGATCCCGACCGGAATTTCAGGAGCATAGAACTCGACGTCGTTTTTGATGATATTGAAAATCATCCTGCCTCCGGCATATTCCATAGTCTTCTCCGTAACCTGAATGACCACCGGTGATTTGAGCTCCTGCGCCGCATCAATGATCGCACGGGTCGTTTCCAAATTTATCGTATTGAAAGCGCCGACCGCATATCCGCCTTCTTTCGCCTTAGTCAATATTTCTTTTACGCTTGTTATCATATGATTGCGGCTTCTATTTATTTATTACGCTCGCTATTTTCAAAAACTCTTTCGGAACGAGGCTCTCCCTTCCGACCAGTGCGCCGTCCATAGCGCTATCGACACACACCTGCTTGGCCGTGAAAGAATTGACGCTGCCGCCGTATATGACCGGAATGCTTTCAGCAACGGTCCTGTCAAATATGGAAAAGATTATTTTTCTGATGATTACCTTGGCTTCCATGATCTCGTTGGAACTCGGAACCTTGTCAGTCCCAACCGACCAGATCGGCTCATATGCGATGATGATATTCTTCGCTCGCAACCCGGAAACGTCATGAAGCGCTTCCCTGATCTGCTGAGTAAGCACTCTCACGATCTGATTCGCATCCTTCTCCTGCCTCGTTTCCCCGACACAGAGAACAGGCTTCAGATTGGCTTTGAGAGATGCAGCGATCTTAGCGTTTACTATCCTTCCGTTCTCTCCGAGGAATTTCCGCCTTTCGCTATGGCCGACAATGACATATTCCACTCCGAAATTCTTGAGCATCTTAGGAGATATTTCCCCGGTATATGAACCTTTATCCTCCCAAAAAACATTCTGGGAGCCGATAGAGCATGTTTCGCCGAAGTTGTTTTTGAAAGCTTCGAGATGCAGCGAGGAAGGACAGAGAACCAAAGAAAGATTCGAAACATCGATCTTTTTCATTTCCAAATCGAAATCGGAAAAATATCTCCCTCTCTCGGCAGCGCTCAATATGTTCATCTTCAGATTTCCGATCAATATTTTTTTCATATCCCTGATTTATGCAGATTCAACGCCTTTCTTTTTGATATTAAGATGTCTTCTTATGAACCAGATTATGCCGATGACGATCAAAACGCCGATAACCGCATCGAACTTATGGAAATATCCGCCGAGAGTGTCCCAATTATCTCCCATTTTTTTTCCTATGTATGCCAGTATATAGCAGAAAGGGAAAGAGCCCAGGAATGTGTATATGACGAATTTCGGAAAATTCATTCTTGCAATCCCGGCCGGGAGGGATATGAAAGTCCTGATAACAGGAAGCATCCTGGAAAAAAATACCGCTGCATTGCCATATTTTCCAAAAAACTTGTCAGCGATATCCAAATCGTGTTTCGTAACCAGGATATATTTCCCATATTTTTCCGCCATCGGACGGCCTCCGTAGTATCCGACCCAATAAGCCAAGATGCTACCGATGACGCATCCGATCGCTCCAGCCAAAGATACCCCCAACAAAGTGAATGTGCCAGTAGAAACCAAATACCCCGAAAACGGCATGATTATCTCCGAGGGAAGAGGAATGCACGCCGATTCGATTGCCATCATCAAAGCCACTCCGGAATATCCCATTGATGATATTCCCCAAGTAATGAAACTAGCCAAAACGGATATAATCGCAGTAATCATAAGTATTCCAAACAGTAAACTGCCGTGTCATAACCCCAGCATTTCACGCTTTACACTTAATATTTAATAAAGTATCCGGATGTCAAACCTTCGTATTCCTGAGATATTCAGCCGCTGTTTCCGGCTCGATCGTTGAGATTTCGATTCCTGTCGAAAGTTCGAATCCAGCCCAAAGCGCAGTGCGCGGCAAGATCTCGATATGCCAGTGAAAATGAGGATAATCCTTTCCGTCGCATGGAGCGGTGTGCAAATAGAAATTATATGCCGGATTGCCGAGCGCGTCATATATCTTCGCGAGCGAAACCTGCAGGGCTTCAGCCGCTTCCAGCTTGTCTTCGGCGCTCATCCTTTCAAAATAAGGATTGTGCTTTTTCGGCATCACCCAGATCTCGAATGCGGCGCGCGAAGCGAACGGGCAGAACGCGATGAATTTGTCATTCTCGAAAACCACCCTCTTTCCCGATTCCATTTCCCATTCAGCCATCGCGCAATAAGCGCAGTGCTTGTTCATCCTGTGATATTCCTCAGCCCCGTCCAGTTCGGCTTTTATGTATGGGGAGACAACCGGAATCGCCACCAGCTGCGAATGCGGATGCGGGATGGATGCTCCGGCGCTTTTCTTGTGGTTATGAAAAATCTCGATATAATTGACGCTTTTCTTGTTCATGAGATCGATATACCGGTCCTGATAGGCATCCAACACTTCCGCGACAGACTCCTTATCAAGAAGGGCGATCGATTTTTTGTGATCCCTTGTCACCACCAGTTCGTGATATCCGACCCCATCCATCATGAAATACGGTCCTTCTTCTTTGTGCGATATTTCGCCCCCACGGACGAACGCCGGATATTTGTTCGGAAAAACCCGGAGCGTCCAGTCGTTATTCGCATCCGTATAGATCAAGACGTCCTTTTCCTGTCCGGTCTCCTCGGGATAGCAGAAAAAGCATTTTTTTTCCGGGTCACTGCTGACTTCGACTTCGCAGTCGTCATGCACAATGAACTCTTCTGGGCGCCTAGCCCTGTTTGCGGCAATAACCACCCAATCCCCAGTCACCAGATCCTGACGAAGCTCCGTGAATTTCTTCCCGCTTTCTTCTTTTTTATTTTCCTTAGACATTTTTGTTTTTCATTTTATAACAAACTCATTATAGCACATTTGATAAGTCATGAGAAAATAAAACAGCATTCCATGATCATTTAAAGAGCCCGCTTAGCAAAGCATGCAAAGCGGGCTCAAAGACGGGTCACGGGAATCCGGCTCAGTGTTGTTGGCTAAGAAAGAACACCAGGCCGATTAAAGCCAAAAGGACAACTACCAGAACCACGTAATCAGCATTTTTCCGCAACATGATGTTCATGGCTTTCCTCCTTGATTTGAACTGCTCTATAAGCTCATTATAACACAAAATAAGAAGTACAAGTTTCATATCCAAATAAAAAGCCCCCTTCGCGTAGCACGCGAAGGGGGCTTAGGCAGCAATTGGTCACGAAGCACGTTGCAGGCTCGCAATCCGAGCCTGCATGTTTTCTATCTCTTCAATCATGTTCTTAATGCCGCCCTTATTAGCATCGTCAAGAGGCAATCCATCCCTTCCAACCCCTCCGTCGAGCCAGTTGGAAAGACTCCTCTTTGCACCATCCCACCCATAAGCCGGAAAAACCATTTGAGCATCATTCAAGGCGCGCCAAGCCTGGACACGACCACGAACCATGGCTCCTAACTCATTAAACTTGGCATCGTCGCGGAAAATTTCCGTGGCCTTTGCCATTTTGATCATCACGGCTTCATCGCCGTCTTTCACGACGCCGAATTTTTTTCCCTCTCCAAGAAGGTTTCGCATGGTCTGAGACACGCATAACCAATAGTCCGAAGTTCCTTCAATCCCACCGATATAAGTCCCTCTCGATGTGCCCTCGGCTGAATTCAGGGCTTGCAGCGGATACAAACGGTTCCCAGCAAGCTCATGCAATGTTTCCTTTTGTTTATCGAACATGGACATCGAAGGCTTTGACGACAAACCGCCGGTTGCCAACCAGATCCCAAGAGCCGAAAAAAATATGGCCGAAATGATGATAGCAACGCCTTCAAGCATTCTCTTCGCACCCATGACTCTCTCCTTGTCTTTAGAGTTGTCAAAAAACTAACTGAATTAATTCTTAAATCGGTTGACTGGACATGGTACAACATAATCATCAATAAGTCAATACCGGAGTTACGTTTAAGAATATCATCCCTTGAATAAAGCAAAAAACGGGTACACCCCGTCTTTTGATAATAAAGATTCGAGTATTTATCTATTTTTTCTTATCTAGCCAGCTTTGAAGGATAACTTTGGCAGATTCCGCATCGTCAATGGCATTCAGATTCTTCATGCCTTTTTCCTTGAGATTTTCCCTGGCAATTTTCGTCGAGAACATCTCGTCATGATATTCGATCGCGGCATCCGTGTGATCAGCCAGATATTTCCCAAACTTCTCTCCATCATATTCCGTCTCTTCCCGATTGACATACGAAGGGATCCCTATGACTATCATGTCCACATCCTCATCCTGGATTATTTCCAAAAGACGTTCCAGAAAATCCTTGTCATTCCTAAGCATCCCATGGCTAAAAGCGATACCGATTTCATGATCCGCAATCGCCAACCCCACTTTGGCCTTCCCATAATCGATTCCCAGAATTCGTCCCATATAATTTAAATAACCTATCTTATTATTTCTGTACTCGCTTCAAAATCCTCACTACCCCATTATCCGCATCGATTTCGACTAAATCTCCATCATGAATCACTTCTGTCGCCGTATTGGTTCCGACAATACAGGGAATATTCATTTCCCGGGCAACAATTGCTGCATGAGACATCATCCCTCCCTGATTCGTGACGATAGCGCTTGCTTTCTTGCACGCTAAAATGATTTCTGGAGAAGTTGTATCTGCCACAATAATCTGCCCTTTTTCCATCTCATCAACCAACTTATAAACGCCGTCGAAATTATCAGTCGTATAATTGAAAATTTTGGCTTTGGCAGTGACCTTCCCTTTATTGGCGACCTGTCCACGAATCATATCGCTTTTCTTGGATAACGGAGCCAAAAATAGACCGATTACCCATACAGCATCGCTTCCACAAGCGACAGCAAGATTCCCACCTTCAAATTTCATAACATACGCGTCCTTGCGATCTTTCATCAGTTCAGGCTGAATATTTATGCCATCGAAAATATCTTCCAATTCATCTATCCCATATCCGGTAATATCGCTAGTGGAGAGATTTAATTGCGAAGATATCTTGCGGATAATGAGATTATAATAACAATCTTCACCAAATAATATTTTATTAAGATTGCTCCTGCCATCCAACTTCAGTTGCTCGAAGCTTTGAAAATTTTCCTTTACGATAGGATTATTTTCTTGCTCCGAAAAAGCCGAGTCCGTATAGAAAAATTCAGTTTTAGAATAAAGCCTATGATATGCAACCGCTGTGGAAAAATATTTTTTCACATCTTCTTTGTTAAGCACGTCTTTTTTGAGAATATCATTGAAAAGTTTTTCAGAATCAGAAAATCGATCGCTAATATCTTTTCTGAAAGATTCATATTTTTCTATGCTTCCATAAAGATCCAGCCCTTCGTTAAGTCTTTCATTTCTTACGATATATGGCATAAAACTTCTCCAAATACTATCATTGAAAACAACAATCGGGCTGTTTTCCCTATAAGCTTCCATAAATATCGAGGACATCAAAAACCTAACCTTCCCTCTAAGCTGAAAAAGTTGTTGATAGTCGCTTACTGTTTTATCTAAAAAGTTATAAGATAGACCATTATCGATATCGCTGTCTTTCTCTATTCGTTCCAAAATCCTAACCACCCCATTATCCGCATCCACTTCTACCAAATCGCCGTTTTTCAGAACCTTAGTCGCGAATTTAGTACCGACAATGCATGGGATTTTCAATTCCCGACTGACTATCGCGGCATGGCAAGTGATTCCTCCCTCATCCGTGACGATTGCCGCAGCATTCCCAAGGAATGGGACTATTTCCGGCCTGGTCATCGGAGTGACGAGAACATATCCCTTCATTTCTCCGATTATTTTTCCCGCATCCTTATAATCCGACTCCATTATCCTGATCACCTGCCCGCTCGCTTTTCCCTTATAAGCGACCGCACCAGGAAAGCTTTCCTTGTTCCTGCCGATGTCTGCCGATGAAATATCCGCATTTTCCAAATATTTCTTCATATCAAGAGCCTCGCTGCCAGTGAAAACATGCAACTTGTTGTTTATTGCAGCAAAAGCGATCGGGCGTTTTTCATATGATAACAATCCGTCATGATCCTCTTCTGATTCGTTCAGGATCTTATCGATTTCTTCAAAAGTCGCCCTAGTGAAGACCTCCCAAGGAACATCCTGAAACATTCCAGCCAGTGCCTCTATGATCTTGTCGCATCCCGCATAGATCTTTGAAACGAATGATGACAGTTCCATCCGCACCTCCGGCAGCCTGGCATTCAATGCATCATCATCGACCTCAAAACATTCATCGATGAAAAATATGTAAAGATGATATATTTCCGTAGCGATTGAATCCAGCTTTTTCAACACCTCATTGATTTCCGGCTTTGATAATCCGGAAAAATCCGAAGCGTTGATTTCATCGACATAACCCTCATGGCGATCAATAACGATGCGGCATTCGTCTATGATCTCATTCGCCATCGCGACATCCTTGAACATGAACCTCTTTGACCAATCTCCCCACGCCTCATATGAGCCATCGAGGATGCTTATGAAATTGGGATAATCCCGAGCACCGAATTTTTCAAGATACGGATTATCCACATAGCATTTGCAGCTTGATTCGAAACATATGACCGGAATGAATTGATAGCTGATATGTTTTTCGAAAGAATATTTTTTCATCTCATCAACAGCATTATTCAGTTGGCTGCCTTTCTCTTCATGAACACTCAGCGTCGTTATCGGCCTAGACTGGACCACATAGAATTTGCCGTCTTCGAACGCCCATTCTATATCGCATGGGAAACCGTAATGATTCTCTATGCGAAGAATGATTTCGGAAAGCCCCGATATCTGTTCATCAGAAAGTTTCTGCAAGGATCGCTTTGACATCTCTATTTCCCGCCATTCATTCCCACCTTCCGCTTTCCTGAATATCCCCCGAACTTGCTCGGCAATATTCCTATCGATTATCTTCCGCGGCTCTTTCTCGACCACATAGCTGTCAGGAGTGATCTGTCCTGAAACGATCGCTTCCCCAAGCCCATATCCTGCTTCGATGATAAGCTGGTTGCGGTCTTCCGTTATCGGGTGCACCGAAAAAGCAATGCCGGACACTTCGCTCGCCACCATCTTCTGCACCACCACTGCCACTGATATCTTCGTATCATCAAGGTCTTTTTCGAAGCGATAAAAAATCGCGCGCGGAGTGAAAAGCGACGCCCAACACCTCTGGATATTCCTATGAAGGTTCTCTTTGTCAGTATTGAGATAACTATCGAGCTGCCCGGCCCAGGCATGCTCCGCTCCGTCTTCTGCCGTGGCTGAAGATCTGACCGCAACATATTTTGAATCAAGCTCAGAAAAATTGCTTTCTACCTCCTTGGCTATGTTCTCCGGCATGCTGGCTGCCAATATCAAAGCCTGAATCGATTCCGCCGCCTGTTCGACCGTAGCGATGTTGTCGCGATCGACTTTGCCGAGGATTGCCTCAATCTCCTGGTTGAGATCGCCCTCAGCCAAGAAATATTCGAACGCTTCCGAAAGCACCACAAATCCTGGCGGCACCGGAATGCCCGCTTTGGTCATCTCCCCAAGCGATGCCCCCTTCCCTCCGGCAACTTGCGCATCTTCTTTTCCCAGATATTCGAATTTTCTTATAAGTTCCATGGTTTCATAATATCATTTATACCGAAAAATGCACTATTTAAGCTTTAGTTGGAATGTTCTATAAAAAAACAACCTGAGAGGGCTGTTTTTAATTCAAAATCAATTCAACTATTTCCTCGTCAAAATTTCCACTCCTTTTTTCGTGACTGCTATCGTATCCTCGAAATGCGCGCTCAGCTTCCCGTCGCGCGTAGCGAAAGTCCAACCGTCAGGAAGAATCTTGATCGCATAAGTGCCGGCGTTTATCATTGGCTCGAGAGCAAGCGTCATCCCTTCCTCGATAACAGTATCCTTTATGCGAGCCCTGTAATTGAGAATCTGGGGATCCTCATGGAGTTCGTGCCCCACTCCGTGTCCGACAAGATCGCGAACGACCGAAAATCCTCGAGCCTTCACATATTTCTCAACCGCCTCGCTATATCGGCTGAGTTTTCCTCCTGGAAAAATCATATTTATTCCTTCGTTCAGACATTCCCGAGTAGCATTCATCAGCTTCTGTGCGTCAGCAGAAATCTTTCCAACACCGAAGGTCCTCGCCATATCGGTAATCAGCCCGCCATATTCCATCCCAACATCGATCTTCACCAAATCGCCTTCCTTGATGATTCGATCCCTCCTCGGAATTCCGTGCACGATTTCATTATTGAGCGAAATGCAGATTGCCCCAGGAAACGGATTATCCGGTTCCCCTTGCCCTTCAAAAACAGGAAAACCGCCCCTATCAAAAATGAGCTTCCTTGCCAGCTCATTGACTTCATAAGTGCTTTTTTCAGGAGCAATGAACTCCCCGACCAAGTCCATAACTTCAGCTAGGCGATGTCCGCCCTCTTTCATCAAAGCTATTTCTTCCTGGGTTTTTATGATAATCATATGCGTCAACCTTCGATATTCAAAATAGTTTCCAATATGCTATCGAAAACATCATCCTCGTCGCCGCTGCCGTCGATTTCAGAAACCAGACCCTTGCTTTTGAAATATTCCACCACTGGCATCGTCTCATCGTGATAGACTTTGAGCCTCTTCATCACGCCCTCTTCCGTATCATCCGTCCTTTGGATGATATTGCCACCACAGGATTCACAATTGACATCGTCTTCCGTGATATCCAACCCGAAGACATATCCCTTCTTGCATTTATCGCATACCCGGCGCTTGGAAATCCTCGCGACAGATTCCTCCGGAGATATGCTTATCACAATAACCCGATCAATCTTCCTGCCGAATTCCCTAACTGCTTCTTCAAAATATTGAGCCTGATCAAGATTCCTCGGCATCCCATCGAAAACCACTCCCTGTTCCCTTGGAATCGAGTTCATTTTCAAAGCGAAAACCTGCTGCATGATCCTCTTCGGAACCAAGGTCTTGGAAACATTCTGGATTTCCCAAATCTCTTTCCCGAGCGGAGTGTCTTCTTCAGCCACTCTCCTGAGAGATTTCCCCATATCGAAATGCTCCAAATCAAACCTATTAGCCAGCATTTCCGACTGCGTTCCCTTGCCGCAACCTTGAGGACCAAGAATGACGATGTTCATAAATATATACAATAATAACCGAAATAACCGACCTTAGTGAGAGATATCATGCGTTTGCAAAAGAATTACTCACTGAGATTAGAACCCTTCGTAGTTTCGCATCACAAGCTGCGATTCCACTTGCTTCATCGTATCGATCACGACCGAAACGACAATGAGAAGACCAGTGCCTCCCACAGAAATAGAACCGATATTGGTGAACGACTGGATAATGAAAGGCAAAATAGCGATAAGCCCCAGGAACGTCGCCCCGGAAAGAGTGACCCGATTCATTATCTTATACAGATATTCAGAGGTGTTTTTCCCCGGACGAATCCCCGGAATATACCCACCCTGTTTCTGAAGATTTTCCGAAATCTTGTTCGGATCGAAAACGACCGCCGTATAGAAATAAGTAAAAGCAACGACAAGAATGAAATAAATAGTCCAATAGCTCCAGCTCCCCGGAGAAAAGAAGGTGCTTATTTTCGTAGCAAAGTCAGCAAGAGCCGTATTGGAACTCTTCGCTAAAAAATTAGCAATCATTCCCGGAAAAAGCATGATCGACAAGGCGAAGATGATCGGAATCACTCCCGCCTGATTGATCCTGAGCGGCAAATGAGAAGACGAACCTCCATAAGTCTTATCCCCCCTGATCCTTTTCGCATAAGCGACCGGGATGTTCCGCTGCCCCTCCGTAACGAAAACCACAGCCGCAATAGCCGCGACAATAAGAGCGAGAAGGATAATATAGGTGAAAAGCTGAGAGGTGTCCATCGTCGAATATACTTTAGTGAATGAGGATGGAAGCCCTGAAACTATTCCAGCGAAAATGATAAGCGAAACGCCATTGCCGATTCCCTTTTCCGTAATAAGCTCACCGAGCCACATAAGGAAAACCGTCCCGGCAACCGCCACGACGACTATCGAAAACACATCGAAACTTCCGACGTTTGCAAGGATTATCCCTTGCGATTTGAGAAGCGCCACCATAGCGAAAGTCTGCATCGCAGCCAGAGGAACAGTGATCCATCTAGTCCACTGGTTGAATTTCTGCCTGCCTGCTTCTCCTTCCTCCTTCTGGATCTGTTCCAGTTTCGGAACAATCATAGTGAGAAGCTGCATAATGATCGACGCCGTGATATACGGCCCGACGCCAAGCATGACGATCGAAATGCTAGTAAGCCCGCGTCCTGAAAAAAGATTCAGCAATCCAAAGAACTGATTGCCCTGGAAAAATATCCTAAGCCTTTCCTGATCTATGCCTGGAACCGGAATATTGGCAACAATCCTGAAGACAATCAAAAGAGACAAGACAAAAATTATCTTGTTCCTAAGCTCCGGAATACGGAATATTTGAGTGAATTTATCTTTCATAGCGCAGTTTTACTAGCTTCATTAACTTCCTCAGCCAAAAGCCAATAAATCAAACTGCTTCCTAAGAAGCTATTTCTCCGCCAGCCTTGACTATAGCATCCTTAACTGAAGAGCTAAGCAGGATCCCCTTGGCAATAGAAAATTTCTGCTTGAGTTCGGTTTTTCCAAGAATCTTTATGCCGTTTTCTGCCTTAGCCTTAGTGATCATCCCAGCCGCGACCAGAGTTTCTTTGCTTATTTCTCCCCCTTTCGGGAATTTCCTTTCAAGATCAGCTGAATCTATGACATTTTTCTTGACGACAAGAGATTTGAAGCCTCTTTTCTTTTTCATGTGGTCAACCAAAGTCGAGCGTCCACCTTCAAAAAGAGGATTGACGTTTCCGCCGCTTCTCGCCTTCTGTCCCTTGTTTCCCCTGCCGGAATAAGTTCCTTTTTTTCCTCCGCGTCCGATAGTCTTTCGGGCTTTCCTGGGGGTTTTCAGTTTTAATTCATGTAGCTGCATAGTATGAAGAAAAGTAGTTAGATTCCTATTAGGCTTTGGCTGTTCTCTCTTTCTTAGTTCTGGAATAATTCAAGCTTTCAAGAGCCTCCGCAGTCGCGCGGGCGACATTCAATTTATTGGATGTCCCGAAAGATTTGGAAACGATATCCTTGATTCCGGAAAAATCAACCACTGCCCTCACCGCTCCTCCAGCAACGATCCCTCTTCCTTCCGGAGCCGGCTTCAGAAGCACTCTAGCGCTTCCGGATTTGTATTCTATGTCATGGCTTATGGTGTTTCCATGAAGAGGTACATTGATCAAATTCTTCTTTCCATCATCAAAAGCCTTTCTGATAGCATCAGTCACATCCGATCCTTTTCCGACTCCCACACCGACTTTCCCTTTCCTGTTCCCAATCACCAAAGTGGCACGGAACCTGAAACGGCGTCCTCCTTTGACCACGCGGGTGACCCTTGCCAAGTCAAGAAGCTTCTGATCGAATTCCGGCTTCTCCTTTTTTACTTTGAATTTTTTATCGTTCCTAGGCATAATCGCTTCCTAAAGTTAAAATTTAAGTCCGCCTTCTCTCGCTCCCTCAGCCACGGCTTTCACTTTTCCGTGATATTTGTATCCCGAGCGATCAAAAGAAACTTCCTCTATTTTCTTTTCAATGCATTTCTTAGCAATGATGCTGCCAACTTTCTTGGCACCATCCATATCATTCTTCCCTTTGCCTTCTCGGGAAGTGGCAAAAGCCAATGTCTTTCCTGATTCATCGTCTATGACTTGAGCGCTTATGGCTCTAAGGCTTCTGAAAACGCTAAGGCGAGGTCGCGAAGAAGTGCCTGAAACCTTAGCCCTCACGCGCTTCTTCCTCTTCAATCTCAAATTGTTTCTGCTCTCTTTCATATTGATGCAAGTTTATTTAGTTCCGGCTTTCTTTCCGGCTTTTCTTCTTACCTTCTCTCCGACATATCTGAAACCTTTCCCTTTATACGGCTCGACTTCTTTGAGCGATCTCACATTGGCAGCGAACTGTCCGACGGCCTGCTTGTCTATGCCGCTTATCACGAGAATGTTATTGTCTTCAATTTTGGCAGCCAACCCCGCTGGGACTTCCGCTTCTACAGGATGAGAGAATCCAAGCGCCATATTGATCTTGTTTCCCTGCACTGACATTCTATATCCTACTCCTTGGAGTTCGAGCTTCTTCTCATATCCTTCTTTCACTCCAACGATGATATTGCTGATAAGGGCCCTCATGAGTCCCCAAAAAGCGTTCGTGGAAGCCTGTTCGTCAGTTTTTCTGACAATGATCTGCGCCTTGTCGATGTCGAGCTTGACCTCAGGGAGAATCTTGACATTCAGTTCCCCTTTCGGACCTTTGGCAAACAGGATATCACCTTCGAACCTTATTTCGACGCCCTCCGGTATTTCAATTGGCTTTTTTCCGATTTTAGACATAGTCGCTTCGCTTTAGTTAAAAGCTACAAAATAATTTAATCTATAAAACATTCGCTATTTCCTATATTACCAAACTTCGCAAATATATTCTCCTCCCAATCCTGACTTCCTTGATTCCTTGTCGGTCATGACGCCCTTGGAAGTCGATATAATCCCGATTCCGTAGCCGCTCTTCACTCCGTGCACTTCTTTCTTCCCCACATAGATCCTCTGGCCTTCCTTGCTGATACGCCTGATTCCCTTGATTGCAGGAAGCTTCTTAGTATTCGACACAGCATAATATTTCAGGCCTATCCTTATCATGTCGAACTTGCCGTCATTCTCTTTGGCGACCGACTCGACAAAGCCTTCCCGCTCCAGAATCGAAGCGACAGCCATCTTTAATTTAGAGGCACCGAAAGCAACGGATTTTTTTCCCGCCATCTGAGCGTTTCTAATTCTTGTTAACATTTCTGCTATTGGATCTAACATAATCGCTTCGCTTAAGTTTCCGCCGGTGGCGGTCAGCCCTGAGGCTGATGGAGTTATCAATTTAAATCTAACTTTTTTCTACCAACTGGCCTTCCTTACTCCGGGAATCTGTCCGGTACTTGCCAGTTCCCTGAAACAGATCCTGCAAATATCGAATTCGCGCATATACCCGTGCTTCCTTCCGCATCTCCAACAACGTCTGACTTCACGGGAAGAAAATTTCGGCTTTTTTTGCGCCCTTACTTCAACAGATAATTTCGCCATAATAACTTTATAATTACTTATTTCTCAATTGGGAATCCCAGTAATCTGAACAATGCCATTCCCGTCTCCCGGTTCTTCGCATTAGTCACAATATTGACCTGGAAACTGAACGTATTTCTGACATGTTCAGGATTTATTTCAGGGAAAATGATCTGCTCCTTGATTCCCAGATTGAAATTTCCTCCCTCGTCGACTGATGTTTTCTTTATTCCATGAAAGTCCCTGATACGGGGAACAGCGGCACCGATAAGCTTATCGATGAAATCCCACTTGCGCTTTCCTCTCATTGTCACCCTCATTCCTATTTCCTGCCCTTCGCGAGTCTTGAATCCTGCGATCGATTTCTTCGATTTAGTCATGACAGGTTTCTGCCCGGTGATCGCTGTTATGGTTTCAAAAATCTCTTTCACCAAATTGGCGTCTTTGAGATGCCTTCCGATTCCGACATTCACAATCACTTTCTCGATTCTCGGAACCTCGAAATCATTCTTGAGCTTGAACTCCTTCTTGATTTCGGAAATGATCTCCTTATTATATTTTTGCTTGATTGATGTCATAATCTTGGTTGGTGAATTTGCTATTATATTTCTCCTTTGCACTTTTTGCAGATTCTCAATTTCTTACCGCCTTCGATCTTGATGGCAACCCTGGCAGCCTTAGAGCATTTCGGGCAGATAAGCATTACCTTCGAAACGTCAACGCGTCTTGGAATTTCCACCCTCTGTCCTTTTTCCCCTTCCCTTTTCGGCTTGACGTGTTTCTTCACTATATTCAAACCTTCAACAACCACTTTCAAATCACTAGGAACAACATTCAAGACCTTGCCGGTTTTGGATTTGTCTTTTCCTGAGAGCATCTTGACTGTATCGTTCTTTTTAATCTTCATACCTTGTTGTTAGGATTCGTGTTATATATTACAAACCTTGTTTCATTATAATACTTCCGGGGCGAGAGATACTATCTTGTTATATCCCCTGTCGCGGATTTCCCTTGCGACCGGACCGAAGATTCTCGTTCCTTTCGGTTCCTTGCCATCCAAGATGACAGCGGCATTCTCATCAAAACGAATATATGAACCGTCTTTCCTTCTGAATTCCTTTCTCTGCCTCACTATGACAGCTCTCACTTTGTCTCCTTTTTTCACTATTCCGCGAGGTTCGGCAGATTTCACCGACGCGACTATTATATCGCCAATCTGAGCGAAGCGCCTCCTTGTTCCGCCAAGAACCTTGAAGCATTTGATCATTTTCGCTCCGGAGTTATCAGCAACCTTCAATTTTGATTCTGCTTGTATCATAATAATTCATGAATCGCATTTATCTATGCGGGTCAGTTACGCTGCTATAAACCTCTTTCCGCCGCTCAGCGGCCTTGAGGAAATGAATTCTACTTTATCACCTTCCTTGTATTTATTGGTCTCGTCGTGCACCTTATAACTCTTAGTGGACTTGTATTTCTTCCTGTATTTCGGATGAGTCTTCAAGGTGTTTATTTCCACTACGATAGTCTTGTCCATCTTGTCGCTGACAACGATCCCTTTTTTCTTCGCAGCTATCTTATTTTTATCCTTATTCTCCATTGATTTCAATGATTTAATTATTTCTCGGCAAGCTTAGTCAGTATTTTCGCTACGTCCCGCTTGACGGTTCGGAGCTCTTTCGTATTTTTCACCTGTTTGGTCGCCAAATCGAATCTGAGCTTGCGAGTTAATCCCTGCTTCTCGATAAGGATCTTCTTGAGCTCTTCATTATTTTTTTCTCTGATTTCGCTGATTTTCATATCTTCTTTTCTTGTGCTTATAAAACTAGTCTTCTTTGGCTATGAATTTGGTCTTCACGTTCAGTTTATACGAGGCAAGCCTCATGGCCTCTTTCGCTACTTCCCTCTTGACTCCATCCATCTCAAAAAGGATTTTTCCTGGTTTCACAACTGCGACGAAATGATCAACTGATCCTTTTCCTTTACCCATCGGAGTTTCATCGCCTTTCTTGGTCATCGGCTTGTCCGGGAAAATCCTTATCCAAATCTTTCCTCCTCTTTGGATATACCTTGTCATCGCGCGACGGGCCGATTCGATCTGCCGAGCGGAAATAAGGTTGGATTCAACTGATTTGAGAGCAAAGCTTCCAAAGCTGATATCCGTTCCCCGTTTCGAAACACCGCGGATAGCTCCGCCTCTTTGAATCTTTCTATGTTTTACTTTCTTGGGCATCAACATGCCGGTTTTGTCCGTAAGAAGGGCGAGAGCGTGTCAGCAACCCGCAACATTTCACAGATGAGACTTAATCTTTACTACTATTTCTATAAAAACTCCTATTTTTTCTCGAAAACATCCCCCTTATACAGCCATACCTTCACTCCTATCGCTCCGTATGTAGTCCTAGCGGTCGCCTTGGCGAAATCGATATTGGCGCGAAGAGTATGAAGCGGCAGCGTCCCTTTGGAAAGCCATTCGCGCCTGGACATTTCGGCTCCTCCGAGGCGTCCTGACATCTCCACTTTCACTCCCTTGATCAGATTATTCTTCATTGCCTGCTCTATGGTCGATTTCAATATCCTCCTGAAAGGCATCCTTTTCTCGATCTGTTCCGTGACATTCTGAGCCATGATCATCGCGCTTTCTTCCATGCTTTTCACTTCCTGTATATCAATGCGGAGGTTCACTCTTTTCCCGCGAAAGAAATTGTCCATGATATGCCTCTTGATGTCTTCCACTCCGCTTCCGCCGCGTCCGATAAGCACTCCGGGCCTTGCGGTCCTTATGATGATCCTGATCGCAGCCTGGGATCTTTCGATATCGACATCGGCAATGAAGGCAGCTTTCCATTTCTTCATCACTTCAGTCCTGATTCCGATATCCTGCTTCAGGTTGT
>Ga0209373_10002850_pt1 | contig 16684 bp, 9 predicted proteins | sample Higcelweek5metaG_FD_187173 | JGI IMG/M metagenome (GOLD analysis project Ga0209373, IMG submission 187173) | Freshwater pond sediment microbial communities from the University of Edinburgh, under environmental carbon perturbations - High... | ecosystem: Environmental > Aquatic > Freshwater >... | reverse complement strand
CCACGGCGCGGTCGATGGCGAGATTCTTCGAATCGGCGTGCATCGCGTGGTACATCGCCGCGTCGGCCAGCCGGAAAATCGCGGTTTTCCCCCCGACGATCGCCTGGTCGTGGCACTCGGCGTAGCCGATCGAGCGCTCGTCGCGCCGCCGGCTGCAAAGTTCGCGGTACATCCACCCCGGCGTCCACTCCTCGTCGGGGAGGTCGAAGAGCTTGAACCACATGTCGGTCACCCCCATCGCCAGCCGGTAGTCGAAGCCAAGCGCGCCGGGCTGCCCGAACGGGGCGGCCAGCCCCGGCATTCCGCTCACGTCCTCGGCGACGGTGGTCGCGTCGGGGCGGACAAGATGGATCAGCAGGTTCGCGAGCCCGAGGTAGCAGACCGCGTCTTCGTCCACCTCCGGCCCGAAGTAGTCGGTGTAGCCGGTGAACGCCTTCCCCAGCCCGTGGTGGAGGTACATCATGCTGGTCACGCCATCGAAGCGGAAGCCGTCGATGTGGAATTCGTCGAGACAGTAGCGGCAGTTGGAGAGCAGGAAGTGGAGCACCTCCGGCTTCGCGTAGTCGAAGAGCAGCGAATCCCACGCCGTGTGTTCCCCGCGCCCTCCGGCGTGGAAGAACGTGGTCCGGCTGCCGTCGTAGCAGCCCAGCCCCTCGACCTCGTTGCGGACGGCGTGCGAGTGGACGAGGTCGATGATGATCCGCAGCCCGAGCCCGTGCGCCGCATCGACCAGCTCCTTGAACTCCTCCGGGTTCCCGAACCGCCCCGCCACGGCGAAGTAGTTCGCCACGTGGTAGCCGAAACTCCCGTAGTAGGGGTGCCCCATGACCGCCATCAGCTGGATTGTGTTGTACCCGGCTGCGGCGATTCGCGGCAGGATTTTTTCGCGGAATTCCGCGAACGTGCCGATCTTCGGCTCCTCCTGCGCCATCCCGATGTGGGACTCGTACACGAGCGGCATTTCAGGCGGAGGCGGGGAGGCGTGGCGGAAGGCGTACGGCGTCTCCGGCGCGTGGACCACCGCCGAAAAGAGCCCGGTCGATTCGTCCTGCTCCACCCGGCGGGCGTAGGCGGGAACCCGGTCGCCCCGGCCTCCCTTCCACTCCATCGCGAGCAGATAGTGGTCGCCGTGACCCAGCGCGTCCGCCGGGAGCTCGAGCTCCCAGCATCCGCCGTCCTTCCGCTTCATCGTGAACTCCGGGAGCTCGCGCCAGTCGGTGAAGTCGCCGCGGACGGCAATCCGCGTCGCGTTGGGCGCCCATTCCCGGAAGATCCAGTTCCCCTCCATCGTTCGGTGCAGCCCGAAATATTCGTGGCCCGAGGCGAAGTCGGCGAGGCTCATCGCGCCGCCGGTCAGCCGTTGGACGGCCTGCTCCATCCGGGCGGTGCGCGATTCCAGCGCGCCGCGGAACGGGGCGAGGTACGGGTCGCGCGCCAGCGGAACCGGGGCGTTGCTCAATCGGGGAAAGCTGTTGTTCATGCCCGCCCTTCCTTAATTGTCAGTGTTGAATCAGCGGACGGGCCAGCATGTTTTCGTAGATTTTGATATACTCCTGCGCGGTCACGTCGTGGTTGAAGCGCTGTTTCGACTCGCACATCACGCGGGCGATTTCCGGCTCCTTCACTTTGGTCGGAAGCTGCCAGAAGCGCATCGCCTCGTCCATCGCCCACAGGAGCCCGCCGTCGTCGAAGGTTTCGAACGGGAAGCCGTTGCCGGTGTGGGCGGCGACATCGAGCCGCTCGACCGTGTCGTGCAGCCCGCCGGTATCGTGTACCACCGGCAGGCTGCCGAAATACTGGCAGGTCATCTGCGGCAGTCCGCACGGTTCGAAGAGCGACGGCATTAAAATGAAGTCGCTCGCCGCGAAGGCCAGGCGCGACAGCCCCTCGTCGAAATCGCAGACCAGCACGCGGTCGTAGAAGTCGTGCTGCGCGACGATATTGCGGAAGACCGGCTGGTAGTTGCCGTTGGCCACGATCGCGATCTGGAGCCCCTGGTCCCAGTATTTGTGGATCACCTGGTAGAGGTTGTCGGAGAGCAGCGAGCACCCCTTCTGCATCGGGTCCAGCCGCGACGGCCAGAAGAAAAGCGGCGCGTTCTGGTCTTCCCGCAGCCCGGTGCGCGACTGGAAGGCGAGCTTGTTGACCTGCTTGCCCTTGACGTGGGTGTCGGCGCTGTATTTGATCTCGATGTAGGGATCGGCCTCCGGAGTGCTGGTTTCGTCCGGCGAGTTGAGGATGCCCGACGCGCAGCCCGCGTAGTACTTGCCCGCCATTTCGGCGCGGATGTTCCCCGGCACGAACGGGTGACGCCCCTCGACCACTTCCCGGAGGAAGGTCGGGCTCACCGTGTTGATGAAGTGCGCGGCGAAAATTCCCGAAGCGAGTATGTCCACCGGGTTGTTCGACCGGCTCTCCTCGTAGTTTTCGGGCGGGCGCTCGTAATAGAGGTTCTGCCAGAACGGCGCGGCGTCGATGCCGCGGTCCTCGATCTGGGCGAGCGTCGCCTTGTAGGTGTGGATGTTATGCACGGTGAACAGGCAGGGAATCCCCATCCGGCGCGCGGCGGCCGGAATCAGCCCGGTCATCCAGTCGTTGCAGTGGATCAGGTCGGGCTTCACGGTCGGGATGATGTTGTTGATCACCTCGCGCTGGAACGCCATCGCCTGCAGGAAGCTGTCCTTCGAATAGTTGCTGTACACCGAGTCGCGGTAGTAAAAAATCCGGTCTTCGGCGAGGTGGATCTGGCTGTTGTTCAGGTGGCTCATGTAGACCCGCAGCTCGTCGCTGATCAGCTTGCCCACATCGACGTGGAACATCTTCCGGTAGTGCGGCAGCGCGACATGCACGTCGGCCCCCTGGCGGAAGAGCGCGCCGACCAGCGACGCGGAAACGTCCGCCAGGCCGCCGGCCTTGGCGTGCAGCGCGTTGGCCATGTTGCCCATCCCTTCCGGGAGATAGGTGATTTCGGGGGTGACGACCAGAATGGTCGGCGATGCCTGGGTGGCTCTTCTCATCATAGTGACGTGGTCTCCTCGGGACTCCTCTTGCCGTTCACAAAACCGTCAGCGCGGCCAGCATACGAAGCCGGGCACGCTGTTGTCCCACTCGTGCCCCGTCGCCTTGATGCGGGCGGTCAGGCCGAACCGGCCGGACACGTGACAGGTCAGTTCGCAGGAGTACTGATAGTTGCTGTCTCCGAGCTCCTCGGTCATCTCCATCTTTTCGGATCCGCTGGATATGATCTCGTTGTGCGCGTTGACCGTGCCGTAATAGGCTTCGACCTCGACCTCCTCCGGCTTGAGGCCGGCCAGGTGGACGCGGGTCGATACCTTGAATTTGTCGCCGACGTGGAGGTCCGAGATGTCCCCCTCGACGGTCGGGCGCTCGACGTAGAGCTTGCCGCCGTCGAAGCCGTCCACGAGGCGCGCCTTTTCGGCGACGAGCTCCTGCGCGAAGGCGGCTTTGTCCGCCGACAGCTTCCGGCAGGAAGCCACGGCCGGTTCGTAGAAGAAGCGGTTGTACTCCTCCACCATGCGTTCGCTGGAGAATTCGCCGAGCCCGGTGACGATCGAGGCTTTCATCCGCTTGATCCAGCGCAGCGGCAGGTCGCCGCCGGAGCGCTCGTAGAAGCACGGAATGATCTCGCTCTCCAGCAAATTGAAGAGCTGCTGCGACTCGTAGTTGTCGCGGTCTTCGTCTTCGGTGTAGTAGTCGTTGCCTTCGATGGCCCAGCCATTTTCGCCGTTCCACCCTTCCGCCCACCAGCCGTCGAGGATGCTGCAATTGATGACGCCGTTGATCGCGGCCTTCATGCCCGACGTGCCGCTCGCCTCCTGCGGGCGGCGCGGCGTGTTGAGCCAGACGTCGACCCCCTGGGTGAGGCTGCGGGCCATGCCGATGTCGTAGTTCTCCAGGAACACCAGGCGGTCCTGCACGCCGTTGTTCTCGGCGAACTGGACCAGCTCTTGGATCAGTTTTTTGCCTTCGTCGTCGGCGGGGTGCGCCTTGCCGGCGAAGATGAACTGAAGCGGGCGGGCCTTGTCCTTGAGGAGCGCGAGCAGCCGGTCGGGGTTCCGCAGCAGCAGCGTGCCGCGCTTGTAGGTCGCGAAGCGGCGCGCAAACCCGATGGTCAGCGCATCCGGCGACAGGGTGTTCTTCATCTTGTCGCCCTTGTTCTTCGAGGTGAGGTAGCGGACGTTGCTCTGGAGCAGCCGCCTGGTCCGGCGGATCAGCGACTGGCGGCAGAGTTCGTGCGCCATCCAGAGCTCTTCGTCCGGAATGGTGCCGAAGCCTTCGATCAACTGATCGACCGGCGGATTGTGCGCCCATTTCGGCGTCAGGTAACGCTCGTAGAGCCCCCACAGGCGGCTCGACACCCACGAGGAAATATGCACGCCGTTGGTGATGTGCTTGATCGGAATTTCGGAGACCGAGCGCTGCGGCCAGAGGTTTTTCCACATTTCGCGGGCGACGTCGCCGTGCAGTTTGCTCACCCCGTTGCTGAAACTGGCGAGCCGGAGCCCGAAAACGGTCATCGACATCTCGCTGGCGTGGTTGCGGTCGTTGATCGGAATCCCCCAGCGGATCACCCGGTTCACGTCGAGGTGCGCCTCGGCGGCGAAGGCGTTGAGGTACGGCCGCAGCATCCCGATGTCGAACACTTCGTTCCCGGCCGGAACCGGCGTGTGGGTGGTGAACACGTTCGAGCGCCAGACCACCTCCAGCGCGACGTCCGGCTCGTAGCCGAGGTCGTTGACCAGGTGGGAGATCCGGGCGAGCGAGAGGAACCCGGCGTGCCCTTCGTTCATATGGCAGACCAGCGGATTGTACCCCATGGCGATCAGCGCCTTGAAGCCGCCGATGCCGAGCAGCAGTTCCTGGTGGAGCCGCATCCGCTTGTCGCCGCCGTAGAGCCGCCACGAGATTTCGCGCAGGTCCGGCGGATTTTCGGGGATTTCGGTGTCGAGCAACAGCAGCGGGATGTTGCCGACCCAGAGCACCCAGACCGCCGCGTAGAGATCGCGGTCGATCAGCCGGAGATGGATGGTGACCTCCTTGCCCTTCTTGTCCCGGCCGCGTTCGAGCGGCAGGTTGTGCAGCTCGGAGACCGGGTAATGTTCGATCTGCCAGCCGTTGCGGTCGAGCACCTGCGTGAAGTAGCCCTGCTTGTAGAGCAGCCCGACCGCGACGAGCGGCAGCGACAGGTCGCTCGCCGCCTTGAGGTGGTCGCCGGCGAGAACGCCGAGGCCGCCGGAGAAGATCGGAATGCTCTCGTGAATGCCGAATTCGAGCGAGAAATAGGCGATGGTGCGCTCTTTGCCGTTCTTGTCCCGCGGCACGAGGCGCTCGAATTCCGCCTGGACCACCCGCAGGTGGCGGCGGTAGGCGGGGTCGTGCGCCAGCTCTTCGAGCCGGGTCTGCGGAACCGTGCGCAGGAACGCCTTGGCGTTGCCGCCGAGTTCGCGCCACAGATTCGGATTGATGCGGACGAACAGCTCGATCGCCATCGGGTGCCAGCACCACCAGATATTATCGGAAAGCGTTTCCAGAAAACGGAGTTCCTCGGGAATACGCGGGCCTACATTGTAAAGTTGAACATCCATGATTCACCACCAGACTTTTCGGTAAAGATAAAAAAAGCCCCGCCGTTTCCCTGCGAAAACCGCGGAAGCCCCGGAGGAGGGGGGCGTCAGCCATGCGCCGGACGCTCCCGCGCCGGTTTCGCGCCCGCCGTCGCGGCGAAAGCGCGCACCGTCCGCGGAGTCCCGTCCGGCCGGATTCGCTTCACTTCTCTTCGAGCACGAGTACGCTGTTGAGCGACCCGATGTCGTTCGGCGAGAAATTGGGGTTGTGCTCGTCGATTCTCCAGTCGCCGTTGACTACGAACTTGTATTCGTAGACGCCGGGCGCGAGCATCATCGTTCCGGTGTAGATTCCGTCGCCGTTCTTGTCGATCAGCTGCTTGTCCGGCAGCCATTCGTTGAAGCTGCCGGCGACTGCCACGACCATGCCGGGTTCGCCTTCGTAAAGGAAGGTTACCCTGCGACGGACCGGCCGGTTGGTTTTCGCCATGTTCTTTCCAGACATCATACGCCTCCTCTTGCTGTTGGGTGAATCTTCGCCCGGTACGCCATATGCGGCATGCCGGAATGATATTGCAACTCCCTGAGCCTCAATCACGCAACGCGGCCGTCTACTCCCCCTGGCCGCGCGGCGCCGACGAAAATTCCCGAAATCGTTCTTCCTCACGACGCAATAATATAACACCCCTTTCCGTATTGTCAAGTTCCGCCCCCGGTTTAAAATATTAAGATTCAATGAAAAGGGTTGTCACGGACTTGTTTGTAAAATTGCCCGTTTATTTTTACAAAACCGGGATTCCGCCGGGTTTCGCGTCGGGTTTGGACTGGATTGACTTTTTTCCGGATTTTTGCGCGGATTGGCAACCGGCCCCTTTTCATCCGGCTTTGTCTGTGGTATAGTTTTGTCAATGTCATTCACCGAATCGGGAGGGTTGAACATGAAGCGCTGGAAAAAGCTGGATCTTGAAGTGTCGCTGAAGCCGTTCATGGAGCGGAGCCGGGCGGGATACGAAAAAACGGCGGAGACGATCTTCCGCCAGTGGGAAGTGCTGATCGCCGAAAGCGAATCCGTTTCGCTGATGTTCTGGGCGGCGGACGGGTCGGAGCTGCTGGACTACAACGGAAAAATGACCGACACCTTCGAGTGGGCGAAGTGGATCGGCGTGGCCAATCCGCACGGGGAACATTCCGGTCTGGCCCTCGAGTTTCAGAGTATTCACGAGCGTTCGCGCCCGTATCTCAAGGGTGAGATGCCGGATTGGACTTACGGGGATTTCCGCGAGCTGATGGAGGTGCTCCGCATGGTGTTCCGCCGCCGTTTCGGCCGCGAACTGCGGATCGGCGCGACGTTCGACCCCGGCCCGGAATTCGCGGTGTCGAGCTTCAAATACGAACGCCACCCCGAAGTCTGCCGCGGCTTCTGCTTCGGCGGCAAGACCTTCGTTTGCTGCTACACGACGCTCCACGCCGACGACCGCGCCTACGCGGCGTATCCGAACGGGATTCCGGAGGGCGAGCCGTTCGGCCGCTTCCTCGGCAAGCAATCTCAGAAATACCTCTCCGACATGGGGTTCGATTACATCTGGTTCTCGAACGGCTTCGGCTTCGGCATGGAGACCTGGGGCGCGACCGGGGCGATCTTCGACGGCGCCGATTTCGCGCCCGAAAACGCCGACGAAGTGCGCCGGTCGATGCACGATTTCTGGCGCGATTTCCGGCGCGAATGCCCGAAATTCCCGATCGAAACGCGCGGGACCAACCTCTCGACCGGCATGGACCTCTCCAGCGACGCGACGCCGCTGCGCGAAATCTACCGCGAAGTGGCCGACCTCGAAGTTCCGCCGAATTCGCCGTGGGCCGCGCTCGACGGGGATTTCGGAATGGAGCTGGCCGGGTGGATGTCCCACATCGCCGAACTTCCGGAGGGCAAGGGCTATCCGTTCCGTTTTTACACGCACGACATCTGGTTCATGAATTCGCCGTGGCTCGACCGCTACGGCCGCAGTCCGCACGACATCTTCCTGCCGATGGCGGTGTGCCGCCTGGACGGGGAGGGCAAGCCGCAACTCCCGAATGCGCTCCACATGCTCTCGATCGACGACTCTTACGGGCGGATGCCGGATCAGGTTCCTTATGAAGTCATTCCGTATCTCCAGGACGCGCGGCGGACGGCTCCGGACCAGGCCGGGCCGCTGGTCTGGCTCTACCCCTTCGACGAGTACCACGACCTGGTTTACGCCGGGGAGCGGCTGGAGGAGGTTTTAGCCGGGGATTACCTGATCCGCGGCGCGATCAACTGCGGGCTGCCGCTCAACACGGTGGTTTCGACCGGGAACTTTCTTTCGGCTCCGGATGCCGTCTTCAAGGACCGGGTGCTCGTCGCGCCGACGGTGCTCACGGTCAATCCGCGGGTGATGGCGAAGCTCGAAGCGTTCCTCGCCTCGGGCGGCCGCGTCCTCTTCTACGGACCGGCCCGCGGCGAGGCGATTGAACGGCTGCTCGGCCTGGTCCCGGCGAAGCCGCTCGATGGGGAGTTCGACGTGGTCGGCTTCGGCCGGGTCAAGCACCTGGCGCGCTATTCGGGCGGAGCGCTCGATCGGGAGTTCGCGCCGGGGAGTCCGGCCGAACCGATGTTCCGCTACGAGCGCGACGGCCGGTTCCGCACCGCCGCCGCCCGGGTCGCCCGGCCGGAATGGAACGGCGGAAGCGTCGTCTGGGTGCGCGGCAGCAACTCGTTTTCGATGGAAAAGCACTGCCATTTCTCCACCGCCTTCGACCGCAACGTGTTTGCGCGGTCCGAAGCGATGCTGGTGCGGGCGCTGGCGCAGTTCGGCTGCGCGATCGAATTCGACCGTGCCGACGCGACGACGCCGGAGCCGCGGCTGACGCTGCGCTTCCACGCGAACGCGCTGTACCTCTCGGGCTTCGGCACCGACACGACGGTGGCGGAGCACTTCCGCTTCTCCGACGGCGCGCCGGTGTTCTCCGGGACGGATACGCTGATCCGCAACGGTTCCGCCGTTTATCCCGCCGAGCGCGCGGTGAACCGCGAGTGCCGGTTCTTCGTCGCCATGCCGGAGGGGCGCATCCGCTGCCGCGAGGAGATTTCGCTGATGCCGGGCGTCAAGCGCCGGGTCAGTCTCGACGGGCTGCGCGGCGCGCGGGTCGTTTTCCGGCCGGAGCCGGGCCACGTCGAATCAGTCCACTTCTCCCGCGGCGGATACGGCAGGACGCTGCTCGAACCCTCTCTGTACGAAGCGCGGCTGGAAACCGACGGCTTCGGCCCGAAATACATTTTGGAAAACATCACAGGCGACCTGATGGTCTCCTGGGGAGAGGAGAACTGAGATGAACATCGCCAGACGCAAACCGCTCACCGCCCGGGTCGGCATCTTCGGAGTCGGCCTCGATACCTACTGGGGCCAGTTCCCCGGCCTGCTTGACGAGCTGCTCGCCAAAAAAGAGGTGCTCAAGAAGAAACTCTCGGCGCATTCCGTCGAACTCTTCGATTTCGGCATGATCGACAACGCCGAACGTGCCGCCGAAGCGCTCCCCCGGATCGAAGCGGCGGACCTTGATCTCCTCTTCGTCGATATGCTGACCTACGCCACCAGCGCGACCTTCGGCATGATCGTGCGCCGGATGCAAATCCCGGTGGTGCTGGTTGCGCTCCAGCCGCTTTCCGCGATGGATTACGCCCATGCCAACACCTATATGCAGCTCTGCAACGACGACTTCTGCTCGGTGCCGGAGTTCACCGGCGTGGCGGTCCGCATGGGGAAGGCGGCTCCGCCGGTGATCCTCGGGAAGCTCGAAGGCGACGCCGTCGCCGACGCCGAGCTGGCCGAATGGTGCCGGGTGGCGCACGTCCTCCACGACCTCCGCCGCGCCCGGCTGGGGCACATGGGGCATGTGCTCGAAGCGATGCTCGACATGCAGACCGATCCGGCGGCGGTGACGGCGGCGTTCGGCGCGCACGTCGTGCAGTGCGAGGCGGACGAGTTCCTGCCGCTCCGGCGCGAAGTCGATTCCGCCGGGAGCGAGGTGGCGGAGATGAAGAAGCGCATCCTCTCGTTCTTCGACACGCCGGACCCGGTGTCCGACCCGCTGACCGAGAAGCTGACCGGCGCGGACCTCGAAACCGCCGCCGTCGTCGCCGTCATGCTCGAACGCTTCATCGAAAAGAAGCGGCTCGACGGGCTGGCCTACTACTACGAGGCGGAGCCGGATTCGGTTCTCCGCCGCATCGTCACCAACTTCATCGTCGGCAATTCGCTTTTGACCGCGGCGGGCTTCCCGATGTGCGGCGAATTCGACATCAAGACCTGCATTGCGATGCTGATTTTCGACCGCCTCGAAATCGGCGGATCATTCGCTGAATTCCACCCGGTCGATTTCGGGCGCGACACGGTGCTGGTCGGCCACGACGGGCCGCACCACCTCAACATCGCCAACGGCCGCCCGGTGATCCGCAGCCTCAAGAAGTACCACGGCAAGCCCGGCTCCGGCGCGGGCGTCGAGTTCAACATCAAGACCGGCCCGATCACCATGTTGAGCGTCACCGTCGATGCGGCGGGGAAATTCAAGTTCGTGGTGGCCGAGGGCGAGTCGGTCGAAGGGCCGATTCCGCCGACCGGCAACACCAACACCCACGGCAAGTTCCCGCCCGACGTGCGGACTTTCCTCAAGCGCTGGGCCGCCGCCGGACCCACCCACCACTTCGCGCTCGGCATCGGCCACCACGCCGAAACCGTTCGCAAGGTGGGCGACGCCTTCGGCATCGAGACCGTGGTGGTATAACCCGGCCGAAAGGCGTCGGCAAGCGCGATTCCGGAATTTTCGCAAAGAAGATTTGACATCGGCTCCCTGCGTGGTATAATAGGGGAGAGCCCGTTGAAAAACAAAGAGGTCAAACATGAAACTTCCGGTTCTCTCCCTGGCCGCCGCGCTGGCCGTCGCCGCATCGTTCGCACCGGTTGCAATGCTCGACGCCTGTACCGGGATCACGCTCAAGGCCGAAAACGGCGACGTCGTCTGCGCCCGCACGCTGGAGTGGGGCAGCTCCGACTTCAAATCGCGGCTCGTCGTCTATCCGCGCGGCTGGCAGTACAGCGCCCGCGTTCCGGAGGGGATGCGCGGTAAAAACTGGAAGGGCGTCTACGGCGTCGCCGGAATCGACATGTTTGAAACCGGCCGCTACGCCGACGCGATGAACGAAAAGGGGCTGTCGGTCGGGCTGTTCTACCACCCCGGATTCGCCGACTACGCCAAGTACGACCCCGAACACCCGGACCGGCAGATCGCGCCCACCGATGTGATCAATTATTTGCTCTCCACCTGCGCCAACCTCGACGAGGCGCGCAAGGCGCTGGCGACGGAAGTCGAAGTCGCGGCGATTCCGGAAGCGGAGCTCGGCTTCCCCGCCCCGGCGCACTTCATCCTCCGCGACCCCTCCGGGAAGCAGTTGATCGTGGAGTGGGTCGGCGGCAAACCGAAATTCTTCGACGGCAAACTCGGCGTCATCACCAACGCCCCAACTTACGACTGGCACCTCATCAATCTGCGCAACTATCTCGGAATGACGCTTGCGCCCAAATCCGACGTCACGCTTGACGGGATGAAACTCGCCCCGCTTGGCGGCGGCAGCGGATTCCTCGGACTGCCCGGCGATTTCACCCCGCCCTCGCGTTTCATCCGCGCCGCCTGCTTCGAGAGCACGGCCCGGAAAACGCCGAATGGCGAAGAGACGCTTTACGAGGCGTTCCGCATTCTCGACAACTTCAACGTTCCGCTCGGAGCCTCCGAGGGGCCTAAGGACGAAGTTTCCGGCCTGCGCAGCTCCACCTGCTGGACCGTCGCCTACGACATGCCGCGCAAGTCGTTTTACTACCACACGCAGAACGACCGCCTGGTGCGCAAGGTCGATGTGGCGAAAATCGATTTCGACAAGCTGGAGAAACCGGTCGCGCTGCGGCTGGACAGGGGCCAACAGACCATTCTCGACCGCACCGGGGAAATCGACGCAAAATGAGTCCCGCCGGATACCGGGTCCGGCCCATGCGCCGGGAGGAGCTGGACACCGCCGTGCAGTGGGCCGGGCGCGAAGGCTGGAACCCCGGCCGGTTCGACGCGGCAAGTTTCTTCGCCGCCGATCCGGAGGGCTTTTTCGCCGGGGAACTCGACGGAAAACTTATCGCGACGATCTCGCTGGTGAAATACGGCGACGCCTTCGCCTTTCTCGGGTTCTACATCGTCGCCCCGGAATTTCGCGGCCGCGGCTTCGGGTTGCAAATCTGGCGGGAAGCCTGCCGCGCCGCCGGAAACCGCACGGTCGGCCTTGACGGCGTGATGGCGCAGCAGGAGAATTACCGCAAAAGCGGTTTCGCCTTCCAGTACAGCCACATCCGCTATCGGGGCGTCGCCGGAGAGACGGCCGCCGCCGCGCCGGAGTGCGTGGATTCGCTTTTCGCTCTTCCCTTCGATGCGCTGGCCGCCTATGACGCCGCCCATTTCGGCGCGGACCGCAACCGCTTCCTGGCAAGTTGGATCGCCCAACGCGATTCGGAGGGGCTGCTCCTCTGCGCCGTCTCCGGCAAACCGGCGGGCTACGGAATCATCCGCCCGGCGGCGCGGGGGTGGAGAATCGGGCCGCTCTTCGCCGATACGCCGGAACTCGCCGACGCGCTGCTTTGCGGGCTGACCCGCCGACTGTCGCCGGGGACGGAGTACTTTATCGACATCCCCGAATCCAACGAAAACGCGGAAGCGCTGGCGCGCCGCCACCACCTGGAGCCGGGCTTCAAAACCGCCCGGATGTACGCCAACGGCGCGCTGACGCTGCCGGTATCGGAAATTTACGGAACCACCACCCTCGAACTCGGATAAGGAAATGTCATGAGAATCCGGATCGGCCTATTTTTGCTCGCGTCGACCGCGCTGCTCCTCGTCGGCTGCGCCGTCGGCGAACCGCGTGGAATCACCCAGGTCAACACCATCGACTCGCTGCTGGCGGGGGTTTACGACGGCAATGTCACGCTCGCCGAGCTGGGCCGTTCCGGCGATTGCGGAATCGGCACCTTCGACCGGCTGGACGGCGAAATGCTGCTGCTCGACGGCGTCTTCTACCAGATCGGGAGCGACGGCAAGATCCGCCGCCCGCCGGGCGGCGTCACCACGCCGTTCGCCGCGGTGGTCCGGTTCGAGCCGGAGCTGACGGAAACGCTCGGGCCCGCCTCATACGCCAAAGTCCGCGACCGGATCGACGCGCTGATTCCGAACCGGAATCTCTTCGCCGCCGTCCGGCTCCATGGCACGTTCCGGAAGATGCACACCCGCTCGGTTCCGGCGCAGGAGAAACCCTACCCGCCGCTCGCGGAGGTGACGAAACACCAGCCGGAGTTCGAGCTGGAGAATGTCAGCGGGACCGTGTTCGGGTTCCGCCTGCCGCAGTACGTCAAGGGGATCAACGTGCCCGGCTACCACCTGCATTTCATCGACGACGCCCGCACCTGCGGCGGGCACATCCTGGGCTTCGAGCTCGAATCGGGCGTGCTTTCGGTGGAGACGCTCCACCGCTTCACCATGATCCTGCCGGAAGACTCCGCAGCCTTCGCCGCCGCCGACCTCAACCGGGACCGCGGCAAAGAACTGCACCAGGTGGAATCCGCCCGGTGATCCGGAATATGGATCACAAATTCATCGTGTTGTTGGACATGCCCATGAACGCGGATTTGATGGAGAGCCAGGCGCCGCTGTTCCAGACCCGCGTGGTGAACGGCCGGGAGCCGTTGAGCTGGCCGCAGGTTTTGGCGCTGCCGTCGGCCCGGTAACGGTTGGCTTTGACGTTCAACCCGGCGGCATGGTTCCCCAGGGGCGGTTCATCGCCGATCAGGGCGATCGTGAAGGAAGTGGTCGAGGTGGGCGAATATTTCAGGTTGATCAGCGCCGACATTTTCTCGAAATAGAATTCGACACCGTAGGAACACCCGGCCGGGGTGATGATATATTTGTTCCGGGCGAACCGCGACCAGCCGATCCCGTCGGCGGCCGCCCATTCGGTCCAGCCGCAGTCGAAGGTCCGATAGGAGGGCTGGTATCCTCCCTTGGCCCATTGATTGTCGCTGGGGCACCGGGCCAGGAGACGGCGGCCGTTGTTGACGTTTTCCATGTCTGAATACTTTCCGGCATAGGATTGCAGGATCAGCCCGAGCGCGCTGTCGGTCCACCCCCAGGTGGCGTGACTGGTCATGAAGTAATCCTGATTGTCGGAGGCGTACATCTGGACGTAAGTACCCATCTGCTTCAGATTGTTGAGGCACCCGGTGTTCTTTGCCGACTCCCTCGCCTTGTTCAGCGCCGGCAACAGCATGGCGGCGAGAATGGCGATAATCGCGATTACGACGAGCAATTCTATCAGCGTGAATGTCCTTTTCATGGCGTTGTTCTCCTTGTTGTTGATCGGGAATTCTGCGTTCTACAATCCTTTGACGGACAGCTCATCCAGCAATCCGGCGTAGTTGTCGTATCCGGGCCTGCCGCCGCCGAGGAAGACCGTACAGTTGCCGAAGGTCCGGACCGGGGCGAGACCGGTCTCGCCGTCCGGTTTGCCGTCGATGAAAAGCCGCATCTTCCTGCCGTCGGTGGTGATTTCTATTTTCGTCCATTTGCCCGGGACAAGCGGCGTTTTCCCCCGGATGGCGTCGCGATCGTTTTTCTCATGGTAGGTCCGGAGCGCCTCCACCCGGCCGTCGGCGAGCAGGTTGACGCTGACTCCATCGGTCCAGCCGCTTTTGAAGATGACCGACTGCGCCTTGTTCCGATACGGCGCGGGGTTCAGCCAAAAGCCGATCGTTCCGGTGCCGCACGGCCAGTACCGGAAGCGCATCGGGATCTTCTCGTTCCCGGTGAACGACAAAGAGCTCCCCCTGCCGTCATGACCGCCGGGAACAAAACGGTTTTCCGGAATGTTCATGGAGTAGAATCCGATGGCGTCGTCGCCGTTGCCGTCGAATTTCCAGAGTCCGGCGCGTTCGGTCAGGAGCGAAAGCGGTTTTTCGACCAGCCGAGTCTTCTTGACCGGAACTTGAGCGTCCGGCGTCAGGAATTCGCTCTTGTCGCGGCGGCACCAGCCGGTCGGGCCGGAGGGGGTTTCCAGATTGACGGGCGTCTCCAGAACCGGACGCATCGCGGTCGGATTGCCGTCGGCGAACGGATATTGGACCTTCGAAAACGCCACCTTGCCGTCCATCGTCTCGTACCGGACAAAGTAACTGTCGGCAGCGCGCGGGTTCCGGCTGAACAGATTCAGCTTCAACTCCCCGTCTTTCCGATTCAGCGGCTCCGCGTTCAGCATGGTCATGTCCGGCAGAACGAAGAACGTGCCGTTGGCGTTGCCCAATTGTCCGGCGGCGCTGATGTCGGCGGCTTTGAACTCCGCTTGGGGGGCGTGCGGTCCGGTCACCGTAAACGTCATATCCGGACCTCCGGCGGCGGTGACGGCGATGACCGCCCCTTTGGGCGTATTGGTCGTTTCGAGCGAAGAGGCGTTCCAGCGGAACCAGGGGCAGCCGTTCTTCTCGTAATTCTTCACGGCGCGCAGAATCCGGCCGTTGTTGACTTTGAGTTCGAGCGAACCGTCGACCCGGCTGAGCTTCACCGAAAGCAGCGTTTCGTCCGATTTCAATTCCGGAGAGAACAGGGCGACCGGACGGTCGTTTTTGAACAGGATTGCCCGCTTGAGCAATTCGGGCGAGTGAAAGGTGATCGCGGCGGAAAGGCGATTGCCGGTCCTGGCGATTTCCAGCGTATTGTCGAACGCGGTCAGGTCGTTGATCCCGATATTGACCGTCACCGCGTTCTGCGGCCAGGAACTGACGAAAAACACGGCGGGCGCCGGAACGGTTTTCGTCCATGCTCCGGACCGGACGGTGATTTCCGGAACCAGATACGGGGAACGGACCAGATCCGCCGTCGGGATCAGCCATTCGGCGCGTCCGAATTCTCCCGGCGTGAACGTATTGGAAGCGAGCCCGGCGACCTGCCTGCCGTCGATGTCCCGCAGCAGCCCGGAAACCACGACCGGGTTCTTCCCCTCCGAGGGCAGATTCAGCGCCTCGATGCGCAACAGGGTTCCCGGCAGTTCCTCGCGATGGTAGGCGAGCACGATTTCCGGTTCCTTCGCCTTGACGCCGGTACCCTTGAGCGTGGCGAGACAGGCGCGCAGCGTCCGGACGATTCCGGGGGTGAACGCCCGCGGCATCAGCGCGGTTTCGATCAGGTCGTTCCAGGTGGTGAGGTGGACCCATTGCGGATGCGATTCACGGGCGGAGGCGAACGATTCGTACAGCATGTCGAGCCCGTAGAAGGGCTGATAGAAGTCGTTGGTGGATTTCAGCCACGCGCCGTAGTATCCCGGATGGAGACACGGCAGGAAGAGTTTTCCGTGCTTCCGGGCGAATTTGTCGAGAATCCGGTTGTTCACCTCCGGGGGCTCGTTGTTGATGCCCGGCGCGCCGAACATGTAGACGGCGTCGAGGCAGTCCGCATAGGCGTCCAGCGTCTTTTCGTCGAGCGACTTCAACACGCCGGGATCCAGGTTCGCGATCAGGAAGATGTCGTATCCGGCCTCTTTGAGCTGCTTGCGGATCTCCCGCCACTCCTCCGGCGTCCACCCCGGAAAGGTGTAGGTGGCGATCACATATCGCCCGTTCCATTTCGGATAATTGGGGTGGTCGCCGTAGGTTTTCAGCATCCGCTTGAGTTCGCCGACCTGATAGGGCACGTCCACTTTGTAGTCGAGGCAGATTCCGATCTGGAAGTCGGTCCCTTTCGCCGCATCCAGGAATTGGCGCAAATCCCAGTCGTAGGAGGGACCGCGCTCGCGGCTGGCGCCGATATCGATGAAAAAACCGTCGATTCCGACTCGTTTCGCTTCGGCGAACTCGTCCTGATAGTAGGTCGTTCGGTTGCCCGATTCGGCGACGTCCTGCAGCGGATAGTTGTAGAGAAATTCCGTCGTGAGCGAGGCGTTTTCCGGTTTGAACCAGGGCACATAGTGCCCCCATGCCATTTTCCGGCCGGAAAATGGCATGGGGGCACTA
>Ga0209373_10002849_pt1 | contig 16687 bp, 15 predicted proteins | sample Higcelweek5metaG_FD_187173 | JGI IMG/M metagenome (GOLD analysis project Ga0209373, IMG submission 187173) | Freshwater pond sediment microbial communities from the University of Edinburgh, under environmental carbon perturbations - High... | ecosystem: Environmental > Aquatic > Freshwater >... | reverse complement strand
TTGGAAGTGGAAATTTTTAGGTTCTGCTGATAAAATAGCACTTACGATTGTAAGGCTCCTTCGTCTAGTGGTTAGGACACCTGGTTTTCATCCAGGTAATCGCGGGTTCGACCCCCGCAGGAGTCACCGTGTATCCGTTCTCTCCCAGAAGTTAGTCATGTTTTTAATTTCTTGAGTGACAAGTTCACTCAATAAGTCTTTTGGGAGTTTTAATTTTATAGTTATAGAGTTTGGTATTTGTTGGTTTTCTTTTTTCCTCCCTGCAATTTTATCTATTGTTGGGTTATATGGTCTGCTATCAATAATTATCTTCTCTATTAAATAATGAATAATGGTGTATATTTCCTCTTTATTATTAGTAACTTCATCAAGTGCTTTCAAATATCTTTTTGAGTATTCTTCAAAACTTTTAATATAACCATCAGACATAATTTGTTGACCCAGAACACTGTTTATCTCTTTAAGTCTGATGTTTAGTTCTTTTCTTTCTTTATCTATTTTAGCTGACCTTTCCAGTAATTCTTCATTACTTATAATGTTGTTTTCATGTTGCAAAGATAGGTTTTCTTTTCTAATTGGAATTTTATTGATTAGTAAAACAATTTCGTCTCGTTCTTCGTTTAGATGTTGGATTTGTAATTGATTTGATTTTAACTTCTGTTGATGTTCAAAAGCGGCCTTTGGATTACTTAGTAAATTTTTTATAAAAGAGATGACATAACTTTCTAGTTGTTCAGCTGGAACTGGAATTGTAGGACAGGTAGTATCGTATTTACTTGTATCTTTATGACCACATTTATAATAAAGACTATATTCACCAGAACCTTTAGTTATCTCTTTTTTATTACCATTCCATGTGTGAGCGATTCTTGTATTACTATGTTTTTGACACCAACCGCATTTTATTAGTCCAGATAATAAATATAAATTATCGTCATCTCTTTTTCTACTTAATAAAACTTTATTAGCACTATCTTTTAATTTATTTTGAGCAGTATTAAAAACAGAATTTTCTATAATTCTTGGTAATTTGTAGTCTGACAATAACCAGTCTTCTTTTTTAATTTCTTTGCGTTTACTGGTTTTTGCATACCAATAATTACCTATATAAGTTTCATTACTTAAAATATATTTTACTGTTTCGTTTCTCCAAAAGAAATCGTTATTTAATTTACGACTTTTACCTTTCCTTTTTTGGTTGTTTATAGCTGATATTTCTGGTGAAACAATTTTTTTATTACTTAATAAATCTGCAATTTCCCTAGTGTTTTTATCTTCAAAAACACACCAATTAAAAATTTCTTTTACATGTTTTGATTCTTCTATAAATTCATACAAATAACCATCTTTATTTTTTAAATAACCATAAGGCGCTTGTCCTTGGTATTTACCTTTTAAAATAGCTGCCAATTTACCACCCTTAGTCCTCTCTTTTGTGGTTTCTATTTCTAATTCGGCAATTACTCCCATTATTCCTAAAATTGCTCTTCCAAATGGAGTTGACGTATCAATAGATTCATTAACAGAAATTAAACTAATATCGTGTTTATCAAAAAGGTCTATTATGTCCAATAATATCGTAAGTTTTCTAGCTAGTCGGTCAACTTTATAAACAGCAACGGCATCAAATGGTCTACTTCCCGGTGAATTGAGTTCTATATTTTCTTGTAAACGCCAAAAATCTCTTCTTTCATTTATTTGTTTAGTTCCAGAAATTCCATCATCAACATAAATATGTTCATCCCCTGTTCCTGCTAAAACCATTGCATCACGACCATCTTCTAATTGTCCTTTTGATTTAAGAAATGAAAAAATAGAATTTTTTTGCATATCTAAGCCAAACTTTTCAACTTGGTCTTCTGTAGATACTCTGACATAAATAGCTACTCTAATTTGTTTTTCTTCTTTATCTTTCTTATCTATCATATAGTTCTTACCACTTGGACTCTATTAAAAGTAGTAATTTAATTATATCTTTTAAGCCGGTGTTTGTATCTATATTATTTTATAGTTCGCTGTATTTTTAGTATATTATTTTAATTCCGAGAATTAGGATTATAGGAAGTTGGAGGCTGTTTTTTCTTTTTTCGTTGGTCAATTTTTATCAGTATTTCACTGCTTCGTCTGGTAAAAACATTGTTTTATTTCGTTATTAACTTTTACTTATAATTTTATGTATTTTTGTTAATTTACCTTCATCTGGAGAAAAAACAAATCTTTGAGCATTTTTATATGTAAAACTATTTATCATTCGGAAATAGTCCTTATCTATTTCTCTATATTTATTTTGAGGATTTTCATTTGGTTCGTGCATCACTAGACATATTTTTGAATTTAAAGGAATTACTTTTTTTGCTCCATCAGTTAACAATCCTAAACCATCAAATGGATGAATAGGTTTACTTGGCAATAACATAAAAGGATTATCAGAAGTAATAAAAGCATATGGTTTATTGGAAACACAGAATTCCCAATCACATATTTGGAATGCTGGAGAGATGCCTATTCCTAGCTGTAACATTTCTTTAATCCAATAGCTTTGGGGTATGGTTAATGTGAATTTACTTCGCTTTTCGTCAGTTGCAAACTCTTTTAATTCATCAATTTCATTATTAGATAAATTTTTACCTTTTTTCTTAAAAAATTCTTTAAGGTTTTCATTTGGAGTCATTGCAATAGACTTTCTACTTATTTGCTCGTGTAAATTGGTTGTCATATCATTCATTCTTGTTTTTGACTTTGGGGTTCTAAGCCATAAAAAGCTAATAAAGACTGATAAATCTGCTTTTTCTTGTTGATTTATTTCGTGACCATCTGAAATTTTTTTAATTACATTAGATGCTAATCCCTCCATCTGGCAAAACAAATCTTCTAAAGTCTCTTTTGTCTTATCAATACTTTTGTAAGTGTAAAAGTTGTTTTCAAAGGCTATAGCTTTTGTGGTCAGTTTTTTTATGTTTTGATTATCGTCTGATTTTTTGTTTAATACCCACAAATTGTTTTTGTCCATAGAAAAACCCTTAAGATAAAACTGTGGAACATAATGATGTTTTTTGGGTAATTTTGACTCTGCCATATCAATCTATTAAATAGTTACTTTATTATCCCACTGAATGCTTCATAGTATTTTGGTAAATCGGACTCTTTTTTTACTCTGTCATTGTAGATTTGAAGCATTTCAAGAGACTGATGTCTCGTGTATTGTGCCACTTCTAAAAGGTCTCCTTTAAATTGTTTGATTAAAGTCGTTGTAAAGTAATGCCTAAATCCGTGGGTGGTTTTTTCTATATTTAAACTTAATAAAAATTCTTTAACTAACCCCCTAATACTTCTAGTGCTTAATCTTTTATTTCTGTGATTGTTGCTTATACAGGCAAACAATGGGCCATCAGCAATCTTGCTATTCAATAAATAAAATTTCAGTGCTTTAACCGCTTCTGGATGTAAATCAATTTGTTCCTTATCATCTTTCCCTTTTCCTCGAACCATTGCTGTAGAAGCCTCTAGGTTGATGTCTGTAACATTAAGCCGAGTAATCTCAATCTGTCTTAGTCCTTGGAATACCAAAAGACTGATAATTGCCTTGAGACGATTGTTTTTATAATCTGTCGGCAAGTTGTTGATTGTCTCCCAAACTGTTTTCACTTGATTATCATTTAATCCCGTTCTTTTATGTTTTTTATCCTGTTTAAAACTTTTAACATTTACAGTTATATCTGGAATTACACCTGTCTTTGATAATTCTTTTAATAAAATTCTGGCAGAGACTAGATATTTATTTTTGGTTGAAATTGAGATGTCTGTTTTACTAGTTAATAACCTTTTGAAACTCAAAAAACTGTTTTGGTTAAAACAGTGTTGTTGGTTTATAAAATTAACAAAAAATTCAGCGTGCTTCTTATAATCTTCAATAGTTTTCTGATTAACATCAAGTTGGTTGAAAACTTGGTCAATCTTTAAATCAAAATTTGATATATTATCTATCTTTAGGTTATTTATATTTATATTCTAACCTTTACCATACTTATGTAAATAATTAGATTATAGGATTTCTGTATTTTAATATAAATCACCTATACTCCATTCTCTGTCATTAGTTTGTTCTACTTTGATACATCCGTCTTATTTTTATATAAGATATTTATTTCAAAACTATTTTATATAGTTCTTTTGTTCCAGCTTTGGCTATCATGAAACTATAGTTAGTAGCGTCATTTGGTAATTCATAAATAAGAGAACCTGTTTCTTTTACACTTGGCGATAATTCTCTGTAATTTAAATAGTCATCTACTGCTCCTATACTGTCTGAATAAATAGAAAATTCTCGGTCTTTATTATCTACTATTATTGAGTCAGTTGAAAAATCAAATTGGCTATTAGTTGTATTGGTAACATCAAGATTTACAACAACAAATTTTGTTCCCTCTTTTGCAACCTTAGGTGAACCATATTTTGCATTGAGAATTTGTTTTTCTTCAATACTATTTATCTTTATGTTTAATGTAGCCAATGTTACTTCATCACCAATTTTCTTTTCAATTATTTGAAGATTATCTTTTTTAGCTTGTTTCATTATAGTTTCTTCTGTATTTGATTGTGAAGAACCTATACTGTCAAAAGCTTGATTTAAACTTTTTCTTATTTGATAGGATTTATATTGCATTCCAATAAAAAAACCTATTATAAAAATAATTAGACCAACAACTAATGGGATTACATTTTTTTTCATTTTATTTAGATTTAATTTATAAAAAAGAAATAATTAGAACAACTAAGTTTATCACTAAAGATTTCACTCTTTTTTCTTCGTTTTTTCCATCCAAATTCCTAAAATCTTATCTTCCCATTTGTCTGGGTAGGCTAATTTATTTAATTTGCTCCATTCTTTTTTCCAAAGTCTTAATCTGGTAGCTTCTAAATTATCATTTAAATCGCCAAGTCGACCCCAAACTTTTCTGCCATCTTTAGTATGAAAATCTTTGGCAAATTCTGGTATTTCTAACCTGTTACCGGCTTTGTAATTTTCTTCAATAAAATTAGAGATATTATCATCCTCTCTTGATTTTTCACTTCTACATAAACACAAGACTGCATGAACCACAAAAAGAAATTTTCCTAATGAAACTTCTTTGCTATATTTGTGAAAATCCATCCAGTTATCTTTTAAAGAATTAAGGATTAAAACCGCATTTGGATTTCCGTTTCCAATATCCTCTGAACAAATAATTGATAGCCGTCTCCATAAATAAGCTCCAAAGTTACTTTGATGAATAATGTAGGCAAAGAAACAAGCCTCGTACTCTAGCCCTCTCCTGATACATTTTTGAAGGGCTGATGTTACCTCATCGAATTTCCATCCGTCTATTAACTGTGGTTCGTAATACACTGCCATTTTATCTCCTTTTGCCTATTGTTAGGCATTATTTAGTTTAATTAGTAATTAAACGGAGTATAATCTATAGCAGCAAAAAGTAAAGTTTGGTGTAACTATCCGATGTTTTATTTTCTAAAAAGGTGTGTATTTTATATTTTATTTGCAATTCCTATTACATCATCGAAACTCTGTGGTTTATATTTCTCATAAACTTCTTGTTTGATGTATAGTGAATAGTATTTGATTTCCTTGCTGATTTTATTTATATCTTCACACCATTGAGCTAATCGTCTGACTTTCAAAATATCGTCTAAGTCTTCTTCTCCTTTTAACTCTATGACATAAATTGTTTTTGGATCAACTTTGATAATAAAATCTGGATAATAATCTTTGATTTCACCATCTGCATTTTTATAGTCAATTTTGAAATGAACTGCAAAATAGTTTTTGACATAAGAAATAATATCAGGACATCTCTCAAGAAATGATGCAAACTCCAACTCAAAATGACTGTCACCAACAACCTTGTTAAATACACTTTTCTGTGGAATTAAAAATGCCTGGTCTTTGACAACAAATGGTCTGGCTTGACTAATTTTAATGTAATCTCGAATTTCAGCTTCACCCTTGTCTTTGACTGTTAATTCATTGATACTTTTTTTAAAAGTCTCAATGACAGTTCGACTTGCTTCAATCTCTGATAGGTTTCTGAGTGTGTTTAAATCATTTAAGTCAACTGTTTTTCCAAATAAATTGTCTTGAATAAACCCTTGGACTTTCTCACACAAAATATCAAACCCAGAAATTAGTCTAAGTTCATTCATTATAATTTTGGCAAAATATCCCACAACACTGTGATAATCAGTGACACTCAAACTATCGAGTGTATTTACATGAGTTACTTCGTCGTTAGTAATATCTTTGAAAATAATTTCACGCTTTTCTTCTTCGTCAAATTGTTGATATTCAACTATTTGAAAAGTAAATAATGACGGATTTATTTCTGATAAATTCTTATATTCTCGATAAATACGAGGTGACATCACAGGAATATCTATATCCAATTTTTCAATATCTTTTTTTAAGTTTTCTCTATCTATTTCAACCACAACAGGAGCTTTTGGTCCTGAACCTTCACCCATTGCTGTGTGTTCTAAAATAACACCTTCGCTTTTGATTGATTCAACAAAATCCATAAATGCAGGTGTACCAACAACACTGACATATTCAGTTAAGTTATCTTGGCCTCGATACATTCTTCTAAGACCACGCCCTAATGTTTGTTCGGGTAAAATGTTACTCTTTGAACTGTAAGCCCTGAGACCCACGATAGTGGTCACATTCTTAACATCCCAACCCTCTTTCAACATTAAAACAGATACTATTGCTTTGTATGGGCTGTCTATATTATCAATTTCATTGGCTTGTTTTCTTAGTTTATCTAATTCTTCTTTATCCTTTCCTTTAGGTGTTTCAGCAATTTCTCCATTATCTTTGGTGTGAATAACTAAAACTGCTCCTTTTAGTTCAGGATATTTTGCCTCCAAAAATTCAGCTACCTCATCACAGTTTTTGGTATCGTCGGTCATCACAAACAAAATTGGTTTTTTAAGATGAGAATGTTCTTCGTAAACTTTCCACCATTCTTTATAACCTAAATCAATATAGTCGGAATATCTTTCAGTAAACTTTGAACTGGCTTTTTCTGACAACTTTGCTCTACTAGCAGAGTCTGGAACTGTTGGATGTTTAACTACATTTTGAAAAATTGCCTCAACTAAAGGATAATCACTGATAGTTTGAACAAAAATAGAACCGTTGGTGTGTTTTGGTGTGGCAGTTACATCAATTTGCAAAGCCAGACTTCCACCTTTCATCAATAAACGATTGTGGATATTTTCAATAGACTTAAACCACGCCATTCTTTCATCATGAATATGGTGTGCTTCGTCATTAAACACTGCTAGTTCAGAGATGTCTTTAATAATTTCACCCAAGTCAACCTTTGAGTCATTAGTCGCTCCGACTGGTTTTATACCTAGAAAATAATCAGAGGTATTTTCATCCGCAAATGCTGGTGTCTTATTTGTAGAGTCATAAACTCTGTGGATATTTGTCAAAAACAAATTACCAAATTTGTTAGTTACTTTGACATCATCTTGGATATGTAAATCAAAATTAAAGTCATCATGCCAGTTATGACCACCAAACCCTTCGTCTGGTAAAACTGGGTCTTCGTGGAATATCTTTAATCCGTCAAAATCATTACGGAGACGGTCTAGAACGATGATGTTTGGAGCAATCATTAAGAAGTTCCTTGCTAAGTCAGAATCGTTCTCGTAGAGCTTGTGATAATAGCACCAAGTTATCAATAAACTTAATACCTTTGTCTTTCCACTACCTGTTGCCATTTTGATAATATATCTTCTCCAATTTTCAGGAATCATCCCTGGCGAAACCTGTCCACTTCCATCAAAACGAATTAAATCATATTTATCCTTTATTTTAGCTACATCATGTAAATAAATGACTGTTTCAACTGCTTCTCTTTGAGCAAAATAATACTGAAATTCAAAAGTAGTTCCATCATTTTTTGGTACGATATGTGTTGTCTTAAACCACCAATTAAGAAGTGAGACGGAAGTCTCACTGGCACCAGCGTAATTGTCGTCTCGCCATTCTTTAACTTTTTTTCTCAACTCTGGAACGAGTGGAGGCATTAACTTATCAGAACCTTTTTCTCTCAACACCTCGTCGGCAGGAAACCAGCGAACACTAGGGTCAAGTATTGCGTGTGGAGATTTTGGAAAGTTAGGGTGTAATGCCATATTTAGTTTTGTATTTCTCTAATTTCATTTATTTTTGAAACGAGTGGGTCAAAATTTTTAAAATCATCTTTGATGTTTCTAGTTAATATAAATTCCTCAAAATCTTTTTTTCGCTTACAATCAAATGACTTAATTTCATTACCCTTTGAATCCTTTACGGAAGTAATAAAATCTGTAAACAATGTTTCTTCAAATATGTTTTCAATACCTTTTGTGGCAATTGAGTTATTTGAATTTTTTGCAAGAAAAAATGGATAAGTTTTATTACTTTCCTTGAGATTATTTTTTACATCACAGTCCCAAACTATAATTACTTTTTTAGTATGGTCAACTTTTGAAAGGAAGTCAAAAATAGTCCTCAGCTGACTGTCGCCAGATGCACCTTCAACTCCATTTATGACTTCAATATCACTCACTCCATTTAGCTCCAAAACTTTTTTAATTAAATTTACATTTCTACCCTCGGAAATAATTGAAATGTCTTGTTTACCGATTTCATCAAATATCTTTAAACCCTCCTCCAAAGTCGCAAATCCTTCTGTCAATATACTCAAGGCATCTTGTTTTGATTTTTTCTCGATACGGTTTAATCCATCTTTATTCATAACAAAAACTGATTCATTTGGTGCAAGTGCAACTGTTGTAGGAGAATGAGTCACTAAAATTACCTTTGTGTCATTTTTTATAAAAATTTTATCGATGGTATCCAATAAATTTCTAATCATCGATGGATGTAATGAAGCATCAATTTCATCAAGAAGTAAAATATCAGGAAAACGGTGGTCGGATGATGTCTTATAAATTGAAGCTACCAAGGCCATAAGAACCTTTTCCCCAGAAGATAAAGCAGAAAAATCAATTTCAAATCCTTTGCTAGGATGTTTTAGTTTGAACATAAAATCACTATAATAATCACTTCCTTCTGGTGAAGGTAGACGATAATCAATTGTGTGAAACTCGTCAAGAATACTGTTAATGATTACCCAAGGTTTTTCACCATGTAGTTTTACGAATTCTTGCTCTGATAAAAACGGATAACTTTTACCATATTTTTCATTCTCAAATTCGTTAATCTCGTTATTTCGATATTTCAAATAATAATCCCAAACTATTCTCCCAATTTGGCTTGGTAAAAAATCATTTTTGAGTTGTAACGGTGCATAAATTTCATCAAAATTCTCTTTGGTCATTTCATCAAGACTGCAACAAGCTCGATATTGGGTGGAAAAAATCGATTGAGCCTGCTGATTATTTTTGAAACCATCTTGATTAAAAAGTTCTCTGATTTCTTTCTTGTAGTCTTTATATTGACCATATAGAGCAACATCAGTGATATCTTCTGCTTTAAGTTCTAAAATACCAAGACCTGTCGTTTTGCATATTTCGACTATCTTGCCGTAACCCTCACCTAAATTACTTTTTATACTCGTAAGTTGTGCATTCATACTTCCCTGTAAAAAACCCCAAGCACCATTCCTTTCATCAATGATTTGACGAGCACTGTAAACGGCCTCATTTTCCAGATAAAAATTTCTATAATCAAATAATACCGTTCTGGCTTTTTCAGACCCTTCCACTATCACTGATTTGTTGCTTATAGATTCGAGTAGATGGCTTTTACCTGAGCCATTTATTCCAGTTAGTACTACAAAATCTGGTGTTTCGATATCATTAAACTTTTTAATTGAGATATAGTCTTTTTGATAAATCAGTTTCATAAATTTGTTTATATGTTTATTTCAATAACTTTCATTGTGTCGTTGCCGAAAATATCAACAACTTTTACAGCAATTTTATGTGAACCTTTAGTTAAAAATTCATTAAAGGCACTGGTGAGGTCAAGACTTCGGTCTTTTTTTGTTCTGAATGATTGCCACTCATTTTCAAAAATATAATCTCCTGTCCAAAGTTCTTCATAACCTTCCCCGTCTTCTTTTTTCTTTCTTATTATTTCTTTTTTACTTTCAAAATCAAAATCTACTGACCAATAATCAATCCAATCAGTCCATTTTTTAGTAATTATTTCGGTATTGATGATTCCTGTTGCAGTTTTACTAACTTTTATTATTTGACCATTTTGGACAACTAATTTTGTACCACTTCCTTTTATTGATTCAGCAGCATTATCAATCGTGTCTTGATTGTAAAATACAGAAAATCCTACCAGTTCAATAGCAACTGATCTACCTTTGACTTTTGGTTTAATTTCAATATACGAAACATCGTTAAATACTACTTGGTTTTTTTCAATGGCTCTTTTGTCAAAAACATCTCTAGGAATGTATTTTAATGCTAAATCAATTCCTCTGTCTTTAGCTTCTTCTTGTATTTTTGGGAATAATCCCATCTCAAATTCAAAAGCTAAAATATCAACTCTAGTTATTTGTTTTTCAATACATTCTTTTAATACTTCCTCGACAAATAATCGAGTAACAGGCAAGTTAATTGGTCCAACCGATATCATTCGTCCATTCTTGCGAGCTTGAAATGTTTTAAAACCTTCACTGTGTTCTGCTCGATATGCTTTGATAATTAAATCCATAAAATCCTGTTCTCTTTGGGCAATTTGTTGTTGTTTTTGGTCATCATTCAAATTTGGATTTATACCAACATAATGCTCACGAGCATAACGACCCATGTTAAGAATTTCAAAGGCACGATAGTTTTTGCCGCTTTCCTTTAACTGTCTCTGTGTTCCAATCATTCTTTTTCGTGTTGTATGGATGGCAAATTTACCTAAATCCGACCCAATCCATTTTCTGTTTAATTTTTCTGCCACTGCCAAAGTTGTCCCCGACCCACAAAAAAAGTCCGCAACTATGTCACCTTCATTTGATGCAATTTCCATTATTCTTGTAAGTAAACTTTCGGGTTTTTGAGTTGGATAGTCCGCTCTTTCTATTGACATTACATTTACTTCTGAAATGTCAGTCCAATTATCGTCCATAACAATTCCATCTAATTCACTCAAATATGTTTTTATCTTTAATTTTCCGTTTGCATCTAAAAATACTTTTCCTGTTTTTTTCATCTCTTCAATTGAAGAAACTGAACGAGTACCTATTGGTTGATCATCACGATAATTACCTTTTCCATCATTGTCATTTTTCTTAAATCTAGTTTTATAGTCATCAGAAAAAGGTAAAAATAATCTGTTATACATGCAACTTTCAGATTTTGAGTAATACTCAATAGTGTCGTGATTTCTAGCAAGTTGATAGCCCTTAGCTTTTGCACCTTTTACCGTTCCTCTTTTCCAAATTATTTCATTTCTAAAATTATTTACACCAAATACTTCATCCATAATAAGTCTCATATATCCACTTACACGCCAATCACAATGTACAAAAATTGAACCATCTTGAGCTAACAAATCACGCATGAGAGATAATCTTTCACATATCATCGCGATAAAGCTATCAGCGCCTTTCCCCCAAGTGTCTCGATATGCTAGTTCTTCAAGAACTGTTGGTTGTTTGTGAAATTGTTCATCGCCAACTTCAATATCCATTGAAAAATCTGCTCCAACATCAAACGGAGGGTCTATGTAAATTAGTTTTATTCCGCCATTTGCTTCTATTTCTTCTCTAAGTGGTCCATTCTTTAAACTAGATAAAATTAGTTTATTGTCACCCCAAATTAGCTTATTGGTCCAATCGCTTTTTTGACGACCACGCATATCAAACAAATCACCTTGTAAACTTTTTTTTGTTTCTTCTCTTGGCTCATCAACCTGTTCAATAACCTGAAAAGGTAAAACGATATTACAAACCTCATTTGTTTTTCCATTCCACACTAATTCAACTTCTCTTTTATCTGCAAACAACTTAAAACGATACTCGTCTGGTAATGGTTTACCTGATTCAAGTAATTTAACTACATCTCTTAATTCATTATCTGTCAAAGACATGATGTATTTTAACTCATAATTACCCAAAAGTAGTAGAATGTCTTATGGAGATTTTTGAATGAAAAAAATAATTGTCGTGTTGGTAATTATTAGTGTTGGATTTTGGTTTTGGCAAAATCGAAATATAAAATCTTCTAAAATAACAGAACAGCCAAAAATTGAAGAAAATAAATTAGAGAACGAAAAATGTGTCAATGCTAGTTATGTGGAATGTAAGGATTTTCCACAATATGATTTACCTTTAAAGTATTTTTCTACTCAAGATGTAAGATGGGGTTCTCTAGGTGGAGATGGTAAAAAAGAAACAATAGAAGAATATAATCAAGCGGCATTAGATAGTAAAGAGATTTATCAATCATACCCAACTACTACAACTACAATTAAAAATTATTCATCAGAGATAATCCCTTTAACTACAGAAAAATTTTCTGATGTGTTTAAAAAAATTCAAGAAACAGAAGGCGACTCTTGGTTGTCTGCTATTAAGAAAAATTACCAAGATTATGGTCAAATGGCCGTACATTTTTTAAAAAGTTATATAGATATAGAAATGTATGACACTTTCGATGTTGATAATGATGGTGTTAAAGAAAAAATTCTTGGTCTAAATGCTATTGGTCGAGCTAGTGGTGGTTCTTACTCTGCTGCTATTGTTAAAAACAATAAAATTATTTTTTCAGTTGATGAAGATAATTCTTTTATTGTTCCAAACGGTTCGAATAATGGTTTTTATGTTGAATGGAGAAATCCATCTGACGAGTCACCTAGATGTTGCCAGACTGGTTATATAAGAACAAGATTTGTAAGTAAAGATGGAAAATTTATTCCAATCTACGAACAAGAAGTGAGATATTTTATGGTTGGAAAAAAAACTGATTATTAAGATTGATTTTCAATTTTATTTTTTGGTATTGGTTTGGTAAGCAAATCCATAAGTCTTAAAAAATTTTCAGCTCTAAGTCTATATTCGCCATCACTAAGTTTTTCTTTAAACTTTGATTCATAAATTTCTTTAAATTCTTTGACTGATTCGTCTGGTAAAAACATAATATAAAAACTACTCCAAATGATAATCTGAAATGATTTCTGAAATATAATTATAAAATTGTTCTCCAAACTCAGTAATAAAATGTGTGCTGTCTTCTGTTACTACAGTTGCACTATTGTCATTTAGGAGACCACTACTTTCTAATGTTCTGATTGATTTGAGAAATAAGGATTTTGAAATTCCTTTGTTTTGAAATTTCACAAATTGTTTTTGCCAACCTATCCCATGAAAATAAGGGACATCTCTTGTTTTCATCTCTTTTACACTCTCATACAAAATTGACAATTCAAGTGAATTTAATTTATCAAGAATATCAATATAAATTTCTTTTTCATCAGTTGAAATAATAGTATTGTTAGCGATATTCATTACTAAAGTTGCCATTGCTTCTAATTTTTCAATTCTATTGTCTCTAGTTATGCTTCTAAATATCTTTCCCAACATTCGTTTACCATCAGGTGTTTCAAAAATATCATTTTTTAATGTTTTATTGTCGATTGATTGGACTTTTTTATTTAAAATGTCCATAAAATCTAAAATTGATTGATATTGTTCTTGTTGGAATGATGAAACAAAATAGGTTGATATGATAGCTGAAATTGGGGTTAATTGACATAAAGCGACAACAGCTGGGTCTGAAATAAATTCGTTAAAATTTCTATAAGTTTGCTTAGCAATTGTTTTAATCTTTTTATCCATTTATTTTTATATGATATTTCAGATTATTCTTTTGAAGATTTATGTGTTTTATTATGGATAAAATGAATTGATTTAGAGTCTCCTATTGATGATTCAAGGAAAACTCTTAAATATGGAACTGACGGTGGTGTTTTCCCTTTATTTTTAAAAATTATTGGTTCAATCTCCATCCTAAATGGATAGTCAGAATTTTCTGATAGTTTATCTGGAATGTCCTTTAAATTATCAGTAAAAAATTTAAGACCAGGTATCAAGTTGCGTTTGCTAATATATTCGTCTCTGTCTGGTTCATTTGGTTTTATATAAACAAAATTTTCATTTTTTGGGTCATAAAAATATCCTTTATTTTTATATTTGTCTTTAGGAACTTTTGCATCTGTATAAGTAATCCCTAAACTTTCCATATCCTCCTTAAACAATTTTTCCTCAAACTGAAAAATATCTTCTAAATTTTTGAATACTTTCTTGGGAATACCAATTTTCTTTTTTGATTTTTTGTCCATAACTTCTCTTTCCAATTTTAACAAATATCTTATCTATGTCATAATATCGAAAGACAAGGTTGCTTTCATCATCATTATATAGTTCGTGGTGAGAACCTTGGTGTGACAAATTATCAATTCTGTGACCATCAGCCCATTTTCGCCAATCGTCAAGATTATAACCCTCGTTTTGAGGTGATGTTTTCATACTTGGGTTAATCATACCCATAATCCATAACGAGATAAAGTCAGCATTTGTTTCGGTTTGAGAATTAACATATTTCAAATATTCTTCATTAGTGTAGTGACTTGCATCAATATATGCTTCATTTTCATCACGAGCAATATCATCATTAAAAATTGATTGAAAATAATTTTGAGCATTATTAATTTCAACATTTGATCTTACGAAGTAATTATATGTATCAATCTGGTGTCTCATCTCGTTGATTTGCGTTTCATTTAAGCCAGTTAAATCTTGATCTTCAATCGAAGCATAATCAGCTAAACCTTGAATTAAGTGACCAATCTCGTGTCCGACTGCAAATTGAAATATTTCTTCATTAGTCAGATTTTCTTTGCCTAATCGAATTATAATTCTTTGTCTTAAGTTGCGACTTTTTAATCCTTCTTGAATGTTTAGGTCAATATTAGGTTGCGCTACTCCATCACAAACAATAATATTTGCACCAAATCCTTCATTGGTTGTGAAATAATTTAATTGATTTTTGTCTTCTAAATATTTTTCTGCGATTAGCGTCACAAAAGGAGCATTGGCAAATGGTGATTCTTCTGCTAAAACTGAAGCCAGAGTGTTACGAAAAATTGAAGCACTTTTTTGGACTGGCAAACTATCAAAATAAGCAGGTTGTGGTTTATCAGGTGAATTCATTAATCTGATTATATAACGTTACAGAAAATAAATTTTGAATAACAGTGTTCTATTTGAGAATCAATTGGCTCACATAAAAGTAAATCGAATGGTTTGGAAAAGAGTGCCGACTAAGTATTTATCATAGAAAGAACTGAGTGTTTACCAATTCCGAATATTGATACTAAAAAGAATCCTAGTTTTTGGGTGGAAAAAATTGGTTCATTGTCAGAAGTAACTAAAAAAGAACCTTTTTTAAGTGGTGATAGAAAAATGGTTTTTTTTGATTTAGATGGAGTTTTATGTGAATATGGAAGAAAAAATAACTCTGATGATAATATTTCCAGATTATTAGCAATCCGAGACATTCTTTCACAAACAGACGAAGTTATTTATAATTCTCTTAGGTTTAATATTGATGAAAATGGTAATTTATGGAAATTATTAAAACCAATTTTTGGGAGAGAATCTATTTCTCATTGTCCATTTATAACTGAGAGTTCTGAAAATAAGTTAGAGCATTTTTCAAAAATGGCCAATTCGGAAATTAAAGTTAGATTTAATATCGGTTCTAGTAAAATAAAAAATTGGATTAATCCAGATGAGAATATTTTATCTTGGTCTGAAGAGGCCTTGGAACAGGGTAAGAAAATAATTATTATTGGAAGTAGTCCTATTGATCTTAAGATTGCGGAACATGTGGCAGACAATGCAAGTGAAAAAGGATTGAACAACCAAAATGTTTATTCTTTTAACACCGGACATCGTCTTATTTAGTGTAAAATTGGGAATGGAAGTAAATATTGAACCAAGTTGGAAAAAGGTTTTAGAAAAAGAATTTGATGAGCAATATTTTAGTGAATTAACCGACTTTGTAAAATCGGAATATGAGAAATCAACTGTTTATCCACCAGCTAAATTTATTTTTAATGCTTTTAATTTAACTCCTTTTGATAAAGTTAAGGTCGTAATTTTAGGTCAAGATCCTTACCATGATGTTAATCAGGCCAATGGTTTAGCTTTTTCAGTTAATGATGGAATTAAAATACCACCATCTTTGGTAAATATTTATAAAGAAATAGAAAGTGACTTAGGTCAGAAAACTATCAATAAAAATGGAAATTTGGAAAATTGGGCTAAGCAAGGAGTATTAATGCTGAATGCGACTTTAACTGTTCAAGCCCATATGGCCGGATCACATCAAAATAAGGGTTGGGAAAAATTTACTGACGCAGTTATAAAAATATTATCAGACCAAAAAGAAAGTTTAGTGTTTGTTTTATGGGGTAGTTATGCTCAAAAAAAAGGTAGTGTAATTGATGATAAAAAACATTTGGTAATTAAATCGGTTCATCCTTCCCCTCTTTCAGCTTACAACGGATTCTTTGGATCAAAACCTTTTTCTCAAACAAATTCTTATTTGATTTTTAATGGTCTTGATCCAATAGAATGGTAAGTTTTAGTATTCTTTAGCT
>Ga0209373_10002848_pt1 | contig 16690 bp, 15 predicted proteins | sample Higcelweek5metaG_FD_187173 | JGI IMG/M metagenome (GOLD analysis project Ga0209373, IMG submission 187173) | Freshwater pond sediment microbial communities from the University of Edinburgh, under environmental carbon perturbations - High... | ecosystem: Environmental > Aquatic > Freshwater >... | reverse complement strand
GGCGATGATCTCCGTGTCGACGAGGACGACTGCCGGATTCGCCTTCTGGTAGTGGACGGACTCGAACACGCCCGCCTCGGAGTAGAGCACGGCGCAGCCGCTGCACGGGGCGTCGGTCGAGGCGATCGTGGGGACGATGACAACAGGGATACCGGCGCGGTCGGCGGCGATCTTGGCGGTGTCGATGGCCTTGCCGCCGCCCATGCCGACGAGGACATCGGCGCGCTTTTCCGCGATGGCGGCGGCGAGGCGGGCGATCTCCTTCTCGCAGCATTCGCCGCCGAAACGCAGCGCGGGCAGCGCGCGCACCGCGGCCGGTGCGGTGTCGCGCGTGAGGAGCTTGTACGCCGAAGGCGAGGCGAGCACGAGGCCCTGCCTGCCGTACTGGGCGATCAGCTTGGGCAACTCGGCGAGGGCGCCTGCGCCCTGCAGGTATTTTCCGGGGAACTGAATCCTGTTGAGCATGGCGCCATCCTTGCCGCTGCATTGGCGGATACAACCTCCAAGGGCGTGGACGGTGGGGCGGGCGGCTCCGGCGGTCGGGACGCGGGGCTTGGCGGCTGGCACTTTTAGTTGGTGCGCGTGCGGGATTGAGCCGTTGGGTGTGTTGTAACTTCAAACATGAACCCTCCCAGACCGCCGGACACCGACCCGCTAGCCGCTCCAGAAAGGCTTGGCGCAGTTGTGCCCGTGCCCGCTGTGCCGGAGGGGGAGCTCGCGGTTGTGCCACCGGACGCCGCTGCGCCTCCCGCCAGCGGCGAGGAGCGGACGACTCGCATGGGGATTCTGCCATCGCCCTATCCGTTGCGGTTCATGGGATGAATCCCCCTTTGCCATGAATACCCGATTGACCGAGGCCGAACTGCCGCTCGCGCTGGATTTTCGCTACCGGATGATGGAGGAGTGCGGCATGGCGCCGCTGCTGGCCGACGACTGGCGCGAGCTCACGCACGCGCTCTACACCGAAGGCTACCGCGCTGGCACCATCGCGCACTTCGGCTGGCGGGAAAGCGGCACCATCGTCGCCACCGCCGGGGTGATGATTCGCGACGATTTTCCCGCCAACACCCTCAAGCCGCGCCGCTACGGCTGGATCATGGATGTGTACGTGCTGCCCGAGCACCGGCGTCGCGGGCACGCGCGGCGCGTGGTGGAGGAGACGCTCGCGTGGCTGCGCGGGAAGGGCGTGGTGTTCGTACGGCTGATCGCGTCCGAACAGGCCAAGCAGGCCCGCCTGTACGAGAAACTCGGCTTCACCTTTGCCAGCGAGATGCGGCTGAAGCTGGAGGCGTGAGGCGAAAGGAGGGAGGCGAGAGGGCGGAAACCGGGCCGGTTACTGGAAGATCGGAAAGGAACTCTATGAAGAAGCACAAAGAAAAGTCTGAGAAGCCCGTGTTCGACGCCGAGGGCTACCAAGTCAATTTGCAGGACCTCAACGGCGAGGCGTTGCCGAAGCGGGGATGCTTGAAGTTCAAGCCGCTCAATCATGGCGGTGTGCGCGCCGGTGCCGGCCGCAAACCGGCCGGGCGGACGCCGGTGCTGTTGCGCTTGAGCCCCGGTGCCGTCGCGGCGCTCCGGGCGAAGGCGAAAGCGGAGAACCGCACGCTGTCCGACGTGGCCGAGGAACGGCTGGCGATCACGTGAGGCTGGAGCTGCGCGAGGCGCGGATTTCGGGGCACCGGTCCGGCGAGGGATCAGGTGGACGTTTCCCTACGGCGTTCTCTCTGTGGCGCAGCCGGAGCGGATCGGGATCGTGGTAGTCAGGCACCTCAAGCGTTGGCCCGGATACTGGAAGCGGCGATTGTCGGGCTGATCGCCGCGGGATGGGATGCCCGGATGGTGGAGGCGGTGCGGGCAGCGAAGTAGGACTCTTTCGGATAGGTCAATAATGAGAGGCGTCTCAGGCTGTATTGAGGAACATAACGTTTGCTCGTGCCCTGAGTATCGGTCAACATGTGGATATGCGCCGATCATCCTGCCCCGCATTTCTGTTTTGTGCTGCTCTGTGTCTGGTGGGAATCGCGAATAGTGCGGCAGGTGCGTCGAACAAAGCATTGAGTGCTTTGCTGGGTGTGCAGTCCATTTCGCTTGAGTACGAGAAGTCCCGTGATCGGGAAGGTACGGTGTGTGTGGTCTTCGAGTGCGAGGGCAAGGTACTCGACTATGCGGAGCCAAGTGATGTTGACGCCAGTGACGGTCCTGGGCTGTTTGAGATCGCGTGGCAGTCGCATGGTCCTGCAGTGCTGATTACGCCGATCGCGACTATGGAGATCAAATCTCCGTGCTTCCGTTTGCTTTCGGTATTAGCGACAAGCCGTTGCCAGATGTTCCCGGACGACCTTGCATCCCAGTTCGAGACTCGCTGGGGATGGCAGATTGTGGTCAGTGCAAGTGGATCGGTTGAGATCCCATTGACGGATGGCATGCAGAAGCGCGTGCCTGTACGTCTCTATCTTCTCTACCGTGCAGCCCCGGGTGGGCGCTCGCAGCGGATCGAGCAGTCAGAACGGCTATTGGATCAGCTCAAGAAAGAGACCAGTGAGTACAAGGATGCCATTGATCGGTTGCTTGGAGCAGAGAAGTCGAAGTAGACGACACTAAACTGTGTTTGGGTAGGGTAGGGCGGATGCACTTCTCGACTTTGGCTATGCAGCGCTAGCTGCCGACGGCGAAGTACTTCGACTCGGGATGGTTGAAGGTAAAGCCGCTCACGCTGCTGGCGGGCTTCATCGCGCAGATCTCGGGAGATCAGCGGACCTCGATCAGGCGGATGCCGTTGGCGAGTTGCTCGGTGAGCGCTGGGAGGGCGGCGGCGAAGAGCGCGAGGAGCGCCGGTGTGCGGCAGTTGCCGATGCGCAGCCAGACGACCGGAACCGGCTCGGGACGGAGCGTCACCATCTGGGCGAAGTCTTCATCCTTGGTCACGATCACTGCGCCGTGCTCGGCTGCATAGTGCCAAAGGAATCGGTCGGGTGCTTGGGCCAGATTCAGCTCCAGCGCATGCTCGGCGACATGGCCTTGGTCGCGCAGCCAACGGGCGAGCGCCGCAGGAAGCTGGTTGTCGACGAGGAACCGGCTCACGACGCGCGCAGGATCACGCGGTCATTCTGGGAAGCGGCGAATTCGAGGCAGGCGCGGATGTCGTCGGCTTCGAGGAACGGATAGTCCTTCAGGATCTCTTCCCAAGAAGCGCCCTGCGCGAGGAGTTCGAGCACATCTTTCACGCGCAGGCGAAAGCCGCGGATGCAGGGACGTCCGCCACATTTACCCGGTTCGACGGTGATGCGGGAAAGGAGCGTGCTCATGCGGAGACCCTAGCTGGCGGTGCTTGAAAGGAAAGCGCGGGTTTGCTGGCGCGTCTGCAAGGCAGGTTCGGTCGGTTGAGTGGGCGGTGTCGGGCGGCAAGCCTGCGGACATGGCGGCGAACAGAATCGGGTTTCACATTTTGGCAGGACCGCGGCTTCTGGGTCGGCCATCTCGACGAGTATCCCGACTACCTCACGTAGGGCACCTCGCTGGAGGATCTGAAGGATCTTCTGGCCGATCTGCATCGGGAGCTGACTTCAGGGACGATTCCCAACGTGAGGCGGCGCGCGGCACTCGCGGTGGCATGACGCGGTCCGATCCAGCGCCTCGCGGCTTCAGCCGGCCAGCAGCGCCAGCTTCTCGCGCAGGTGGGTGCGGCGGTCGCGGGACTCGTTGTTGCGCACGGCCATGCCCCACGCGGCGGGCTCGCCGACGATGAAGACGCGCTTCTTGCCGCGCGTGATCGCGGTATAGAGCAGGTTGCGCTGGAGCATCATGAAGTGGCCTTTCAACAACGGCACGATCACCACGGGGTATTCGCTGCCTTGGCTCTTGTGGATCGAGCAGGCGTAGGCGAGGGCGACGTCGCCCAGATCGCCGCGGTCGAGCGTCTGCTGGGTGCCGTCGAAGTCGGCTTCGAGCGTGCCTTCCTCGGGATCGACGGCGGTGACAACGGCGATGTCGCCGTTGAAGATGCCCTTGTCGTAGTTGTTGCGGAGCTGGATGAGCTTGTCGCCGGCGCGGAGTTCCCCGGCGGGCGAGCGGAGCGCGGCGCCGTGGGGATTCAACGCGGCCTGGAGCTCGCGGTTCAGGTTGCCCACGCCGGCCACGCCCTTGTGCATGGGCGCGAGTACCTGGACTTCGGCGACGGGATCGAAGTGCCGGAGCTTCTGCGGGATGATCTTCGTGCAGAGCTCGACGACGCGGGCGACGCATTCCTCGGCGGAGCCGACGGGGAGGAAGAGGAGGTCGTGGTGGAGCGGGTGCGTGGCGAGATCGACGACGGTGGGCGGCAGGGCGGATTCGCCGTTGTTCACGGCATGGGCGGTGACGACGATCTGGCTCTGGTGCTGCTGGCGGAAGATGACCGCGAGGCGGGTAACCGGCGCGAGGCCGGAGGCGATCAGATCTTTGAGGACGTTGCCGGCGCCGACGGAGGGGAGCTGGTCGACATCACCCACGAGCAGGACGTGTGCGGAGGACGGCACGGCCTGGAGCAGTGCGGCGGCGAGGCGGGCGTCGAGCATCGAGGCCTCGTCGACCACGAGGAAATCGGTCGGCAGCGGCGAGGCGGAGTCGTGGAGGAAACCGCCCTTGGCGGCGTCGTATTTGAGGAGGCGGTGGATCGTCTGCGCGAAGCCGCCGGTGGTCTCGGCGATGCGCTTGGCGGCGCGGCCGGTGGGGGCGGCGAGGTGCACGCGGACCTTCTTGGCCTTGAGAATGGCGACGAGGGCGCGGAGCGTGGCGGTTTTTCCAGTACCGGGGCCGCCGGTGAGGATGGAGACCTTCGAGGTGAGCGCGGCGCGGAGTGCGGCGGTCTGGTGGTCGGCGAACTGGAGTTTCGACTGCTCCTGCGCCCAGGCGATGGCGGCCTCGACCTTGATCGGTGGCAGGCAGGAGCCGGCGCGGGCGACGCGCACGACGGCGGTGGCGATCTTCTCCTCGGCGCGGTGGTAGAGCGGGAGCTGGACGGCGGTGGCGGGCTGGCCGGCGTCGCCGTGGCGGACGATGTCGCGGCTCCCGACCAAGGCGTCGATACGCTTGGAGAGGAGCGACGGATCGGTCTGGAGCAGCTCGGCGGCGTAGGCGCGGAGGTCGTTTTCGCCGTAGGCGGTGTGGCCCTCCTCGGCGAGCTCGGCCAAGGCGTAGAGCAGGCCGGCGTCGAGGCGCGGCGGGGAGTCGTTGGCGAAGCCGAGGTTGATCGCGATCTTGTCGGCGGTCTTGAAGCCGATGCCGTCGATCTCGCGGGCGACGCGGTAGGGCTCGGCGAGGAGGATCTGCTTCGCCTGCGGGCCGTAGCGGCCGACCAATTTCACGCACTGCGACGGGGTGACGCCGTAGGTCTGGAGGAAGATGAGGATCTCGCGGAGGGCGCGCTGGTCCTCCCAGGATTTCTTGATCGCAGTGGCGCGGGTGGGGCCGATGCCCTCGACCTCGCGCAGGCGCGCGGACTCCTCGCTGATGACGCGCAGGGTGTCGGCGCCGAAGTGGTCGACGATCTTGTTGGCGTAGGTTTTCCCGATGCCGTGGACGAGGCCGCTGCCGAGGTATTTGCGGATACCGTAGACGCTGGCGGGGAGCTCAGAGCGCCAGGCGACGATCTTGAACTGGGCGCCGTGCTGGGGGTGGTGGACCCACTCGCCGTCGAGCGAGAGCGTCTCGCCGCACTGGACACCGGGGAGGACGCCGACGACGGTGACGAGGGCGGAGTCGGAGGCTTTGGCGACGCGCTGGGCGGAGCGTGCGGGGGCGCCGATTCGGACGATGCCCGCACGGGCATCGCTACGTGAGGAAGCGGCGGAATCGATGCGCTCACTCGCATCGCTACGAGGGGAGACGGAACCGAAACTCTGACGAGTTTCGCCACGGGAGGACGGCACGGCGTCGGCGGAGTCGGGGCGGAGTTCGGCGATGGTGTAGGAGTTCTCCTCGTTGAGGAAAACGATGCGCTCGAGGACGCCGCGCAGAGTGCTGGGAGGGTTCGCCGGACCGGACACGATGGGCAACGGATGCCGGAGGGGGAGGCGAGAGGCAAGAGGCGAGAGGGGGGCAGGGGATCGTCGAACGAGGGGGGCGACGGGTTCGGCCTCACTGTACCGAGAAGCGCTCCGGGCGGAGCGCCGGGGCGTGCGGATCGGGCTGCGGTGCGCTACTCCTTGGAAAGGAAGAGGGCGGAATGCGCGAAGAGATCCAATACGGCGTTCTGGGATTCCTGCTGGCGGCGGTTCTCCTCGCCGGTCTGCTTGGAGGCGAGCTGGGCGGTCGCGTCGATGAAGGACATGGTGGCGTCGAATCTCTCCTTCTGGATCGCGAGCTGCTCGTCGGCGGTCTCGGCGGCGAGGTAGCGGCGGGCGAGCTGGCGGAGGGGCTCGAAGGCGGTGTCCCAGGCTGCGTTGCCGAGCGGTTCGGGGATGGCGGGAGGCTTCGGGGCGAAGGGGGCGGGTGCGGCCGGCTGGCGTTCGCGGGCGAAGCGGCCGACCGACTGGGTGTTCTGCTCGAAGTAGGCGACGAAGTCGTCGGCGGTGTAGACCTTGCCCTGGATGTTGCCCTTGCGGTCGGCGTCGACGCTGATCGTGTCAGGCATCGGTTCGTGGACGCCGAACTGCCAGTTTTTCTCGATGAACAGTTCGCTGGAGATGGAGAAGGGCCCCTCGAACTCGACGCCGTCGAGCGTGATTGCTTTCCGGAACGGGGTGAAGTGCTGGGCGGCGGCGTCGTCGGTGGCGTAGATTTCCTGGATCACGACGTAGGGGCGCAGGGCGGGATTGATGATGCCGCCGGAGCCCTTGGCGTAGACTATGAACTGGACGGTACCGGTGGCCGGGGCGGTGAGGCGATGGCGGCCCGGCGCGAGATAGCGTTTCTCGCCGGAGCGCGGGGCGAGGTTGAGGGTCTCGTTGTCCAGAGTGACGGCGAGCGGCCGGTCGGTGGGGTTGTCGAGGAGGAAGGAGACGTCCGATCCGCAGCCGGAGAGGAGGAGGGCGGCCAGGAGCGAGAGGGAGAGCGATAGGAAGCGAAGCATCCTCGCAATGGTGCAGCCCCGTCGCATTCCGCCGAAGGGGAAAAAGCCTGAGCGGCCTCAGGAATGCGGCGGCCAGTGGACCGCGCCGGGGCCGCGCTGCGGCGGGATGGCTAGGCGGAGACTACGGGTGGGGCGGCTCGGCACTTGCGGTATCCGGATGAAGGCGGCTACAACAAGACCGGTTGTCCCGTGTCCTGAACGAATCCTCCACCACGGCGGATATGCGCAATACCCCACGGTGCATCCACCTCCATGACGAAATTCGGAACCCTTCTTGCAACAATGAGCTGTCTGGCCGGGCCGGTGCTGGCCGAGACCAAACCTGCGCCGGAGGCCAAGCCGGCCGCCGCGGCGCAGAACGCCCCGGTGGTCGTCGAGCCGAGCGCGAGTCAGCTTTTGCTGGCGCGACAGACCGTGCAGGCGGTGGGGCTCACGCGGCAGATCGACGGCGTGATCCTGCAGTTCCGCCAGTTGGCGGCGAAGCAGGCCGCCGAGCTGGCCCCGGCCAACGCGACCGAGGCGCAGAAGAAGGCGCAGGCCGCCTTCCTGGCCTCGCTGCAGACGCTGGCCAACGAATCCGCGATGCGGATGCTGTCGACGTACGAGAAGGCGTATGTGGCGGTGTTCTCGCCTGTGGAGCTGGCGGCGATCCGCAACTTCTACCAGTCGCCCGAGGGCCAGGCCTTCCTGGAGAAGCAGCCGCAGCTCGCGCGCACCATCGGGCCGGCGCTGCAGCAGTTCCAGACGGAGCTTAACCAGAAGCTCGAGGCGCTGGTGAAACAGGCCCGCAAGGACGCCGGGCTGCCGGAGGCTCCGGCGCCGCAGGCGCCCGCCGCCCCTGCGGCGAAGAAGTGAGCGGGACGGATTTCCCGAAGCGAAGGCCGGGGCGCGACGCCCCGGCCTTCGTCGTTTTCTATGCCGAGTGCCCCGGCGGGCCCCGTCCCTCGTGCGGCCAAACGAAACGGCCGGCCCCGCGAGAGGGGCCGGCCGTGTGCAAAGTGCGCCTAACGCGCCGGGTTGTGCTCAGCGCGCGGTGACGTTGAGCGGGATCGCGATCTCGCCTTGGCCGGCGCCGGTGACGAAGAGGTTGCCCTGGCCGGGCTGGCCGCCCTGCAGCGTGATCGTGGCGGTGGTGGCTCCGGCGGGGATGATGACCTCGGGCATGATGACCGATTTCGGAATGTCGGTGCTGACGTCGATCAGCAGGCCGCCTTCGGGGGCGGGAGCGCCGAGCGAGAAGGAGAGGGTGCCCCTGCCGCCGGTGGTGAGATCGAGCGAGGACGGGGCTACATCGAGGGAGAGACCGTCGACGCGGAAGGAGCCGACCTGCTGGCTGGTGGTGCCGTTGTTGAGCGAGACGGCGTAGGCGCGGCCGGCCGGGACGGCGGGCACGGAGAACGAGACGGCGTTGGGCGACTCGAATACGGTGCGGGCGGGGACGTTATCGAGGTAGACGACATCCTGCGGGGTGAAGCCGCGGCCGACGATGGCGATGCGCGCGCCGATGGGACCGCGGACGGCCTCGAGGGTGTAGACGTAGCGGTTGGTGAGCTTGATGGTGCGCAGCTCGGTGTATTCCTCGACGGGGAAGACCATGTTGCTGCGCTGGCCGGCGTAGTTGACGAGGAGGTAGTAGGTGGCCTCGGTGCGGCCGGCGGGCATGTGGTAGTCGAATTCGTAGAGTCCGTCGCCGAGCGAGCTGGGGACCATCGGATGAATCTCGCCGCCGATGACGATCTGGACCTTGAGGGAATCCTTCACGAGCTCGGTCTCGTTGGGCTTCACTCGTGCGGTGATCGTGTAGATCGATGACGGGTTCTCGGCGACGGTATCCGAGGTCATGTTGACGATGGTGGAACTGCAGCCGCTCAAGAGCAGCGCGAGCGTGGCGGCCGATGTGGCGAGGACGCGTTTCCAGGAAGAAGCCAGCGAGTGGTGCATAAATGTTTGCGGTGCCGGCGTTTCGTTGCGTGTTGGGCCGGCGCAGATGACGAAATCACTAACGGTCGCCGCGCGGTCAGAGCAAGAAAAAGCCGAGTCGGTCGCCCTCGGTGTGTACGTGCACATCCCGTTCTGTTCCACCACTTGCGAGTATTGCGCGTTCTATCAGGTGAGACCGGAGGGCGACGACCTCGCGCGTTATCTGAAGGATGTGGCGACGGAGTTTCTGCTGGTGGAGACACCGCTGCGGGCCGGGACGGTTTTCTGGGGCGGCGGCACGCCGGGGCTGCTCCCGGCGAAACACCTTGCGACGCTTTGCGCCCTCGTGCGGGGCAACCTCGCCGCGGCGCCGACCGAGTGGACCGTGGAGATGGCGCCGGGCACGGTGACGCGCGACCGGCTCGCGGCGTTGCGCGACGGCGGTGTGACACGCATCTCGCTCGGCGTGCAGAGCTTCCGCCCCGAACTGCTCTCCGCGCTGGGGCGACGGCACACGCGCGAACAAGCGGTGCGCGCGTACGAGCTGGTGCGCGCGGCCGGGTTCGCGTCGGTGAATCTTGATATGATTTTTGCGGTACCCGGGCAGGACGCCGCGGGCTGGCGGAGCGATCTCGCTGCGACGGTGGCGCTCGGCCCCGACCATATCTCGACCTACTGCCTGACCTTCGAGGAGGACACGGCGCTGTACGTGAAGCTCGCGCGGGGCAAGGTGGCGCGCGACGCCGAGCAGGAGGAGGCGCTCTACGAGACGACATGGGACACGCTCGGCGCGGCGGGCTTCGCCCAATACGAGATCTCCAACTACGCCAGGCCCGGGCATGCGTGCCGGCACAACCTCAATACGTGGGCGCTGCAGGAGTGGCTCGGCTTCGGACCCTCGGGTGCGTCGCAGCATGCGGGCTGGCGCTACCAGAATCCGCCCGATCTCGCCGCCTGGCGTGCCGATCTCGCCGCGGGCCGGCGCGGCACGATGGATCGCACCGCGCTCACGACGGAGTTGCTCGCCGCCGACACGCTGATCTTTGGGCTGCGCTGCAATGCCGGTGTCGATCTGGGTGCGGCGCAGCGGCGCTTCCCCTCGGCGAAGTGGCCGGCGTACTGCGCGCTGGCGGCGAGGCTGGTTGCCGAAGGCTTGGCGGAGTGGGGCGCGCCGGAGGTGCTGCGGCTCACGCGGCGCGGGCGTCTGCTTGCCGATGCGGTTGGCGCGGCGGTGCTGGAGGCGTGAGCGGGCGGCTTCGGATTCTCCGGGGAAACGGAACCCCGTTCGGAACGTATCGGACTTTACCGGATCAGGTGCAGACGGCGAGGAGCGGCTCGTCCCAGGTCTGCATCGCGTGAACGACGTTCGACGGGTGCAGGATGAACGCGCCGGGCGGCTGCGTCTGCGATGCGACCGGCGGCGGTCCAGGTGGCGGTGCCGGAGAGGACGAAGTATGTCTCCACGGCGTGGTGGCGATGGAGCGGCTAGAGGACGTACTCCGCATGCTGCGTTCGCTGAAGGCCCTTGAGAGTATCCTCCGGCGATCGATCAATTTCGTTCCGGTAGAGGCACACCCGGACGAGGGGACATTGTTGGTGGTATGGCACCGTCTTGCGCCACGGATGTTGGAATTGACAAAGGTTGAGAAATGAAACAATTGATTGCTGCAATGAAAGCAACAAAGCCATCCATCGCCGATGCCGACCTGCTCGTCTTCCGCGCCGCGCTGCGCCAGCTCGTGCGCAAGATCGACCGGCGGCTGCGGAGCGAGGTGCAGTGCTGCGGTGTCGGCTACCTCATGTCGCACATCCTGCTGGAGCTCGATGCCGCGGAGCCGCTCTCGCTCAAGCAACTGCAGGAGACGCTTGACGTGGACAAGGCCACGCTCAGCCGCTCCGTCGAGCTTCTCGTGAAAGATGGTCTGGTCGGCCGCACGGCCAATCCGGACGATCGGCGATCGATCGCGATCACGCTCACGGCGGCCGGGCGCAAACAGGTCGCCGTGTTGAACCGGCTGAGCAACGAAGGCTACCGTAAGCTCTTCGTTCAAATTCCGGCGCAGGAGCACGCCGGGGTGTTGGCTGCCGTCGGCCACCTCACGGCGGCGTTCGAACAGGTCGGGATCGAGTCGAGCTACGCCATCCCCGAGAAGAAGGTCCGGTCATGAGACAGTACCTACCGACCGAACGCGAACGCCGGCGCGTGTTTCCGACCGGCCCGGCCGCGGGCGGCTCCGCCAGCCGCCGGTAGCCAAGCCAGGCGCCCGGAGGCGATCGCTCGCACCGGGCTGCCGCAACCATCCCATCCGATCCCCTGAAACTCCGGGGTGCGCCGGAGGCTTGTCCCCACGCATCCACCGTCGGTCGTCGTCCACGACCACCAAGGCCATTTCTCCAGCTTTCCCTCCATGATTACCGACCTCAAAGCCGTTGTCCGTTCCCTCGCCAAAGCGCCCGGGTTCTCGCTGATCGTCGTCCTCACGCTCGCGCTCGGGATCGGTGTCAACACCGCGATCTTCAGCTTCTTCAACGCCATCCTGCTGCGCCCGCTCCCGTTCGCGGCGCCCGAGCGGACGGTGCTGGTGAAGGACCGCGCCCGCGATTTCGGCGAGATTGTCGGCGCGAAGGTCGGTCTGTTCTCCGAGGACTTCCGCGAGCTCGAGCGGCAGGCGCGATCGTTCGAGGCGATGGGCACGCTCACCCTCGATGTCGCCACGCTCAAAGGACGGGAGCGTCCGGATCTGGTCTTTGGCGCCGTGGTGTCGCACAACTTCTTCTCGGTCCTCGGCTCCGAGGCCGCCGTCGGCCGGAGGTTCTCCGCGTCGGATCGCCGGGACGCCACGGGCCGGCTGCTCGTGCTCAGCCACAAATACTGGCAGAGCGCCTTCGGCGGCGATCCCGCGGTGGTCGGGCAGGGCGTCACGCTCAACAATGTCGCGTTCACGGTCGTCGGCGTGATGCCGCCGGACTTCGACTTTCCCCGCTCCGTGAATTTCTGGGCCACGCCAGCCGACGTCGTCCCAGAGGCGATGATCGGTTCGCCGCCGGGAACGGAGCGCGGGAACACGAACGCGGGGCGCGGCAATGCGTTGCGCTCGATCATTGCACGCCTGCGGCCCGGCGTAACCGTGACGGCCGCCGAACGTGAACTCGCCGCGCTGGCCGAAGGGCTGCCCAATCCCAACCAGGTGAAGCGTTCGGTGTTTTTGGTGACGGTGCGCGACCAGACCGTCGGCGAAACCCGGCCGGCGTTGGTGACCCTGCTCGGCTGCGTGGGCATCGTTCTCGTGATCGCCTGCGCCAACGTGGCGAACCTCATGCTGTCCCGCAGCGCGACGCGCCAGCAGGAGGTGAAGCTACGGCTGGCGCTGGGCTCCAGCCGTTGGCTCATCGTGCGCCGGCAGCTCGTGGAAAGTCTCGTCCTGTCGCTGGTCGGCGGCGGTCTCGGACTTCTGGTGAGCCGCGGGGCGCTCGATCTCTTCGTGCAGGCGGCCCCCGACTCGATCCCGCGGCTGTCGTATGTGGGGATCGATGGCACGGTCGTCGGGTTCGCGCTCATGGCCGCGGCGCTGACGGGCGTGCTCTGCGGGCTGGCGCCGATGATCGCTTTGGCGCACCGTGATGTGTTGGCGGCGACCAACTCCGCCACGCGCGGGCTGTCCAGTCATCCGGCGGCGCGGCGCCTCCGGACGGCGTTTGTCGTCGGCGAGGTCGCGATCTCCGTCGTGCTGCTCGTGGCGGCCGGTCTGTTGTTGCGCAGTTTCTGGAAGACGCAGTCGTTTGCCTGGGGCTTCGATCCGAGCCATGTCGTCACCGCCCGGGTCGGGTTCACCTCGGAGCGGTACCGCGGGCAGCAGGCGCAACTCGCGTTCTATCGGGCGTTGTTGGACAAGCTCGCGGAGCAGCCCGGCATGGAGAAGGCCGCGGCGAGCTTTGACCGGAACGGTTTCACGTGGATACATCTGCGCTTCACGCCGGAGGGGCACGAGTACCCGAAGCCTCAGGATGCTCCAGAGGCCCGATACCGCATCGTCAGCCCGGGCTACTTCGACCTCCTCAAGATTCGTCTGGTGCAGGGGCGCGGTTTCGCTGAGGCGGACGACGAGCGTTCGCGCCCGGTGGCGATCATCGACGCCGATCTTGCCCGACGGTTCTTCCCGGACGGCCAGGCCGTGGGCAAGCGGGTGCGGCTCGCGATGGGCGAGCCGGTGTGGGCGGAGATTGTCGGCGTCGCCGCCCCGGTGCAAAGCGACGGCCCGGGCCAGACGGTGCGACCGGATCTCTACCTCCCGTTTGCCCAGCGTCCGATGGACAGCCTTTTCGTCCAGGCACGCACTACGCTGAGCGTGGCGAGCGCGGGCGAGACGATCCGGAAGGTCGTTCAGAGTCTCGATCCGCAACTGCCGGTGGTCGATGGTGCGAGCATGGAGCAGGTGGTAGCCCGAGCGAGCGACGCGCGGCGCTTCCCGCTGAAGCTGATCGGAGCGTTCGCTGTCTTGGCGGTGATTCTCGCCGCCGTGGGAATCTACGCGGTCACCGCGTACGGCGTGGTGCAACGCACCCGCGAGATCGGGGTGCGGATGGCATTGGGTGCCCAACCCGCGGAGACGGTCGGCCTGATCATGCGCCAGAGTTTCCGCCCGATCCTGGCCGGCCTTCTACTCGGTCTGGGCGCCAGCGTCGTGGTCGCACTGGCCATGCGAACCTTGCTCTTCGGTGTCGAGGCGCTGGACGGCCAGACGTTCGCCCTCATGCCCTTGCCATTGGTGCTCGCAGGGGTGCTGGCGTGCTGGCTGCCTGCTCGGCGCGCGGCCCGGATCGATCCGCTCGTGGCGATGCGCGCCGAGAGCTGATGCGCGAAGGTTCTGGGGCGTGTCCGATGCGACGCAATCACGAGCCGGCGCGGCCCGACGACATGCGTTCGCCTGTCCACTGGCATTTGAACCGTGAAGGTGCTTCGCGAGGGCGTCGCCCAATGCGGGCGCGCTGCCCCCGTCGCCTTCACGGACTCCGCATTGGGCGGCGTCACCGTAGCATACCCGATGTGCATGAATCTGACGACGAGGTCGGCGGCTGGGCTGCTATACGGTGTAGACAGAGGTGGAGTGGACGTCGCCGGACCAGGTGTAGACGGCGAGGAGCGGCTCGTCCCAGGTCTGCATCGCGTGAACGACGTTCGACGGGTGCAGGATGAAGGAGCCGGGCGGCTGCGTTTGCGAGCGGCCGGCGGCGGTCCAGGTGGCGGTGCCGGAGAGGACGAAGTACGTCTCCACGGCGTGGTGGCGATGGAGCGGGTAGAGCGTGTGCGGGGCGATGAGGGTGACGCCGAGGCAGACCTCGTCGCTGGCGATGGGCGCGACGGGGCCGACGAACTCGGCCCAGGCGACGTTGTGCTCAATCCCGGGGATATCGGCGCGCGGCGTGTAACTGTAGCGCCAGGGCAGGACTGCCGAGACGCGGCGCAGCGGTGCAAGGATGTCCTCCACTCGGCCCTCCTCGTGCGCGAGCGCGGCGTCGAGGTGACGGGCGATCGGGTGTGGCGCGCCCGACGGCGGATTCAGGGCGATATCCGCCTTCTCGGGCAGGAGCGTAAGGATGTGCTCCAGTTCGCGGCCGAGCGCGTCGGCGGTCTTGCTGCGGCGTTCATAGTGCCGGCAGATTGCGGCGATGGTGGGAGCGAAGGTGGGCGCGGATGCGACGGGCATGGTGTGGGGGATGATGTGGTACAGTAGAACGGTGCAAGGTTGGGCGAGGCTCGGGTTAATCGGCGCCTCTCGGTTTTGGCGATAGGCGCGGTGTCAGGGCTTGAGTTCGGCTTGCGGCGCGGGCTTCGCCGCAGCGGCCGCGGCGTCGATTTTGGCGAGGTACTTGGCCGGATCCTTTTTGAACTCGGCGATGCAGGCCTTGCAGCAGAAGCGTACGAGGCGGTCGGGCTGGCCGGGCGCTTTGTGGATGTAGTCGACTGGGCCGCCCATGCCGCCTTCGAGCGGCTGACCGGAGACGACGCAGGTCGTGAGCGGGTAGCCCTCCTTCGCCGAGGCTTCGGAGGGCGGGACGGCGGAAACGGTGGGCGGTGCCGCAAGGGAGGGACTGTCGCCGGCGGAGAGACCGGTGGCGGCGAGGGTGAAGAGGACGGCAGAGAGGAGGGCGCGGATTTGGTATTTCATGAGGAGAATGATTGGTTGATCGGTGGTAGGGAGGGACCGCTGGGAGCGCCCTACCTTCGGTCGTTGTGTGCGGATTGTTCCAAGACGACGAACTGCCGGCTGAGTTCCTCCCACGGGCGGCGCGGGGGACGCGGGCCCTTGACCCACTCGACCTGGCGGCCGCGCCAGAGCGAGTAGATCGCGGGGACGATCTCGAGAGTGAGGATGGTCGAGGTGATGAGGCCGCCGATCATCGGGGCGGCGATGCGCTGGATCGCCTCGGCGCCGGCTCCGTGTGCCCAGAGGGCGGGTACGAGGCCGAGCGTGACCATGGCGACGGTCATGAGCTTCGGGCGGACGCGTTGCACGGCGCCATAGGTGATCGCCTCGAAGAGGTCGTGCTGCGTCCGCATCCGGCCGGCGCGCTGGTAGGCGTGGAACGCCTCGTCGAGGTAGATGATCATCACGGTGCCGGTCTGCGCGGCGAGGCCGGCGAGGGCGATGATGCCGACCCACACGGCGATGCTCAGATGGTAACCAAGAATCCAGAGCAGCCAGAAACTTCCGGTCATCGCGAACGGGATCGAGAGGAGGATGATCAGCGTCTCGGGGATGCTGCGGAAGTTCAGGTAGAGCAGCGTGAAGATCAGCACGAGCGTGAGCGGCACCACGACCTTCAGCCGCTCGCGGACGCGGAGCATGTTCTCGTATTGGCCGGACCACTCGAGGCGGTAGCCGGCGGGGAGCAGGCCGGCCTTCTCGATCTTTTCGGAAACGAGTTTTCTCGCCTCGTCGACATAGCCGCCGATGTCGCGGCCGACGATGTCGACATAAACCCAACCGGTGAGCGCGCCGTCCTCGTTGCGCAGCATCGGCGGGCCGACGGTGGTGCGGATGTCGGCGAGTTCGCCGAGCGGAATCTGGCGGAGCGCGCCGGCGCTGCTGCCCGCGGGGCCCCCGGCCATCGGATCGCCGGCAGCGGCGCCACCGGCGAGCGGCGGCGTCATCGCGGGGATGAGCACGCGTTTGAGCGCGGCGATGTCGTCGCGGAACTCACGGCTGTAGCGGACGTTGATGGTGTAGCGTTCGCGGCCCTCGATGGTGCGCGCGACGGCCATACCGCCGATGGAGGTCTCGACCTGCATGAGGACGTCCTCGACGTTGAGGCCGTGGCGGGCGATGGCTTCGCGGTTCGGGACGATGTCGAGGTAGTAGCCGCCGCTGGTGCGCTCGGCGAAGACGCTGCGCGTGCCCGGCACGGTGCGGATGATCGACTCGAGGTGCTCGCCGAGGCGGCCGATCTCCTCGAGGTCGGCACCGAAGATCTTGATACCGATCGGCGTGCGGATGCCGGTGGTGAGCATGTCGATGCGGCCCTTGATCGGCATCGTCCACGCGTTCACCTGCCCGGGGATCTGGAGCGCGCTGTCCATCTCGGAGGTGAGTTCGTCCCAGGTGAGCGGGCGCTCATCCGGCCAGAGGTGGCGCAACCCGCTCGCGAGCCAGTCCGGCGCCCAGCGCGAGTACCAACGTGGCTGGTGTATCCGACGCCACTCGTTCTCGGGTTTCAACTGCA
>Ga0209373_10002847_pt1 | contig 16692 bp, 13 predicted proteins | sample Higcelweek5metaG_FD_187173 | JGI IMG/M metagenome (GOLD analysis project Ga0209373, IMG submission 187173) | Freshwater pond sediment microbial communities from the University of Edinburgh, under environmental carbon perturbations - High... | ecosystem: Environmental > Aquatic > Freshwater >... | reverse complement strand
AAGAAAAGGTGATATAGCCAATAAGATCGGGACATACCTTAAGGCAATTGCGGCCTTCGACAACAATATTCCTTTCTATTCATTAATGCCATCAACCTCTATTGATTTCGAACTTTACGACGGCCTGAAGGAAATTGTTGTTGAAGAACGTGATCAGGATGAAATAACTTCAGTTTCGGGTTTTGCTGACGGGGAGATAAGAGCCGTACGTATCTGCCCTGAAAATGTAAAGGCCGGAAACTGGGGATTCGATATTACACCGGCAAAGCTTGTTACCGGACTGATAACCGAAAAAGGAGTCTGCAAGGCAGATGAAAAAAGTATAAAGAAATTATTTTCTGATAAATTCAAATGAAATGGAAGGGGTTGTAAAGTTTAATTGCCATTGGAGCCAGTCAGGTCCCGTTATCTCTGATGAACAATATGAGATAATCAATTACTGGAGAGAAGTCCTCTACAATATGGACCTGATCGGAGCTTATGAAAATGGGGTAGGATTTGGAAATATCAGCATGAGGATCAGGGGAGGGAACCAGTTTGTAATAACGGGTTCTGCCACAGGGGAGATCCCTGAGCTGGAACCAGGTCATTATGTCAAAGTAAATTCATTCAATATTGATGATAATGCTGTACAGTGCACCGGACCGCTGAAAGCTTCATCGGAGTCGCTGACCCATGCCGCGATTTATCTGGCCGATCCGGGAGCGAATGCTGTGATCCATGTTCACAGTATCGACCTTTGGAACGAACTTATTTATAAAGTACCAACAACAAATCCTTCAATGGATTACGGTACAACGGGACTTGCAAAGGATATTTTCAGATTGTTCAGCGAATCAGATGTGATCGAAAAGAGGATAATTATTATGGCAGGCGACAGAGCCGGCATCCTTTGCTTTGGTCACGATATGGATGAGGCTGTCAATGTGCTGATGCAATACCTGAGAAAGGGAGCATAATCAGAATTGAAATCCTTACATTTACATAGAACCATAAACAAATTAAATATGAAAACTAAGATCCTTATTTTATCAATTCTCCTAAGCGTAGTAGGAATTTCATGCAAACCAAAGGCACCGGTGCTGCCTTCACAGCCTGAAGCAGTGATCCAGGCTCCGGAATATCAGAAAATGATCACGGCAAAAGTATTTATTAAATCAGGAAAAGAGACTGAATTCATTACTGCGGCAAAGATGATGATCGAAAACTCAAACAAGGAGGAAGGGTGTCTTGGTTATATGCTTTACCAGGACCCATATGAAAAAACAAATTTCATCTTTGTTGAAAAATATAAAAACCAGGCTGCAATAGATATTCATTTTGCTACTCCCTATTTCAAGGAATTCGGTACATTAACTGCTGACTGGACCAGCAAGCCGATGGAGATTAAAATTATTGACGTTGCAGGGGAAAAGTAGAAATTAGTCGTACGGTCTTGCAGTCATGCATTAATGCAGTCATGCAGTCATACGGTCATGTCGAAGTGAAACGGAGACCCCGACCCTGGCGTCGGGGCAGTCACAATCCTTTGATTTAATCCAGGAATACGTGATCTGATAAATAATTGACTTTGGCTTATTTCCGGTGTAATTTTGTTATTTGTTTTGTGAACAAATATTATAACGGAAATGATGAAAACCCCCAGAAAGTCAATTCCCGCAAGTGGGTTTCCAGCTTCACAGCTTATACCCGAAATGCAAAAAATTAAATCTGCCGATGCTTCATGGGAAGAGGGCCGAATGTTTGGTTATGTTTATTACCCGGGCGTTGAATCGGCAAGGATTGCTGAGGAAGCCTACCGGATGTTTGGCACTGAAAACGCACTGAATCCGTCCCTCTTCACATCGCTTAAGAAGTTTGAAAATGAGATTGTTCAGATGGTTACGGGCTTGCTGAACGGAGGTCCCGAATCAGCCGGCAGCTTTACATCAGGTGGGACAGAAAGTATCCTCCTGGCGGTCAAAACCGCAAGGGACAAGGCCCGTAAGGATCACCCCGATATTGTACATCCCGAGATTATTGTTCCGGAATCAGCACATCCTGCATTTCAGAAAGCAGCCCATTACCTCGATGTGAATACAGTCCTTACCCCTGTCCGGACAGATAAGAGGGCCGACACAGATGCAATGAGGAAGGCCGTGACATCCAATACTATCCTCCTGGTCGGTTCTGCACCGTGTTTTCCGCATGGAGTTATTGATCCTGTAAGGGAAATTGGAAAGATTGCAGTTGATAATAACATCTTCTTTCATGTTGATGCATGCATGGGAGGAATGCTGATTCCCTTCGTGGAAGAGCTTGGATATCCGGTGCCAGAGTTTGATTTCAGGGTTCCGGGAGTTACATCAATTTCAACCGATATTCATAAATACGGTTATTCGCCAAAAGGAGCTTCTGTAATAATTTATGCTGACCATGCACTTCGCAAACACCAGTTTTTTGTTCATTCCGACTGGTCGGGAGGCTTATATGGGTCCCCAACATTACTCGGGAGTCGTAGCGGGGGTCATGTAGCAGCAGCATGGGCTACATTATTGAGCCTTGGTCGTGAAGGTTACCTGAAAATGGCAAATGAAGCCATGGAAATATCAAGAAAACTACAGGATGGCATAAACAGTATCGAAGGCCTTAGAGTTATAAGCAATCCTGACCTGACTATTTTCGCCTTCACATCCGATACATTTGATATATTTGAGATTGGTGATGCCATGTCGGGGAAGAACTGGTTTCTCGACAGGATCCAGTTTCCAAATGCCCTTCATGTTACAATAGCCCATCATAATGCAGTACAGGCAGATAATTTCCTGTCGGATTTAAAGCAGGCTGTCGACAATGTAAAAGAGAGAAAAATCGGCAGTGCCTCCTCTCATTTTCTGGTTTCTTTTGTAAAGGGTCTGTCAAAGGTGCTCCCTGAAACCTGGTTCAGGAAACTCTCTTCGTCAGCTTCAAAGCTTTTCGGCACAAAAGATAACAGCAAGCATGCAATGGGAGCAGCCATGTATGGGATAACTGCGGGTATCGAGGACCGCGGGAATGTACATGAACTTGTTCTTGATGTCCTCGACAGGATCTATTCGCCATGAACCTAAACAATTTATCCAATTTGTTGTTTAATATCCAGTAGACACAATTTTAAGAAGAGAATTTACTAACCTCAAAAAGAATCGTCATGGCAAACTTAACAACAAGGTATATGGGATTGGAACTTAAAAATCCCATAATAGTCGGTGCAAATAACCTGACAACGGATATTGATAATCTGAAGAGGTTAGAAAAAGCAGGTGCTGCAGCAATAGTATATAAATCGCTCTTTGAAGAGCAGATCCAGATGGAAAATCTGGAGCTCCATGAACTAAAGACTGAATACGAGGATAGAAATGCTGAAATGATAACTCTTTTCCCAAATTCCGGATCAGAATCAAAGTACCCTGCGGACCATTTATTAAAATTAAAAAAAGCAAAAGAGTCGGTAAATATTCCGGTATTTGCGAGCCTGAATGCACTCAACAATGAAACCTGGGTTGAATATGCAAAGAAAACTGAGGAGACAGGAGTTGATGGGATAGAGCTTAATTTCTATTCGGTTCCTGAAAAATTCGGAAAGGAATATGAAGATGTCGAAAAGAAACAGATAAAAACACTGATGGAAATCAAATCAGTTGTCAAAATACCGGTTTCAGTTAAGCTCAGTCCATATTATACAAATCCATTACAGTTTATTTATGACCTTGATAACTCGGGAGCCAACGGATTTGTACTGTTCAACCGGCTCTTTCAACCCGACATTGATTTAGAATCGGAAAAACATTATTTTCCTTATAATCTCAGCAATAAGGAAGACAACAGGCTTCCCATGAGGTTTGCCGGATTGCTCTATGGGCAATTAAAAGCTTCGGTATGTTCAAATACAGGAATTTTCAGTGGCCATGATGTAATTAAAATGATTTTATCAGGTTCCGACTGTGTCCAAATTGTCAGTACACTTTATTTAAACCAGATTGAGGTTATTGCTTCAATAATTCATGAAATTGAAGAATGGATGGACAAAAAGGGATACAAAACTATCGACAGTTTCAAAGGAAAGCTGTCAAAGGAAAAAATTGAAAGCAAGCTTCCATATCGTCGCGCTCAATATGTTGATTTTATGATGACCACATCGGAGATCCTGAAAAAATACAAAGTAATTCATTGAACTGACACTTAACAGGTGCACTCGGTTAATTCAATATTTTATATTTAACTTTATTAAACATAAAATATCTGATTAATGAAAAATCTTCTGTACACCTTGATCCTGGCTCTTATACAGATCCCTGCTATAAATGCAGAGCCGGCAGTTCAGGAAACACGTCAGCGCCTGCTGATGGACAAAAACTGGAAATTTATACAGTCAGATATAAAAGAAGCGGAGAAACCAACCTATGATGACACGAAATGGAGAACGCTAAACCTGCCACACGACTGGAGTATCGAAGGTGAATTTAAGGAAGATGCAGCTACAAAAGGACCTGGTGGCTATCTCCCCACAGGTATCGGATGGTACCGTAAACATTTCAATATAGCTTCAACAGGTAAAGGCCAGCAATTCCGGATTGAATTCGACGGGGTTTATATGAACAGTGATGTTTGGATAAACGGGCAACACCTGGGGAAACATCCCTACGGATATACAAGTTTCTACTACGATCTGACTCCGTTCGTTAATAAAGGTGAAAATATTATAGCTGTTAAAGTCGATAATTCTCTCCAACCCAACAGCAGATGGTATTCAGGTTCAGGAATATACCGCCATGTCTGGCTGAATATTACTGGTCCGGTTCATGTGGCTCAGTGGGGAACATATATTACTACCCCGAAAGTAAACACATCCTCTGCGACAATATCGGTGCGCACAACTGTTGAAAACCATAATCAGAGTAATAAAAATATAATCTTACGATCGGTTGTAAAAGATGGTTCAGGTAAAGAAGTAGCAAATGCTGAAACACCTGTTCTTTTGCCCTCATCGGGGAAAACAGATGCAGAACAATTGGTTGAAGTTGCATCTCCATCTCTCTGGTCGGTTGATACACCTTCATTATATACACTTCAATCCTCAATTCTTGAAGGAACAAAGACCATTGATACTTATACTACTACCTTTGGTATCAGAAACATAGAGTTTGATAAGAATAAAGGCTTTCTTCTGAACGGGCAGCATATAAAAATGAATGGCGTTTGCCTGCATCATGATGCCGGATGCCTGGGAGCAGCAGTTCCGGAACAAGCCTGGATAAGAAGGCTGGAGTTGCTTAAGGATATGGGATGTAATGCCATAAGGACATCACATAACCCGCCGGCTCCTGAATTTCTTGACCTTTGCGATAAAATGGGATTTCTGGTAATGGACGAGATTTTTGATGAATGGGTGGAGAAAAAAGGCCAGGTTGGTTTCAGCTACCATATTTATTTTGAAGAATGGTGGAAATCAGATCTGCTTTCCATGATCCACCGCGACCGGAATCATCCATCGATCGTGATATGGAGTGCAGGAAATGAGGTTCCCGATCAGGTAGTTGAAACCGGCAGCGAGGTAATGAGGAAACTGCTTGAAACATTTCATAATGAAGATCCCACGCGCCCTGTCACTCAGGCAAACGACAGGATTGCTGCAGGTGATGGACCTGCCAGGCTTCCTTTCCTTGAATTGCAGGATATCGTTGGCTATAATTATGTCGATCGGTGGAATGAGAGAAGGGAGTTATATTACAGTGTTGACAGGCATGACCATCCCGACTGGAAAATGATTGGGACAGAGAATGTTTCTGTTGGTGGACTTCGTGGCCAGTATTCAATTGCATCCGACCAGTCAGACAGACGTCCTGGCCGTTCAAGAGATTACAGGTTGGGCATGATCCAGGCTGAGCAACTATGGAAATTCACAGCGTTGAATGATTATGTTATTGGCGATTTTATGTGGACCGGCATCGATTATCTTGGCGAAGCAGGCTGGCCTAATAAAAACTCCAGTTCTGGTGTTATTGATCTTTGTGGTTTCCCAAAAGACGGCTATTATTTTTATCAGAGCCAGTGGACAGAAAAACCAATGGTTCATCTTTTCCCTCACTGGAACTGGGCCGGTTATGAGGGTAAGGTCATTTCTGTAATTGTTTACTCAAATTGCGATACGGCTGAACTTTTTCTGAATGGTAAATCTTTCGGGGCAAAATCATATGTTTTCCCTCAACAGGGACATTCGAAATCCTGGAATACATACTCCAGGCCATATATTGCTCCAACAACATCCGATCTTCATTTATCATGGGATGTACCTTATGAACCCGGCACTCTGAAAGTAATTGGTAAAAAAGTTGGTCAGATTATTACTGAAGAAATCCGGACAACATCCGAACCGTCTGCTATCCGCCTCTCAACGGATAGAAAGAATTTTAAGGCCGATGCTCAGGATATTGTGAATGTCAGGGTGGAGATTGTTGATGAAAACGGATTGGTTGTTCCTACAGCTAATAATGCTATTGAGTTTAAGGTCGAGGGAGAAGGGGTTCTGATTGGTACTGACAATGGAAACCCGCAGGATAAAACTCAGATGAAAAGCAACCAGCGTGCCGCTTATAACGGATTGGCTCTGGCTGTAGTTCAATCGACCGAAAAAAGCGGGAATATTCGTCTGACAGCTGTATCTGAAGGTCTTAAAGATGCTGTTCTTCAGATTGTTTCTTCCAGATGACACAGTAATGAAGACAAATGAAAAGCACAAACCCGGTAATAAAGCAGATAATAATGATAAAGCAAAAATTCAAATCATTCATAGAAACAAGATTACCTGCTTTTGTGAAAGTACTAGCCGGACTTAACCTTTTATCTTTTCCGGCGATTTCCGGAAAGGATCTGAGGACATCATTCATAAAAGACAGCCTGAAAAGGACATTCAATATCCATATTCCGGCATCTTTTGATAAAACGGTTCAGCTTCCTCTTGTCATTGCATTGCATGGGAGGGGAGCAAACGGAGCGAGCATGATCTTTCTTACCCATAAAGGTTTTAATAAATTGGCTGATAAGGATGGATTCATAATGGTCTATCCTGATGGAATTGAGCTGAACTGGAATGATGGCAGAATGGACGAAGAAGCAAAAGACCGTGCACACGGGGAAAACATTGATGATGTCGGCTTCATTTCTGCATTGATTGATTCCATGATAAAGGATTATAATATAGATCCTAAAAGGGTCTACGTGACAGGTATTTCGAACGGAGCCATAATGTCATATCGTCTGGCCTGTGAATTATCTCATAAGATTACTGCTATTGCCCCGGTTGACGGAAATATTCCTGCCCTGCTTTTTCCCGAATGCTCACCCTCAAGACCCGTCTCAGTATTAGCTATTAATAATACTGATGATCCTCTTGTTCCCTTTGAAGGGGGTTATATTTACGGAATTCGAAAGATAAACCTTGGTAAGGTTTTATCTGCCAATGAATCAATAGAATTCTGGGTAAACAGGAACGGGTGTTCTGTCACCCCTGATGTGACTGAAGAACCCGACAATGATCCCAAAGATGGGACTAGAGTAACAAGAATTCAATACATTAATGGTATCGAAGGAACAGAGGTTATTCTTTATGCTGTTGAGGGTGGCGGACATACCTGGCCAGGTGGAGTTCAGTATTTACCTGCAATGGTCATAGGAAAAACATCCAGGGATTTTGATGCCAATGAAGTCATCTGGTCGTTTTTTAAGAAACATTCCAGGTAGTTAATTTCGTATATGATTTTTAAACAATGAGGAGAGTTATCAATACGAAATCTTTTCATGAGAGGGGCTGGCTGAAGCTTGATAATGCTGCGAAATTGTTCCCGGCAATTATTTCAGATGATCTCACTTCGGTATTCAGGGTAACTGCGTCGCTGAAGAATCGTGTAAGGTATTCAGCAATAAGGGAAGCTGTGGCTATAACTTCGCAGAGATTTCCATATTTCAGTGTTTCTCTGGGAAGCGGAATATTCTGGCATTTCCTTGAATACATCGATCATCTGCCGCGTATTCAGGCTGAAGAAAAGATCCCCTGCACTGCCTTTGACATTAAAAGGAAAAATGAACCCCTTTACAGAGTAATAATTAAAAGCAACAGGATCTCAGTTGAATTTACTCATATTCTTACTGACGGGGGTGGTGGTTTAGAATTCCTGAAATCGCTGCTTTATACTTATCTGACACTTATCGGGAAACATATCAGCTCACCCGGAGAAATAATCATTCCCGGAACACCGGTATCAGAGGAAGAGTTCGAAGACGGTTACCTGAAATTCTTTCAGAAACTGCCTCCTCCTTCAAAGCTTGTAAGAGCCTGGCATCTCCCTTTCATCCTGAATGAGAAGCCCCGGTTGAGAGTGATTCGCGCTGAGGTCAAAGTGGATGAGATTCGTGATGTATCACGCAAGCATCAGGTATCAGTTACCGCGTACTTTGTTTCAGTATACTTTTTTTCACTCCAGAAAATCTTTAATTCGCTCGAAGGTAAAAGCAGAAAAGAGAGACGAAAAGTTTTAAGGATTGAAGTACCGGTCAACATGAGGAACAAATATCCCAGCAGGACCATGCGGAATTTTTCACTTTTTGTATTGCCGGAAATTGATGTAAGGTTGGGAACATATACTTTTGAAGAGATCCTCAGATCAGTTCATCATCAGCTTCAGATAAGCACCGATATCAAACAGATATCACGATTTCTGTCATCAAATGTAAGCTACGAAAAGCTTTTATTCGTCAGGTTAATGCCTCTGTTCATTAAAAAAATGGTCACTGCTGCTATTTACAGGAAGCTTGCTGCTAAACGCTGGACAGGTATGGTTACCAATCTGGGACTGGTTACTCTTCCGGAAGAAATGGAGGAGATGATTGATTCAATAGAGCTCATCCCGACTCCACCCAACAGGAAGGTGAAGTCAGGCTGTGCTCTGCTTTCATATAAGGACAAGCTAAGGATCTGTTTCTGTAACATAACACAATCAACTGAGCTTGAACGGTACATTTTCAGGCATCTTTCGGATGCCGGAATCCATGTTAAGATTTTGAATAACACCTAAAAGAACAGAGAATGACTATTTGCTTCAATTGCGGAATAGAGCTGGATGACGGACTGAAAATATGTCCTCTTTGCGGCAAGGATCCTGAAAACAAATCCGAACAGGAACAAATTTCGGGTAATTATCCTTCGGATGTCATTCAACTGGGAAAAAAGGAAAACAGAAGGTATCTCTGGGAACTTAGTGGAATAATAACCTTTTCCGGGATCGTGATATGTACCTTCCTTGACCTGTTGACAGGTAAAGGGCTGAACTGGTCTCTCTTCTCCGACGTTTCAATAACAACTGCCTGGGTAATTCTGACTCTTTACCTGTTTTTATACAAAAGAACTGTAGTAATAATTATTCTGCAAATGCTCACAATTCTGACGGCTCTCTTTTTTATTGACCTGCTCGCCACAGGCAGGGAATGGTTCTTCCAGCTCGGTCTACCGGTCACAGTCGCCGGATTTATTGCAGCAGGCATTGTTATTGTCCTCTACAGGGTAGTCCATTTGAAAGGACTGAACATAATCGCATCAGCACTTATGGCAATATCAGGATATTGCATTATAACGGAAGTCGTTTTTGATAATTACTGGAACAGCCTTGTGGATCTCCAATGGTCGCTGATCGTTGCTGTCTCTGTTCTCCCGGTAGCGTTGTTATTCTTCTTCTTCAATTACCGGCTGAAAAAGGGAAACCGGCTCGACAGTTTTTTTCATATATAAAAAGTCTGAAACGGAAAAGGACTTTCCACTTAAGAAGGCTGTGTTTTTAGAGTTTGTTTTTGTTGATGTCTTTCTTATAGGTCTTAATGATCTTCCCGAAGATCTTTTCCTTTCTTCGCCTTTCAGCAACAGTTGATTCAAAATATTCTTTCTCCTTTTCCATTTTCAGGTAATTCCCGTATGAAGCCCTGTCAAGTTCTCCATTTTCAACGGCTTTAAGGACATTACAACCGGTCTCTGTCGTATGAGTGCAATTTTTGAATTTACAGTATCGGGAGAGATTGACAATAGTTTCAAATGTGATCTCCAGTCCATTTTCTGTATCAGCTATACCTACTTCTCTCATTCCCGGATTATCGACAATTATTCCCCCGGTATCAAGGATAAATAATTCCCGGTGGCTTGTAACATGCTTCCCCTTATTAGTACTCCGGCTTATTACATCTGTCCGCATAATGGTTTTTCCGGAAAGATTATTCAATAATGTTGATTTACCAACACCGGAAGAGCCAAGCATGCAATAGGTCTTCCCTTTCCTGATAACTGCCTTTAAAGTGTCGTATCCATTGAGCGTCTCGTTGCTGATTGCTACGACGGGAATATTTTTAATCCGTGATTTAATTTGTTCAGAAATCTCAAAAATCCTTTTTTCATCTGTTAAATCAGCCTTACTGAGGACGATTACAGGCTTAACTTTTGATGAATTACAGATTGTCAGGTACCTTTCAAGCCTGTTTATATTAAAATCCCTGTCAACGGCCTGAACTATAAAGGCATAATCAATGTTTGACGCAATTACCTGGACCCCGCCAAATTGTCCGACTGCCTGCCTTTTAATAATTGATGATCTTGGCAATACTTTGTGAATGATCGCAAAATCAGGATCATAGGTTGCCAGAGCAACCCAGTCGCCAACGGCTGGAAAATCCTCACGTCCCTTTGCCGTAAAGCGCAGATTCCCTGTTATTTCTGCATTATATTCTGCATTTGTCGTCCTGACAATATATCGTTCCTTATGCTCAGCAATCACCCTTCCTTTTTCAAATCCTGAAAGATTATTGTCCTTCCAGTATTTTTCAATTTTTTTATTGTACCCAAGCTCTTCCAGTTTCATTCTGATAAAATTTGAATGTGGCAATTAACTGATTTATTTCAAATGTTTAATATTTCTTTCATAAATTTATATCCCATAATTATTAATTCATATGAAAACATCCCGTCGTAACTTCATTAAAACAGTAGCCGCACCGGTTATTGCAGCTCCATTTATTCTTCCATCCCGTGTATGGTCATCACCACCCGGCAACCGCATCACGATGGGCTTTATCGGGACGGGCAAGCAATCACAATACCTGCTCACCAGGTTTATGCCCCTTTCACAGGTTCTGGCTGTCTGTGATGTTGACACCACCCGCCGTAACGACGCGCAAAAAACAGTCAACAAGTTCTACACCGATAATAAGGACAAAGGGATTGCTGACTGCAGGGCGTATACAGACTACCGTGAACTGATTGAACGCAAGGATATCGATACTGTGTGTATTGCAACACCCGATCACTGGCATGCCATGCCTGTTTTGCTATCGCTGAAAAGTGGCAAGGATGTTTACTGCGAAAAGCCCCTGACACACAATATCCGGGAAGCTATAGATATCATAAAGGATGTTGACAAACATAAGCGGATCCTTCAGACCGGATCAATGCAGCGTTCAAGCAAGGAATTCAGGATTGCATGCGAACTGGTGCAGAACGGCTGCATCGGAAAGATCGACCGTGTCGAATGCAGTTTTGGCGGACCACCCAAATCATGCGATCTTGGGGAAGAACCCATGGAACCGGGACTGGACTGGAATATGTGGCTTGGTCCGGCGCCAATGCGTCCGTATAATTCCATTCTGAGTCCACGAGGAGTTCACACCCATTTCCCGTTATGGCGTTCCTATAAGGAATACGGGACAGGAGATGTAGGCGATTGGGGCGCCCATCACCTTGATATAGCACAATGGGGGCTGGGAATGGATAACAGCGGGCCAGCTGAGATTCGTCTGGTTAATAATGAAGCCGTACTTATTTATCCGAATGGGGTACCTGTCCTACATAAAAGGACCGGTTTTGGCATCCATTTCTTTGGCAGCGAAGGAGAAGTTATGGTCAACCGCGGCAGATTCAGGGTAATTATAAAAGGCCAAACCATTGCTTCATATGAAGGCGCTGCAACCAAAGAAACTACCTGCCAGGCAGAAGTCGACAAAGCAGAAAAACTACTCCTTAAAGATGCCGCGATCAGGCTCTACGAAAGTAATTCTCACTATGAAGATTTCCTTTCCTGCGTAAAAAGCCGTAAGAAACCGGTTGCCAGCGAACAGGCCGGAGGTCGCACGGTTATTTCCTGCCATCTGATAAATCAGGTTTATTTCAATAACGCTGACATTAAATGGGATCCGGTAAAGTTTCGCTTTGCAGGAGGCACTGGGAATTCTGAATGGCTTACCAGCAACTACAGGGATTGGGAAAGGTCTGGTTCCTGAAAATCCATCAGGTTTACTCGTAAACTCTCTTTGCTGCAGACATGATGAAATCGTCAATCTGTTTTTGCAAGTCTGCCTTTTTCGGAGTGTGGGATTGTCTGGCAATTTTATCCAGTATTGTAATCATAGTGTCAACATCCCCTGGTGTGTTTTCGATACCAAGGCTAATCCTGACAATGCCGGGAAACTTTAAATTTGGGAATAATTTCGCGATCAGCCATTGAAATCTTTCCAGTCCGGAAGGTACCCCAACCAGGTGCTTGACCAACATATGAGCACAGTGACAACCTGATCGTACTCCGATACCACCTTTTTCGGCCAGTTCCTTAGCAACAGTTGGGGCCATTTTGCCCTTCAGGGTAAAAACAATAACACCTCCTTTCAGGGCGAATCCCGGTGATTCAGGATCTTTTACACCGTAGATAGTCAATCCTGGAATATGTGATAAACCTCTTAAAACCTGTTTTGTCAAAACCTGTTCTTCCTCTTTAATAAGGTCCAATCCGATCCGTTTTAAAAGCAAAAGTGCTTTACCCAATGCTGCTATGCCTGATATGTTTTCCTCTCCTGATGATTTGATCAGTTCCATTTCTGAATGGCTGAATTTTAGAAGACCCTTTCGGACTACCAGCACTCCGGTGCCGAATGGTGCATACATTTTGTGGGCAGAGAACGCGAGGTAATCAATTTCACATCTTTTCATTTCGACCTTACGATGTGCTATAAGTTGTGCTCCATCAACAAATAACCTGGCTCCATGCCGGTGAACAATCCGGCTGATCTCCTCCAGATTGTTGCATATACCAAGGACATTCGAAGCACCACTGACAGCCACAACCCTGATCCGCTTCTTAGCATGGTGTTCTTGCAGATTGTAGTCACATAGTATCTTTTCAAGTTCATTCAAATCTATAACACCTTCATTATCAACTGAAAGCCTTACCATGGAAACATTGTGAACCATACGCCACGGCAGATCGTTGGAGGTATGTTCGAGAATAGTGCTGAGCACAACAGGCTCGGTTCCCTGTTCGCTTTCACGGCCCAGGCTCTCAGCTGCAAGGTTTATGGACTCAGTGGTATTGGAAGTAAAGATCACATCATAGTCGGCTAATGACGCCCCAAGAACATCTGTACAGATTGACCTTACTTCCCTAATGATCTCCTGGTGTGTTTCTTTATGCTGATGCCATGTCTGGCAGACTGTGTTCCATACAGGCGTGAAAGTGGGTGTGCTGGCTGCATTGTCGAGGTTGATAAATGGTTTGCTTCCTTCCACCGTTGGTACAGGAAAATCCTTGCCTATCAGGGTATGCCTGAGTTCATCCAGAAGTTCCTTACCCGAGTAGTTCATCAGGTCGTCATTATAAAGAATTTCGGCAGAAGTCAGCTTTTCGGCGTTCGAATCCCTGAATACTTCATTACCGTAATGTTTAATCAGTTGCAATGCCCTGGCAAATACAATGACATTGATGATAGCGGGTGTGCCAGCCTCAAATTTTTCCGGTTCATCACCCCAGATAACCCATCCGTGAGAAACAAGTCTGGTCGTACCTCCCCCTGTCTCGAAAGGTGTTCCTTCAGGTAAAGCTCTTTTTTCGACAGCTAAGGCCCTAACTCCCAGTGGCAGGCCGATATCGAGGCTTGATACGCTTTTATACCTCCCCTGTTTAATTAGTGACTTTAGTATCTTTTCTCTTCTGGGGGTACAAAAGATGACCACATATTTACCGCGTTTCAGCCCAAGGAATTCCAGCACAATGTCCCTGGTCTGCTCGAATAAATATGTGGAAACCATCGAGTTGTGTCCGCTGCCCCGATGGACGTTGGAATAAGTCTCGAGTGCCGCATGTACTGATCCCTCAAGCTCTTCAAATGCTTTCCCTGACTTTACTTCTGATACAGGGGTAATTGGTTTTTCCATAATTTCTAATACAATCCTTAAAAATAGTACAAAAAACCAAATTACCAGAGGGAAACCTTTTGGCGACATCAATCTCAATATGACCGGCTTTCTGCATATGGCCCCGATGAGCACAATGCCATTGAATAGCGTATTACAGTATTTTTTTCTAATTTGGTTTCGTATTTTAAAAATCAAGGTTTATAAGGATTAACATGAACACAGATAAAAATGGCTTAGTGCGGCTTAAAAAGAGTTTTGGCTATGCTTTTACGGGAATATATGATCTTATGAGGTCTGAGCCAAATACCCGCATTCATCTGTTGGCGACTGTTTGTGCCCTGATTGCAGGGTTTTTACTCCGGATTTCAAAGACAGAGTGGTGCATTATTTTGGTCGTGATAGCCCTCGTCTGGGCAGCGGAAGCCTTTAATACAGCTATCGAGAAGCTGACAGACCATTTATTCCCTGAATATAACGAAACAGCACGGTTTGTCAAAGATATTGCTGCGGGAGCTGTACTGGTTTGCGCGATGACCGCCTTTGTTTGCGGGCTGATCATATTTTTACCTAAACTAATTGGCCTTATCTAATTTCTTTAACTCTTGTTATCTGTCAAATTCTGAATCATGAAAAAAATTATTCACTTATCAGATTTGCATGTCGGACATGAAGAATGCGGTAATAAATTTCGTGCTATTATTGACAACATCTCATTTCTGAAGCAGCCTGCAAATAATTATATCGTTCTGATTACAGGTGATATTGTTGAAAATGCAAACCACCCTGAGTTCATTGAAGAAGCTGTTGAGGGAATTGAACAACTGAAGGAGAGGGGATATAAGGTGCTGGTTGTTCCAGGTAACCACGACTACGGGACTGGCACCGCGGGAAATGAGAAGTTTATTGGTTTGTTTAAGGAAAAGTACTTTAAATCGAGGGAAATCTCTTATCCGAAACTGGATATAACAGGTGAAATTGCTTTCATGGGTCTCGATTCAACAGCCGAAGAGCTGCATTGGCTCGACCGGTTCCTTTCTGAGGGGGAATTAGGACAGGGACAGTTACTGAGGCTTGAAAATATGTTGAATCAACAGGAGGTTCTCAGCCGGAAGAAGGTTGTTTACCTGCACCATCATCCGTTTGATTTTAAGTTTGGGATGCAGTTAAGGGACACAGATGAATTAAGGAAAATTATTGAAAACAGAATTGATATGCTATTATTTGGCCATTATCACGTTGACCCTGCCAGTGCAGGTAAAATATTTCATGGCAAATGGGGTATTAAGAGATGTTACAATGCGGGCACATCGACACATAAAAACGGCAATGTTGGTCTTCAGAGGGTAATTGATTTATCCGATGCCGATCCCAGGATGGATTATGATGGCAATTTCATTTAGAGGCACAATTTACAGTCATAAGTCATACCTGTAATCAGTGGTCATGTGAAATGACTTTCCCGGCACACTCCTTTCGGGTATAATTTTTTCAGGAATGCCCGCCAACAATTATGCGCATGATTTTAAGATTGAGTGCAATAAACCGCCATGCCTGCCACAACAGGTTTTTTCGCCAGAATTGAGTTGATTTTGTCGGAAGAGGCGGGTACGATTCATCATAGTACGCCCGAACAATATTTTTAGCCATATTCTGTATCTATCTTTTAATTTAAAACTAATAATTCATTCAGGAATCAACCACCAGAAGGGATATCCTTTTGCCTTATGGATGAACATGTAATGTAAAAATATTTTTATCCAGTGGCCAGCCAGCCCGGCTTCACCGACAGTATAGCTCAGGTCTCTCCCCCATTCGGGATATTTCTGCCAGTCAGGAACAATTGGGAAAACTGTCATTGTAGCTGCATTGCCTTTTATCATGCCATAGCCGGCTGATACAACGCAAGCTGCTCCCATTTTTCCCATGGAAGCTTTATGTTTAAGCTCAGTCCTGCCTGTCTTTATCTGGTCAACTATATTAAGTGCTACAACTTTACCGATTACACCAGATGGCATTCCGGTTCTGGGTGGTGTCGGTGTAATAAGCGTGCCATTGGGACTTTTCATTGGTTTTGAGATCTGATGAGGAGGAGCAAAGGCAATACCCGTGGCAAACATATTAGGATATGAAGGACTTTGATAAGTGGAAGGCCAGTCTTCCACTGACCAGTCTTCGAACTCCTTTCCTGAATAGTCAGCATCCACTTTCATAAAACCGCTCGGAGCAAAGAGACGTGCAGTAATATCTTCACCTGTTTTGTTATAGGCTTTAAACCCTGCACCTGCAAAGGGCGGAAGAAGCATGGCAAAATCAAAGCCAACAGTTTTCATATCACCGTCAAGGGTTTCATAATGGACAATTCCTTCTTCAACCTTCATTACACCTGCTCTCTTAATCCATTTGATTCCGTATTCAGCAAAGATTGACTCACTGAAAACCTTGGTTGGCGTTACATAACC
>Ga0209373_10002846_pt1 | contig 16694 bp, 19 predicted proteins | sample Higcelweek5metaG_FD_187173 | JGI IMG/M metagenome (GOLD analysis project Ga0209373, IMG submission 187173) | Freshwater pond sediment microbial communities from the University of Edinburgh, under environmental carbon perturbations - High... | ecosystem: Environmental > Aquatic > Freshwater >... | reverse complement strand
GGTTTCGGCCAGGGAGTGCTGAACCTTGTTGGTCTGCCGAGGGTCGGCCAGGGCGACGAATACGTCCGTGATGGGCATGGGAAGAGAGGGCATGCGCAGGTGCTCAAATATCCCATTGATACAGTCTCGTGATCACGACTTCAAATGCGAGGCGTTCGCTTCATGCGATTGCCCTGCTTTGCACGCCCGAGCGCCTGAATTCGCCAATCGACCAGTGATAGCATGGGGCCATCGACGGCATGGGCTTCGGATGGAGGCATTCGAATAATACCGAAAGCCAATAGTGACGATATGGACTTATCCACACACGAAAACCGCAGTCAGAATAGAGGAACGAGAATGGCAGAGAATATTATGTAGCAAGAAGGGTGTTTACTTATACCATTTGGCATCGAACAGTAGTTTAACTTTAATGATGAAAGCGAAAGTAACATGGAAAATGTGACCATCCGTCTGCACTGGCGAGGCCCTTACTCACTCGACGAAGTATTTGAGTCCGATATTGGTAACGGACTCTACTTGCTTACCGGCAAGCGTCCTTACGAACGAAATGAGCAGATCCAGTATTGCGGAATCACAGCAGGGCTATACAGAAACCGTTTTAAAAATCACCACAAGATCTTCGAGATCACGCGAGAGCTTGGCATCTGGTTAGGCGAGATTGTATATCCGCAGGAGCCTACCAGATCTCACCTAGAGACCGCAGAATCAATAATCGTATATTTTTGGCAGCCGAACCTAAACGAACGCAAGAAAATTTATCCGCCTCGCCCTACCTCCCTTATATCACACTGGTTCAAGAAAGACGGCTCGCCACGGTATAACCAGCTATCGATCTACGCCGAACTTCATGACGTACTATGTTGGGACGGCGAGCTTTGGAGGTCAGGCAATCTCAAGGTATGGCCAGAGTAATTGGCGAAGCATAGCGTGAGTTTACTCAACTCAAAAGCACAACAAAGCAATGAGTGCCTAACCCAGCGCCAGGATAACGACTGAGCCGCATCTGAGCTTTTACGTTAGGGATAATCATGGATCAACCTCACCATCTAGCCAGCATATTCAGAAGCACTATAGAGAAACTATCTAAAGAGAATTTTCTCACTACTTTAGGCTGCTCACCATTTCCTCACGCATGCTGTGATGATGCATCGCTCCCTCTCGCAGCTTACTTGACTGACAATGGTTATTTTAGAGCAACTCGGGTGCACAGAATTAATCATGGAAATAAAGAAGAGCTAAAAAGCCATGTCTGGCTCAACTATTCAGGACTCATCATTGATATAACGACAGACCAGTTTGAGATCTCCAGGGTAGCACCAATTTATGTCGGCAAAAAATCAGAGCTCCATGAATCATTTGAAATTGAGAGCCAGGAGGTAGCGGATTTTAGAGAGAAGCTCGCCAATGATACAACGTGGCTCTCTCATTTTACCCATGACTACGAGCTAATCCTGAGCAGGCTGCCCCCCTAACATGCAGCTCAAATCGTTCGCTACGCTCACTGGAGGCGCCCACGTATCGTAGCACTCCCTATACCTAAACGTTAGCGAACAAGTCAAACCGAGATTTTCTCACGAATGGATGTAAAGAATGATTACCAAAAGCCAAATCTCTGTTCAGAGGCGGATTGCGGAGGGTGTTTCAGCGAAAATGAACTATGACTTCCTGTGTTTTCGTGGATCGATAATGGGAGAGGCATATCTCGGCCACAGCATATCGGAGATATTGGCTTCATTTTTTGATCAATCGAAATTTAGAGCAAAAAATAATTTTTCACACCCGGCGCTATCTTCAAAGAAAAAAGGGCGGAAGCCGGAGATCGACTATATCGTTGAACATCTCGCCACGAATAAAATAGTGCTCGCTATGGAGGCAAAGTGGGCCGGCAGTTCCCATTGCACAGCTGAAAACATTCTGTGGGATCTTGTCCGTCTCAAAGCACTTAAGGATTCAATCGATAACAAATGTGCGGCATATTTCCTCATTGCCGGAAAAAAAGAGAATATGGACAAGTCTTTTCAGGGAAATCTTTTCCAGCTTGGCACTCAGGCACCCCTCATCTCAGATGAGTCGACGTCGGAAAAAATTTAGTCTCACGAACAACCCTCATCATCAACAGTTCATAAATAAACAAAAACAAACCTGGCTAACCAGGTATCCTAATTTTTCTATACCTGATTATCTTGAAACAAAACTTGAAGATGACTCAAGGTCTGCAAGCGATATTTTTCGTTTCTCAGCAAAAATTTGGGAGATTACATAAACAAGAGCATCAAGATTGCTAACAATTAATTAAGCAGCCGTAGTCTTTTATGGTTCGTATAGGCATGATAGTCCGACTCTTGCCAGGCTATCGGTAGAGTTGCCCACTCGGATAACCTGGCGAACCGCGCAACGCCAGACGAAGAAACCATTTGACCAGCCTCCACTGACCCGGACCGGTAATCAATCGAAATGTTTGGAAAATTTGAAACCTCTGTCGAGCTTCTGTCAATTATGGAAGAGCTTGAAAAGCTGGAGCCGCTGATTTACGCGGCAAACGATGGTGCCCCCAGAGCATACTTCGAGGGTTTGCTGAATTACGACTTCTGGGAAGTCGGCGCTTCGGGAAAGATATATGATCGAGCGTTCGTGCTGAGCGCACTGGAAGAGCGACGGAAAAATCCACGGGAAGAAGCCTGGCGCACCTTCGATTTCAACCTTCGAAGGATCGAAGAAAATCATTTCCTGCTCACCTATTCGTTGCAACAACCCACGCGACTTTCACGCCGCGCGACCCTCTGGCAAAAAACACCGGAAGGCTGGAAGATAATTTATCATCAGGGAACGCCTGTCATCTGAATCAAATCTCATCAAACCGATATGCGGAAAGGCTCGCCGAAGCGATCAGGCTCGACGAGCCCGCCAGCCGCTTAAAGGACCCGCCTCGCCATGCACCTGCGTCGCATCCACCACGCCGCCATCATCTGTTCCGACTACGCCGTCTCGAAGCGCTTTTACACCGAGGTCCTCGGCCTTCGCATCGTCGCCGAGCATTACCGGGCCGAGCGGCAGTCCTACAAGCTCGATCTGGCGCTGCCCGACGGCTCGCAGGTCGAGCTGTTCTCGTTTCCCGCGCCGCCGCCGCGCCCTTCGCGGCCTGAGGCGCAGGGGCTGCGCCATCTGGCCTTCGAGGTGGACGACGTGGCGGCCTGCAAGGTGGAACTCGAAGCCCGGGGCATCGCCGTCGAGGCGATTCGCACCGACGAGTACACCGGCCGGCGCTTCACCTTCTTCGCCGACCCGGACGGGCTGCCGCTGGAGCTGTACGAGGCGCCGCCGCGGGCGGAGGGCTGAGACGAAAAAGGCCCGCCGGACCGAGGTCGGCGGGCCTTTGGAGGCGCCGGCGGGGTTCAGGTCGCGTCGGCGTGGCTGACCAGGCCCTTGACGAGGATCGCCGCGGTGGCGATGCCGGCCGGCACCATCAGGGCGGTGAGCACCTCCACGAAGGTCCAGCCGAGGCCGAGCAGGGTCGCGCCGATCCAGGCGCCGAGGATCGCGCCGAAGCGGCCGATGCCGAGCATCCAGGACACCCCGGTGGCGCGGCCGTGGGTCGGGTAGAAACGGGCGGCCAGGGACGGCATGGCCGACTGGGCGCCGTTGACGCTCATCCCGGCGAGCAGCACCAGGGTCGCCAGCAGGGCGGTCTGGCCCAGGCTCTGGCCGACCGCGTAGGTGAAGAGGCCGGCCATCAGGTAGAACAGGCCGATCACCTTGTGCGGGTTCACCCGGTCCATCGCCCAGCCCACCGCCACCGCGCTGAGCACGCCGCCGAACTGGAAGAGCGCGCCGATGAAGGCGGCCCGCTCCATGCTCGCGCCGCTGTCGCGCAGCAGCGTGGGCAGCCAGCTGGTCAGCAGATAGACGATCACCAGGCCCATGAAGTAGGTGAGCCAGAGCAGCAGGGTGCCGACGCGGAAGGTGCCGCCGAAGATCACCGCGAAGACGTTGCCGGACTTCTCCTGGCGCTGTTCCGGGATGCTGAAGCCTTTGGCCTGCGCCGCTTCCTCGCCGATCGGCCGCAGCACCCGGCGAATGCGCTCGACGTCGTGACCGCGCGCCACCAGGTAGCGGGCCGACTCGGGCAGCCAGAACAGCAGGGCCAGCGCCAGGACCAGCGGCAGCACGCCGCCGACCAGCAGCAGGCTGTGCCAGCCGAAGGCCGGGATCATCCAGGCGGAGACGAAGCCGCCGCCGGCCATGCCCAGGTTGAAGCCGCAGAACATGCTGGTCACCAGCAGCGACTTGTGGCGCACCGGGGTGTATTCCGAGAGCAGCGTGGTGGCGTTGGGCATCGCCGCGCCGAGACCCAGGCCGGTGAGGAAGCGCAGCACCACCAGCTCGCCGACGCCGCTGCTGTAGGCCGAGGCCAGGCTGAACAGGCCGAACAGCAGCGCCGAGCCGACCAGCACGCCCTTGCGGCCGAAGCGGTCGGCCAGCGGGCCGGAGCCGAGGGCACCGAACACCATGCCGATCAGCGCGGCGCTCATCACCGGGCCGAGGCTGGCGCGGTCGATGCCCCAGTCCTGGATCAGCGCCGGGGCGATGAAGCCCATGGCGGCGGTATCCAGGCCGTCGAGGAAGACGATCAGGAAGCACAGCAGGACGACGCGCCACTGGTGGAGGCTCAGCGGCCGGGAATCGATGAAGGCTTGTACGTCGAGGGTTTGCGGGGGCTGGGCGTCGCCGGGGGCGGCGGCCTCGCCCGGAAGCACGAGGGTGGTGGTCATGAGGCTCTCTCTTGTTCGTTGTTATTGGGCGTTGCAGAGCGATCTGGTGCCCACGCTACGACCACCCCAACCGGCAGAACAAGGCGCTAATCGCCTTAGCGTTCGATCAGCGCACGACACTTCCCGCCGCCCCCCGGCCGTTCCGACCTCTTCCTTAATAGAAAGCGCAGCCGACATCCCCTCCTGCGCCAGACAAGAGGGAACCGAGTACCGCCCGGAACGGATCGCCCTTCGGCTGTACCTCCGGGTACGCCGGCGTACGGCGCAGCGACCGAGCGACTAAAAAATAGATAGCTATAAAAATTAAATATCAGGCAAATAAATCCATATAAAAACAGATTGATGGTTTTTTATCCCAAAAAAACCACGAGTTACGCATATCGATACTTGATGGCACCGCCCTTGCTCAATCTCCAGTGGCACAAATCAAACGCCCACGAATCAATGGAGGTTCCAAGATGGCATTGCGTCAGTGTGCAATTTACGGCAAGGGTGGCATCGGCAAGTCCACCACCACTCAGAACCTGGTCGCCGCCCTCGCCGAGGCCGGCAAGAAGGTGATGATCGTCGGCTGCGACCCGAAAGCCGACTCCACCCGCCTGATCCTGCACTCCAAAGCCCAGAACACCGTCATGGAGATGGCCGCATCCGCCGGCTCAGTGGAAGACCTCGAGCTGGAAGACGTGCTGCAGATGGGCTTTGGCGGCGTCAAGTGCGTCGAGTCCGGCGGCCCTGAGCCGGGCGTCGGCTGCGCCGGCCGCGGCGTGATCACCGCGATCAACTTCCTGGAAGAAGAAGGCGCCTACAGCGACGACCTGGACTTCGTGTTCTACGACGTGCTGGGCGACGTGGTGTGCGGCGGCTTCGCCATGCCGATCCGCGAGAACAAGGCTCAGGAAATCTACATCGTCTGCTCCGGCGAGATGATGGCCATGTACGCCGCCAACAACATCGCCAAGGGCATCGTGAAATACGCCCACTCCGGCAGCGTGCGTCTGGGCGGGCTGATCTGCAACAGCCGCAAGACCGACCGCGAAGACGAGCTGATCATGGCCCTGGCCGCGAAGATCGGCACCCAGATGATTCACTTCGTGCCGCGTGACAACGTCGTGCAGCACGCCGAAATCCGTCGCATGACCGTGATCGAATACGATCCGAAAGCCAAGCAGGCCGACGAGTACCGCGCCCTGGCGCAGAAGATCCTCAACAACAAGCTGCTGGTCATCCCGAACCCGGCGAGCATGGAAGACCTCGAAGAGCTGCTGATGGAATTCGGCATCATGGAAGCCGAAGACGAATCCATCGTCGGCAAGGCCGCCGCCGAAGGCTGATCCAGCCGGCGCAGTGTTTGCGGAGGAGCGTGCGTCGCGGGCTGTCCGGAATGGCTTCTCGCGGCCGGCGGCGCACGTCGCCCTCCCTTTTGAATCGCCCCGAATTCTCCAACCTCAGGAGCTGACCCTATGGCCATGGCCATCGACGGCTACGAATGCACCGTCTGCGGCGACTGCAAGCCGGTCTGCCCGACCGGCTCGATCGTCCTCCAGGGCGGTATCTACGTCATCGACGCCGACAGCTGCAACGAGTGCGCCGACCTGGGCGAGCCGCGCTGTCTCGGCGTCTGCCCCGTGGATTTCTGCATCCAGCCGCTCGATGACTGAAGACTGAACGAGCCCGCACCCGCTTGCCGGCGACAGAGCATCCCGCGCCGCTCTGCCACCGGGTCCCAAACGGCGATCGCTTTCCTCAGGGGCGATCGCCGTTTTCGTTTTTCTCCCGCCGATAACGCCTGAAAACGGCCGGCACGTCAGGGCTTCATGTGCCCGTGCCCCTTGCCCCTCTCCCCGGCCCTCATCCCCGCCTGCTTCCGCCCCCCTTCGCCAGACGAGCCTGTAGGAGCGGACTCATCCGCGATCCTCGGCAATGGCGGGAGCGTCCGCTCGCGAATGAATGCGCGCCTACCGGTCTGCCAGACCCGGAGCATCGCCTGCGATCCGGAGCGATTCGATGCCACGCACCGCCATGTACAGACCCCGAACGCTCCGTACTTGGCCGAACGAAAAACCTTTTGCGTATTCCGCCGGCCGTCTGTCTGGCCATCCCGAATGGGGGAAAAACGCCCGAAAAAGGCCTGTATGGCGCCTTCTTCCGGCATCGGAAAAAAATCGCAAACCACTGATTCAAAAGAATTAATCAAGAGTACCGGCAGCCAGAGAAAAAATTCCCGCAAGCGCCGCAAGGGCATCTGGCACGCATCCTGCCATCTCCTCTTCGCCAACCGGTTTTTCCGGTCCCCGATCGAGTGCCGGTCACGGGGTTCGATCAACGCATAGAGCCGAGGAGACTTCAACCATGCCAATGGTATTGCTGGAATGTGACAAGGACATACCCGAGCGCCAGAAACACATCTATCTGAAGGCGCCCAACGAGGACACCCGCGAGTTCCTGCCGATCGCCAACGCGGCGACCATCCCCGGCACCCTGTCCGAACGCGGCTGCGCCTTCTGCGGCGCCAAGCTGGTGATCGGCGGCGTGCTCAAAGACACCATCCAGATGATTCACGGCCCGCTCGGCTGCGCCTACGACACCTGGCACACCAAGCGCTACCCGACCGACAACGGCCACTTCAACATGAAGTACGTCTGGTCGACCGACATGAAGGAAAGCCATGTGGTGTTCGGCGGCGAGAAGCGCCTCGAGCAGAGCATGCACGAAGCCTTCGACGAGATGCCGGACATCAAGCGGATGATCGTCTACACGACCTGCCCGACCGCGCTGATCGGCGACGACATCAAGGCCGTGGCCAAGAAGGTGATGAAGGACCGTCCCGACGTAGACGTCTTCACCGTCGAATGCCCCGGCTTCTCCGGCGTGTCCCAGTCCAAGGGCCACCATGTCCTGAACATCGGCTGGATCAACGAGAAAGTCGAGACGATGGAGAAGGAGATCACCAGCGAATACACGATGAACTTCATCGGTGACTTCAATATTCAAGGTGATACCCAGCTGCTGCAGACCTACTGGGACCGCCTGGGCATCCAGGTCGTCGCCCACTTCACCGGCAACGGCACCTACGACGACCTGCGCTGCATGCACCAGGCCCAGCTCAACGTGGTGAACTGCGCGCGCTCCTCCGGCTACATCGCCAACGAACTGAAGAAGCGCTACGGCATCCCGCGTCTGGACATCGACTCCTGGGGCTTCAGCTACATGGCCGAGGGCATCCGCAAGATCTGCGCCTTCTTCGGCATTGAGGAGAAGGGCGAAGCGCTGATCGCCGAGGAATACGCCAAGTGGAAGCCGAAGCTCGACTGGTACAAGGAGCGCCTGCAGGGCAAGAAGATGGCGATCTGGACCGGCGGCCCGCGCCTGTGGCACTGGACCAAGTCGGTCGAGGACGACCTGGGCATCCAGGTGGTGGCCATGTCCTCCAAGTTCGGCCATGAGGAAGACTTCGAGAAGGTCATCGCCCGCGGCAAGGAAGGCACCTACTACATCGACGACGGCAACGAGCTGGAATTCTTCGAGATCATCGACCTGGTCAAGCCGGACGTGATCTTCACCGGCCCGCGGGTCGGCGAGCTGGTCAAGAAGCTGCACATCCCCTACGTCAACGGCCACGGCTACCACAACGGCCCGTACATGGGCTTCGAGGGCTTCGTCAACCTGGCCCGCGACACCTACAACGCCGTGCACAACCCGCTGCGCCACCTGGCCGCCGTGGACATCCGCGACAGCTCGCAGACCACTCCGGTCATCGTGCGGGGGGCCGCCTGATGAGCCAGTCCAAACTCGACGACCTGTTCGACTACACCGAGGAGCGCTGCCTGTGGCAGTTCTTCTCGCGCACCTGGGACCGCGAGGAAAACATCGAGGGCGTGCTCGGCCAGGTTGCCCGCCTGCTGACCGGTCAGGAGCCGCTGCGCGGCACCCCGCAGGAGCGCCTGTTCTACGCCGACGCCCTGGCCATGGCCAACGACGTTCGCGAGCGCTTCCCCTGGGCATCGCAGATCAATCACGAGGAAATCCATTTCCTGATCGACGGCCTCAAGTCCCGCCTGGTCGACACCGTGATCACCCGCTCGACCAACCGCGAACTCAACCACCACCTCTACTGAGTCACCGCTGCGGGAGCGGCCCGAGGGCCGCTCCCCTGTGCGAAGGAGCCATTTCATGAGCAATTGCGAGCTAACCGTGCTGAAGCCGGCTGAAGTCAAGCTGGTCAAGCGGGAGCGCGAAGGCATCATCAACCCGATGTACGACTGCCAGCCCGCGGGCGCCCAGTACGCCGGCATCGGCGTCAAGGACTGCATCCCGCTGGTCCACGGCGGCCAGGGCTGCACGATGTTCGTCCGCCTGCTGTTCGCCCAGCACTTCAAGGAAAACTTCGACGTCGCCTCGACCTCGCTGCACGAGGAGTCGGCGGTGTTCGGCGGCGCCAAGCGCGTCGAGGAAGGCGTGCTGGTGCTGGCCCGCCGCTACCCGGAGCTGCGGCTGATCCCGATCATCACCACCTGCTCCACCGAGGTCATCGGCGACGACATCGAGGGCACCATCAACGTCTGCAACCGGGCGCTCGCCGCCGAGTTCCCGGAGCGCAAGATCTACCTGGCGCCGGTGCACACCCCGAGCTTCAAGGGCAGCCACGTCACCGGCTACGCCGAGTGCGTGAAGTCGATGTTCAAGACCATCACCGAGGTGCACGGCAAGGGCCAGCCGAGCGGCAAGCTCAACGTCTTCCCGGGCTGGGTCAACCCCGGCGACGTGGTGCTGCTCAAGCGCTACTTCAAGGAAATGGGCGTTGACGCCACGGTGTTCATGGACACCGAGGACTTCGACTCGCCGATGCTGCCGAACAAGAGCATCGAGACCCATGGCCGCACCACGGTCGAGGACATCGCCGACAGCGCCAACGCCCTGGGCACCCTGGCCCTGGCCCGCTACGAGGGTGCGACCACCGGCGAGTACCTGGAGAAGACCTTCGCGGTGCCGAACAGCCTGGTCAACACCCCCTACGGCATCAAGAACACCGACGACATGCTGCGCAAGATCGCCGAGATCACCGGCAAGGAGATCCCCGAGTCGCTGGTCCGCGAGCGCGGCATCGCGCTGGATGCGCTGGCCGACCTGGCGCACATGTTCTTCGCCAACAAGAAGGTGGCGATCTTCGGTCACCCGGACCTGGTGTTCGGCCTGGCGCAGTTCTGCCTGGAAGTGGAACTGGAACCGGTGCTGCTGCTGATCGGCGACGACCAGGGCAACAAGTACAAGAAGGACCCGCGCCTGCAGGAGCTCAAGGACGCCGCGCACTTCGACATTGAGATCGTCCACAACGCCGACCTCTGGGAACTGGAGAAGCGCATCAACAACGGCCTGCAGCTCGACCTGATCATGGGTCACTCGAAGGGCCGCTACGTCGCCATTGAGGCCAACATCCCGATGGTCCGCGTCGGCTTCCCGACCTTCGACCGCGCCGGCCTCTACCGCAAGCCCACCATCGGCTACCAGGGCGCCATGGAGCTGGGCGAGATGATCGCCAACGCCATGTTCGCCCACATGGAATACACCCGTAACAAGGAATGGATCCTCAACACGTGGTGAGTTGAGCCACCAGCGGCTGGCCCCCTGCTCCGGCAGGGGCGTCCGCCCCCGTATTCCAATCCGGCCGCCATGCCATTCCCGGGAGTGATGCTATGAAACAGCGACAGGAAATGGTCGCCCAATACCGCGCGAGCTTCGGCGAGCTGTGCGCCCGACCGGAACACCGTCACATCGAACCCTACACCAGTCCCCGGCGCCTGAACTTCGCGCCGCCGGAGACCGACGCCACCCGCCGTATACCGGGCCGCCTGGTGCTGGCGCTGACCAGCGCCTACGCCCTGCTGGCCGACTGGCAGGAATGCCGCGACCCGTCGCTGGCCGAACTCGGCAGCTGGCAACGCTACCTGGCCCTGCCGCGGCGCAGCGCGACGGAAAAACTGATCGCCGAAGTCTTCCGCATCCTGCGCGTGTTCCGCGCCGCGGCGATCCAGCACAACGGCGCCATCGAGATCCGCGACGACGGGCTGGTCCGCGCCAGCTGCACCTACAACCGCTGCGCGCTGAACCTGCTGATCACCCAGAGCGGCCTCGAACTGCTCGCCGCCTGCGTCGCCGGCTACCTCGAATCCTTCGACCAGCCCTACAGCGAGGCCTACCAGGAACTGCTGCTCGGCCAGTACTACGCCGACATCGTCGCCGAGATCCGCGCCTTCGCCGACGACGACCGGGTGCTCTTCCAGTTCCGCCACAAAGGCTGGTTCAACCGCCACCTGCGCCTGGACTGCGACAACCCCCGCCTGCGCCTCGAAGAGGACGGCCACTACTGCATCGACCTGGGCAAGTACGGCGAAAACGCCGCCCGCCACCCGATCGACTTCTACATCACCCTCGACAGCCGCCTGTACATCGTGCCGGTCGAGGCCCTGAAAGCCGGGCGCCTCGCCGCCGCGGAACTGGCCCGCTGGCAGGCCCGCACCGACGCCGAGGCGCGGCTGCCGGACGCCTTCCGCCTGCGCTTCGCCCACGAGAAGAACGTCGTCGGCCTGCCGATGACCTGAGAACGCCGCGCGCCGGGCCGCGCCCGGCGTCAGCCTGAGCCCCACCGACGCGAGGAACGGACATGAACGAGATCGGCCATCTGAAGATCGCCATCACCAGCAACGACCTGCTGCAGGTCGACGCCAATTTCGCCACCGCCAAACAGATCGTCATCTACGACGTCACCTACGACGAGGCCACCTTTCTCGACGTCGTGCAGTTCAAGGGCGGCGGCAAGGGCGACGGCAAGCGCGGCCCCGGCGGCGGCGGCGGTTGCTCCATGGGCGACCCGACCGGCGGCGCCTCGGTCGACCAGGTCCAACTGCGCGTCGACGCCATGGAAGGCTGCGCCGTGCTCTTCACCCTCGCCCTCAGCGACTTCGCCGCGGTCAAGGTGAAGAACGCCGGGGTGTTCCCGGTGAAGATGCAGCACCCCCGCGAGATCGACGAGGTGGTCGAGCACCTGCAGCGGATGATGCAGAACAACCCGCCGCTGTGGCTGCGCAAGGCGCTGGGCTACGGCGTGCGCAACCCCGACTACCTGATCGAGCGCGAAGCGTGAACGGCGTCTACCAGCTGCCCCTCGAGCGCGCCCTCGCGGGCAGCACGGCCCCCGAGCGGGCTGCGCCGGCAACCGCCGCCGGCGGCTCGCCGGTGCTGCTGAGCCTCGACCGGGTGTCGGTCGAGCGCGGCGGCAACCGGATTCTCGAAGGCCTCAGCCTCGACATCCGCCGCGGCAGCATCACCGCCCTGGTCGGCCCCTCGGGCATCGGCAAGAGCAGCCTGCTGGCCACCCTCAACGGCCTGCTGCGCCCCGCTTCCGGCACCCTCAGCGTGGACGGCATCGGCCGCCTGCAGACCCCGGCCAGCCTGCTCGCCCACCGGCGCAGCAGCGCCACGGTGTTCCAGGAACATGCGCTGATCGCCCGTCTGTCGGCGCTCGACAACGTGCTGCTCGGCCTCGCCGACCGCCGCCACCCGCTTTCCCCGCTGCCCTGGCCGCGGGCGCTGCGCGAGCAGGCCGTCGCCGCGCTCGCCGAGGTCGGCCTGCTCGCCAAGGCGCTGATCCCGGTGTCCCGGCTCAGCGGCGGCGAGCGCCAGCGCGTCGGCATCGCCCGCGCGCTGGTGCGCGAGCCCCGCCTGCTGCTGGCCGACGAGCCCTTCGCCTCGGTCGATCCGGCGCTCGCCGAACGCCTGGCCGGCGAATTCCAGCGCCTGGTGCGCGAGCGCGCGCTGACCCTGGTGGTGGTCCTGCACCAGCTCGACCTGGCCCGCCGGCTGGCCGACCGCATCGTCGGCCTGGCCGATGGGCGGATCGCCTTCGACGGCCCGCCAGCGCGCTTCGACGCCCAGGCCCAGGCGCGCCTGTTCCCCCTGCATCCCGCCCCGGCCCCCGGCCAACCCCAGTGAAAGGACAAGTCCCCATGACCCGACTGCTCAAGCGCCTGCGCCCGCTGCTCGCCGCGCTGCTCCTGCCGGCCCTCGCGGCCCACGCCGACGACACCGCCCAGCCGAAGAAACTGACCATCGGCCTGCTGCCCGGCGAGTCCGCCCCCACCGTGATGCGCCTCAACGAGCCGCTGCGCGCGCACCTGGAGAAGACCCTCGGCATCCCCGTCGAGCTGACCGTCGGCGCCAACTACGCGGCAACCGGCGAGGCGCTGCGCTTCGGGCGTATCGACATCGCCTACCTGGGGCCGGTGACCTACATCCTGCAGAGCAAGCGCACGCACCTCGAACCCTTCGCCCGCCCGACCCACGCCAAGGTCGGCCCGACCTTCCAGGCGGTGGTGATCGTCCCGGCCGACAGCCCGGCGCGGACCCTCGAGGACCTGCGCGGCCAGGACGTGGCCTTCGGCGACCCGGCCTCCACCTCGGGCACCTGGGTGCCGCGCTACATGCTCGCCGACGCCGGCCTGGTCTCGGAGCGCGACTACACCCTGCGGGTGCTCGGCGCCCACGACGCGGTGGCGCTCGCCGTCGCCGGCAAGAAGGTCGCCGCCGGCGGCCTGTCCAAGCCGATCTACGAGCGCCTGCTCAAGGAAGGCAAGCTCGACGCCGCGAAGGTCCGCGTACTCGCCGACTCGCCGGCGATCCCCGAATACATGTGGACCTTCCGCGAAGGCCTGGCACCGGAGCTGAAGGAGAAGATCCGCCAGGCCTTCGTCGGCATCAAGGACCCGGCCGCGCTGGGGGTATTTCGCGCCGAGGCGTTCATTCCCTGCGTCGATGCCGACGTCGACCGGGTCCGCGACTGGATCGCGACGGTCGAGCGCGAGCATCCCGAAGCCGTCGTGGTGAAGCCGTGAGCGTCTCCCTCGTGCAGCAGCAGGCGCTGCTGAGGGCAGTTTCGCGGCGTGCCTGGCTGTCGCGGCTGCTGCTGGTGCTCGGGCTGGGCGTGGTGCTGCTGGCCACCCAGCACACCGGCGCGCTCGACGCCGAGCGCTACCGCGAGCTGCTGCCGACCCTCTGGACCCTGGCCGGCGACGCCTGGCCGCCGGCGTTCGAGCGCTGGGAACACTGGAGCAAGCCGCTGCTCGACACCCTGACCATGAGCGTCGCCGGCACCGTCGGCGGCGTGCTCGCCGCCCTGCCGCTCGGCGCCCTGGCGGCCAGCGGCCAGGCGCCCGCGCCGCTGCGCCAGCTGGTCCTACTGCTGCTCAACACCATCCGCTCGATCCCCAGTCTGGTGTGGGGCATCCTGTTCGTCGCCGCGGTGGGCTTCGGCCCGCTGCCCGGGGTGCTGGCGCTGGCCACCCACTCCACCGGCATGCTCGGCAAGTTCTTCGCCGAGATCTTCGAGCACGTCGACCGCGCCCCGGTCGACGCGCTGCGCAGCCAGGGCGTCCCGGTGCTCGGCGTGCTGCGCTTCGGCGTGCTGCCGCAGGTCCTGCCGCGGCTGGTCGACGTCGCCCTCTATCGCTGGGAACACAACATCCGCGCCGCCACCACCCTCGGCGCGATCGGCGCCGGCGGCCTGGGGCTGGAGATCGTCACCGCCTTCCACCTCTTCGAATACCGCGAGGCCCTGGCCCTGATCGCCGTCCTGCTGGCGCTGGTCAGCCTCGTCAACCTGCTCGGCGCGCAGATCCGCCGCCGTTTCCTCGATCACACCACTGCATGAATAGGGAGGCATCTCCGATGAGTGTCGAATCCGCCAAGGCCTACATCAACCGCATGCGCAGCGACGAAGCGTTCAAGAACCTGGTCAACGAAGGCTCGGAAGACGAGCAGGCGAGCTGGGTACTGCTCAAGGAGCACGGCTTCGAATTCACCATGAACGAATTCCGCCAGGCCCAGGACGAAATCTACGCCGAACACGGCATCACCCCGCTCTGAGCCGTTCCCCCAGAGGCTTTGCGCCGACCGTTTTCCCTGCCGGTCGGCGCTTTTTTTGTGAAGCCAAATTGCGATTGGCGAGAAAAAGCTCGACGTCGACGCACGAAGCCTCGGCCGGAGGCCGGGCACGAACAGCCTTTCCAGAGCGACAGCCCACACCGACGCGGACGGTCTGCCGACTTTCGTCCCTTAGCGCCGCCGACTCGCCGGCAATCTGGCAGTACCCGCTCGACAATGGCCTATCGGCAGATCACTGGGACCCCACCGGTTTGTTGCAGTAGGCCTCCGCCAACAACATTTCCAGGAGAGCATTGGCACGAATCTTCTCGTAATAGGCTTTGTTTTTGAAAAACTTTGCCATGGCACCATTATTGGTATTGGCTTCGCCATACAGCTCGTTGGCGGTGTCGCGGTAAACGTGTGCCAGCTCCAACCGTCGATAAGCGCAGCGTACAAGTCCATTCATTTCGAGTGGTCTCCGGAAATGGAAATGGTGCATTGGCAGTCGATTGAGCCTGCTCGGACCTTAAGCGGGCCTTAACAGTTAAGTAGCGAAATGGAACGGCCGCAAAATCCGAATGCGGCCTCCGAGCGTTTCGGTAAGCCGTCGAAGAAGAACCATCCGGCACTTTTCCTGCTTCTGCCCAGGCAGGCTCCCGAACCACGGGGCCTGCACGCCCCTCAAGGGCAACCCGGGCCATCGGGATGGGCTGTGGATATCGAGCAGGCGCCGGACGCCCTGCTGCTACCCTAAGATTGCGAATATCTGCGGCAGGAACTCCCATGGCCCGGTTCATCGTCATCGAATCCCTGGACGGCGTCGGCAAGACCACCCTGGTCCGCAACCTGGCCGCCGCGCTCGGCGGGGTCGCCATGAGCATGCCCGGACCGGCGCTGAAGCCGCTGCGCGAACAGATCCACGCCGCGCTGGGCGACGCCAGGATCGCCCATGCCCTGTTCTACCTCGCCATCGCCGCCGCCGAGGGTGGCAAAGCCCGGGCCGCGGCGGACGCCGGCCGGACCGTGGTGATGGACCGCTTCCTGGCCTCCGCCATCGCCTACGCCCGGGCCCGCGGCGTCGCGGCCGACTTCGACGCCCTGCTCCCCGCCCTGCCACGCCCGGACGTGTCGGTGCTGCTCACCCTGGACGAGGAAGAACGCATCCGCCGCCTGGGCGCCCGCGGGGAGCTGAGCGTAGCCGACCGCCAGAGCCTGGACCCGGTATTCCGCGGCGTGGTCATGGCCGAACTCCGGGCTCGGTGCGACCTGCAGGTGGATGTGACCGGGGCGGATGAGGAAGAGGCGGTGCGGCGGGTGATCGAGGCGGTTGGGGCGTACAGCTCTGGCTGAGCCGAGAATCGGCAGCCTTGCCGAACTGCCGTACCCTGCATACAGTCCGTCCGGCGGTGCGTGCATGGCGCACCGGCAAAACATTCTTCTCCTGCATCCTTTCTTTCCCGGTTCTCCACAATGAACAGTCCCGATATCCGCTGGCAGCAACGGCTGAACAATTTCCGCAAGGCCCTGCTGCAACTCGACGAAGCCATGGAGCTGATGAGCCGGCGGCCCCTGTCGAAACTGGAAAGGCAGGGAGCGTTTCATGTGTTCGAATGCAGCTACGAACTGAGCTGGAACACGCTGAAAGATTTCCTCGTCTGGCAGGGCATCGAAGGGATCGTCGGTTCGCGCGACACCATCCGCGAAGCCTTCAGGGAAATCCTGAAAAAGACTTCCCGATTCTGGTGAAATACGCCCGTTCCCTTGCCCGAGTTTTCCGATGAAGCAGTTGTCCTTCGCCGATGCCGAGTACGCCGGCAAGCGCAAGCAGACCCGCCGCGAGCGCTTCCTGCTCGAAATGGACCAGGTGGTGCCGTGGCAGGGGCTGATCGCCCTGATCGAGCCCTATTACCCGAAGGGCGAAGGCGGTCGGCCCGCCTATCCACTGACCGCCATGCTGCGCGTGCACCTGATGCAGAACTGGTTCGGCTACAGCGATCCGGCGATGGA
>Ga0209373_10002845_pt1 | contig 16694 bp, 13 predicted proteins | sample Higcelweek5metaG_FD_187173 | JGI IMG/M metagenome (GOLD analysis project Ga0209373, IMG submission 187173) | Freshwater pond sediment microbial communities from the University of Edinburgh, under environmental carbon perturbations - High... | ecosystem: Environmental > Aquatic > Freshwater >... | reverse complement strand
TACAAATGTAGTTGCCTCTTCTGGTACATCGTTGACCGAAGATCAGATTAGAATGATTCATCGCTTTACCGACGATGTTACAATTCTTTATGATGGCGATGCTGCTGGAATTAAAGCATCGTTACGAGGTATCGATATGATTTTGGAACAGGGCCTTAATGTGCGAATTGTTTTATTTCCCGATGGAGAAGATCCAGATTCTTATTCGCGTAAACATGGAAGTGCTGGTACAATCGACTATATTAATAAAAATGAGCAGGATTTTATTTCTTTCAAGACGAGATTGCTAAATGAGGATGCGAAGAACGATCCCATCAAACGATCAGCGCTGATATCTGATATCGTTAAGTCAATTTCTGTTATTGACGACACTATTAAACAATCGGTTTATCTCCAAGAGTGCAGTAAGATTTTGACCATTGATGAGAATGTTCTTTACACCGAAGTCGTAAAAATCAGACGGAGGAAAATTGAAGATGTACAAAAGCAACAAGTCAGAGGTGTAACTCCTGTTAATACTAGAATTATTCCTGCTGTACCTGGTTTCATTGATAAAATTTATTATGAATATCAAGAGCATGAGATAATCAGGTTGCTACTGATCTATGGCAATTCGAAACTTGCAGTTATTGATAAAGAAACGAATGAGAAACGAGATATCAGTGTAGTTGAGTTTATTATTGATCAAATGAGAAATGATGAGCTAGAAATGAATAATGTTCTCAACCATAAGATTTTTATTTTGGCTGAGGAATTTGTAAATCATGGCAAAACAATAGACATAGATTATTTTATAAGACACTCTGATCCAGAAATAAGTAAATTGTCAGCAGATTTGTGTTCTGTAAAACATCATTTGAGCCCATTGTGGGAAAAACGCGGATCTCCATTGCTTAAGGAAGAAAAGAAGTTAGCAGAGATTTTGGAAGATGTTTTTATTAAGTACAAACTTAACATAACCAATGAAGCTAAGAAAAAATTGACTGCAGAGTTGAAAAGTGCTAAAGAGAAAGATGATCCAGACGTGATGAATGAAATTATGCATAGGATTATTAAAAATAACGATATTATCAAGATTTTATCAGATATTCAGAATCGAGCAATTTTATAAAAAAAAAAGCCCGATTACCGGGCTTAAATTTTATTTCTCGAAGAAGCTCAATTTTCTAATGAACGGATTGTAACCCATTGATTTTAAATTATCTACAGATACTTTTGCTTCATTATAAGAGTTGAATTCTCCAACATAGTATCTATACCATCCGTCTTCAGAAACATGCATTTTTACACCAACAAGATCAGCAAAGTAATCGATCGATTTTTGATGTTTAAGAGCGTATATCTGAACTGTATATTTCTTATTTCTTGGTACTTCAACAGTTTCATTAGAATTATTATTAACATCATAAGGAGTGACGTTATTATTATTGTTGTTGTTATTGTTGTTTGCTAGATTGTTTGCAGTTCCGTCAACGCTTAATGGTTGAACTACAAGCAAACTCTCCGAACCTTGAGCAATAACTTTAAACTCAGCTCTACGGTTATATTTTCTGCCTAGAGGATTGTCTTTTCCATCAGATGTGGTATTTGCTGCAATAGGTTTGTCTTCACCGTATTTTTCAGTTATGATATTCTCAGGTTTGTTTCCTTTCGATACCAGATAATCTTTAACAGATTTTGAACGACGGTATGAAAGCAAATAGTTGTATTCATTTGTTCCAAACCAGTCAGTGTGTCCACCAATTTCGATCTGTGCATTAGGATTGTCGTTCATGTAATCTGCCAAGAGATTAAGATTTGCAATATACTCTGACTTAATATTGTACAAGTCAAAATCGAAAAGAATATTGACAATGGTAACAGTTTGTTTCTCACCTTGAGCAGTATCTCCAATTGGGAAATTGTTATCAGATAAAATAAGAGATCTTTCTCTCATGTCCAGACCGTAAACATCATTATATCCTTGAGGATATGTTCCATTAAGATAAATATTTTCTTTAGAAATGCCTTTGCTCACAAGGTAATCGGTAATTGACTGAGCACGATTGTTATCCTTAACAGGATCAGCGCCAATAACAGGAAGATTGATGTTAACAATCATCTTAGCAGCGTTTGCTTCCCATTCCTGGTTCTTTTGCATTACTTTGTTCAGCGTTTTGACAGCTTCGTCATCCAGTCTTGTTTCTCCTTCGTCAAAATAAACAAAGTCATGCATAAGATAAGCCTGAAGTAAAACAGGATCTAGTTCAATAGGCATAAAATCGTTTGTAAATATTTTGACGTCGTTTTTAGTTGGTGTATGCTCAATTGAATGAATCAAATGCCCTTCAGCTTCATATGAAATTTCATATTTATTGTCAGGTAATAAAACCAGTAAGTATCTTCCGTCACTCTTGTTTGGTCTGTATATACCGACAAATTCTTCTGTTTTAATATCTCGCACAGTAATAATAAGTCCTTCAGGAATATTATTGTTGATATCTGAAACGACACCATCATAAACAATAAGATTATTGTCATAAATACCAGACTGCAAAACTTCATAAAGGTCAAGGTCGCCAAAACCATCATCTTTTACTGTTGCAATATATCCACGACGTCCATCCATATTCATAACATAAGATACGTCATCGTCAGGAGTATTTATTGGATAACCAAGATTTACCGGTTCCGAAAAAGCTCCATCTCTGCTCATTACTGAATAAAACACATCGTAACCTCCCATTGAATTATGGCCTTTAGAACTGAAGAAAAGTGTTACTCCATCAGGATGAACATATGGTGACTCTTCATCGTATGGAGAGTTAACATTTTCGGGTAGTATTTGTGGTCTGCTCCATTTTCCGTCAGGCAATTTCCTCATAACATAAATATCAGATCCTCCAGCACCACCTTTTCTATCGCTTGTAAAGAAAAGTGAGTTACCATCAGGAGTAATAGTTGCGTGAGTTTCTCTGTATTTAGTGTTTACATCTTCTCTAAGAAATTTTGGATTTGTCCAAGTGTAGATGTCTTCGGTTTCGGTAACATAAACATTGCCGGTATTATTAATTCCAGAGCGGAAAAAGAACATTTGCTTACCGTCTATTGACAAACCAATGGCGGCTTCGTTGTTTTCAACAGTATTGACTGGTTCTCCTAAACGAGTCGGTCTTTGCCATTTGTAGTTGGTGCTTTTAGAAACAAAAACATCCTCGTCTTGATTTTCTTCTAATTGCCCATCACGTGGACGTTTAGAAGTAAATATGAGAACACTTTCATTTAAATCGATGATTGGAGAGTGGTCAGCATAGGGTGAGTTAATATCTGATCCTAGGTTTCTTAATTGTGCATCAACTGGATTGTTAAAGAAATAAATAGCATTATTGGTAATGTATTCCTCATGTTCTATCAATGCCAACAGTTCTTGATCCATCGCGCTTGAAGGATCAAGTTTGCCTCTTAAATCAGAAAATGCCTGTAAGCTAAGATCGAATTCATAATTCATTCGATATGCTATACCCAAATATAAGTATGATTCAAGAGGAGTGCTGGTTTCACGGTGATTATCTGCTTTATAGGCAGGGTTTGCGTAATCAACGGCTTTCTCAAGATATGATTGGGCATTCTTTTTATAGAGTCGAGTGTTTAAATAACAAAATCCGATTTTATACCATAAATTCGGATTTTTGGGTTCCATTTCTTCCAGTTTCAATAGAAGTACGAGCGCTTCATCATAGTTTTTCTCGTACATAAATGCTTCGGCATCGTAAAAGTAATTAACAAAGGTCCTGTCAGGGGTGATCTCCTGAGCTGTAATAGCCTGTGTTGTAATTATTCCGATTAGTATTATTAGAAAATAAAACTTCTTCATTTTTAAGATTTTGGTTTTTCTCGATTGTAAAGATATTAATTATTAATCACATCTTATTAATAAATTACAGATTTTTTTAACATCAGATAGTAAATTGCCGAAATCATAGCCACATTCTTCTATAAGTTGCTCCTGGGTTCCGTGCTCAATAAACCGGTCGGGAATCCCAAATCTCTTTAATTTAATATCAATATCGTTTTCCGAAATATACTCCAGCAGAGATGTTCCGAAACCGCCTGCGATGCTGTTATCTTCAATTGTAATAATATATTTATGGTTTGAAAAAACTTCTTTCAATAGTTCAGTATCAAGAGGTTTTGCAAATATCATATCGTAAACCGAAATTTTAATTCCTTCAGAATCAAGCTGTGCTGCTATTTTTAGAGCTGTTTTACCAGGTGTGCCAATTGTAACAATTGCGACATCCTTAGCTTTTATCAAACATCGGCCTTTGCCTATTTGCATTTCTTCGAATGAAATTTCTGATTTTGGGAAGGAAGATTTTCCTCTCGGATATCTAATTACAAAAGGGAAAGAGTTTTTTTCAAGTTGTGCCGTATACATGAGATTGCGTAACTGAAATTCATCCATTGGAGCAGCAATCACCATATTCGGAATGCATCTTAAAAATGAAATGTCAAATGATCCGTGGTGGGTGGCTCCGTCATGTCCTACCAAGCCCGCTCTGTCTAAACACAACACTACATGAAGGTTTTGTAAAGCGACATCATGAATTATTTGGTCGTAGGCCCTTTGCGCAAAAGAACTGTAAATATTGCAGAAAGGAATCATTCCCTGTTTTGCCAATCCGGCAGAAAATGTGACAGCATGTTGCTCGGCAATTCCTACATCAAAACATCGTTTTGGATACGCTTGCGACATTTTTATTAAAGAACATCCACTCATCATCGCAGGAGTGACAGCAACAATTTTATCGTTTTTAGATGCTAATTCAATAATTGCATCCCCGAAAACATCCTGAAATTTTTGAGGTTCATCAGCATTAGCTTCCTGCTTAATTAACTCACCTGTTTCTAGATCAAATTTTCCAGGTGCGGCATGCCACAATGTTGGTTTTTTTTCTGCCTGCTCAAAACCTTTTCCTTTCTTGGTAATAACATGTAAAAGTTTGGGGCCAGGAATATCCTTAATGTCATCAAATAATTTCGAAAGTAAAACGACATCGTGTCCGTCAACCGGTCCGAAATATCGGATATTAAGAGATTCGAAAAGATTGCTGTTTCTCATAACAATTGACTTAATTGCATTGTCAATTTTTTGAGTAAAGCCCTGTACATTTGCCCCTAACCGATTTACTCTGCCAAGAAAGTTCCACACGTCATCCTTAACTCTGTTGTATGTTTTAGATGTAGCAATATCGGTTAGATACTCTCTTAGAGCACCAGTACTTTCGTCAATGGCAATTTTATTATCGTTTAGAACGATAAGAATATTACTGTTTGTTACTGCAAGATTGTTAAGCCCCTCAAAGGCCATACCGCCAGTCAAAGATCCATCACCAATTACTGCAACAGTATTGAACTTTTCCCCTTTTAATACCCCTGCAGAGGCAATGCCTAGTGCAGCCGAAATACTCGTTGAAGAATGTCCAACACCAAAACTGTCATATTCACTTTCTTTAGGATTGGGAAACCCACTAATTCCTTTGTAGTTGCGATTCGTGTAAAATGTGTCGCGCCTACCTGTTAGAATTTTATGTCCGTATGCCTGATGTCCAACATCCCAGATTATCTGATCTTTTGGCATATTGTAGGAATAATGAAGTGCGACGGTGAGCTCTACTACTCCAAGACTTGCTCCGAAATGTGCAGGATTAACTGAGGTTGTTTCAATTATAAAGTTCCTTAGTTCATCGCATACCTCCGGGAGGTCACGCAAATCAGTCTTTTTTAAGTCTGCAGGACAGTCTATTGCGCTTAAGCGTTTGTATTTTGTAAGCTCAATCATATTGTGAAACAAAAATACAATTTTTTATGTTCTGTAAGAATAAAAAAATTAACAGTCATATGTAAATAAATAATGGGTGTGTATTAATAATAATAGGATTACTTGATTATTTTTGTACAATAATTATAAATCTATACCCATGAGAAAAACTTTTTTAATTAGTGCGGCAATAGTAATGGTAATGTCAGGCATTATTTTCTCCTGCGTTCCTGCTCGTCAGTTCGAAGACCTAAAAGCGCAAAAGGACCGTTGTGAAACAGAGAGAAATGATTTAATGAAAGAAAACGAAACTCTCACAACTTCGAATAATGAATTTAAATCACTGTTTGATAAACTGAAAAATGATAATAATGCTTTGGTAATCGATACAACAATTAAAGGAAATGCTTATCGTACACTTACAAGTCAATATGATAAAATAAATGACCTTTATGCTCAATTGCTCGAAAATCAGGAAAAACTTAGACAGGGCGCAGATGCAGATGCTCAGAAAGCTCTTGCAATGTTGCAAAAAACCCGTGAAGAACTTCAACTTAAGGAAGATGAATTAAGAGCTCTCGAAGCAAGACTTAATCAGGAACGTGCAAACGTTGAAGCGATGAGAATTCAGAACGAACTTAAAGAAAAAGAACTTGCTGAAAAAAATGCAAAAGTTCAGGAATTACAAGCCAGACTTGATGCTCAGGATTCTGTTATGAATGCTTTGCGTAAAAAAGTTTCGGATGCTTTGGTAGGATTCGAAGGTAATGGCTTGACTGTTACAATGAAAGATGGAAAAGTTTATGTGTCTCTTGACGAACAATTATTGTTTAAGTCAGGTAAATGGGATGTTGATCCAAAGGGAGTACAAGCTTTGCAGAAACTCGCAACAGTACTGGAAAATAATCCGGATATTAATATTATGATCGAAGGACACACCGATGAATTGGCATATGGAGGTAACGGTAATATTCAGGACAATTGGGATTTAAGTGTAAAGCGTGCTACAGCTATCGTTAAAATACTCCTCAGTAATTCTAAAATTGATCCAAAACGTCTTACTGCGGCAGGTAGAAGCTCATATTTGCCAGTTGACCCTGCTCAAACTAGCGAAGCAAGAGCAAAAAATAGAAGAACAGAGATTATCCTTACTCCAAATCTCGACGAATTATATAAACTGATGAATCAGTAATCTTAGAATAAAACTTTGTAAACGACCGGTAATTCCGGTCGTTTTTTTTGTCTATACTAAATTGTATGCCGATTTTACTCAGATTGGGGTCCAAAGTACAGTCGTTTTACCTCATTTTATTCCAGAAATTTCTTGTTTAAATTCTAAAAATTCAAAATTGTTATTTTTTTTCTTAAAATATTTGATTCGATAAAATAATATTAAAACACTGATAATCAATTATAAAAACGTTTGTAAACGACAACAAACGAATGTTAAACGAAACCAAACGTTTAACAACCGACTAATGTTTTTAGGTCGCCGCATCTTTGCATCGAAATTGTCAAACGACGATTATCCGAATTAGGAAAAGTCAGCTGACAGATGTTTAACAATAAAAAAATAGAATCATGAATTTAAGAAATCGTGTACAATTGATTGGAAATTTGGGTGCAGATCCAAAAGTGAGAGAGTTTGAAAGTGGGAAAAAAATGGCACGTTTTTCAGTAGCCACGACCGACGTAATTAAAAAAGACGGAAAATTTGAAAAATCTGTGAGCTGGCATAACGTTACGGCGTGGGGTAATAATGCGGAGATAGTAGAGAAAAATCTATTTACTGGCACTGAGGTAATAATAGAAGGCCGACTTGTCAGCAGTCAGTTTAACGACAGATCCGGCAATCCAAGAAAGATCTCTGAAATTATTGCTGAGAGCTTGCTTTACAGGAATATCAAACATGCGGTAAGTAAAAACAGTAGTGACGAGAATCAGGCGAGAGCCTAAAATGGAAAAACTGAATTAGGTGTTAGGCTGGTACAAAGCCACTCAGGCCTAGGTCAGAATTAAAAGAATAATTAACAATTTAAATAGTAAAACAATGAATTTAGTAAACAACGTAATGTTAATCGGACGCCTTGGTAGCGATCCAAAAGTGAAAGAAGTAGGAAACGGAAACATGGTTGCAAATTTTTCGATTGCAACAAGTGAATCTTACAAAGTAAAAGATGAGTTTAAAGAAAGAACCTACTGGCACAATATTGTAGCCTGGGGAAAGGATGCCGAAAAGATTCAGGCAAAGTGCGTAAAAGGGACAGAAGTTGTCCTAAGTGGAAAACTCGTTAGTCGTACTTACGAAGACAGCAAGGGCGAAAAACGATTTGTTAGCGAAGTGGTAGTGAACGAGATTATTTGCAGACCGAAAGCCGCTTAGCAAAGTACGGATGGCGGGTGTCGGGTGGTCAGATGACTTTTGAAGGACGGATGATCGAAGACGGAGATTTTTGTGAGATGTGCGGAGCGACCGTCTGACACTCGACACCCAACCACCCGTCATTTAAACCTTAAAACTAAACAAAATGAATTTTAAATTTGAAAAATTGATAATATGGCAAACAGCCATGGAATACGGAGAGCATATCAATACGATTGCTAAAGGATTTCCAAAAGAAGAGTCGTTTATTCTCAACTCGCAGATTCGCAGGGCCGCAGATTCTATAGCGCTAAATATAGCCGAAGGATCTATTGTTCAGTCTAATCCAGAGCTGATTAGATTTTCCAGCTATTCTATAAGGTCTTTGGCCGAGGTTGTAACATGTTTATACAAAGCAAAAAACAGAAGTTATATTGATGAAAATTTATTTGTAGAATCCTATGAACGAGCATATAAGCTAATGAATATGCTGATTTCTTTCAGGAAAAAATTACTCGAGATAAGCGGAAAGAAAGATGTAGGTCCTACAATTATAGCTGCAGAATGCAAAGATGAAGCAAACCCAACTAATTAGAAAACAATGAATTTAACCAATAGAGTACAATTGATAGGGAATGTTTCTTCGGAACCAATATTCAAAATTTTTGACACAGGTACTAAAATGCTAAGATTTACGGTCTGTACTGTAGACGTTTATAAAGCAGATGATAGATATATAAAAGATACTCAATACCACACAGTTGTTATGTGGGGAAAAGAAGCAGAGACTGCTAATAAAAATGTCAGAATGGGCGAGGAGATAGTTATTGATGGCCGCCTGACTAGAAGAAGTTACAACGATAAAAACGGGTTTCAGCAATTGATTTCAGAAGTTATAGCAAATACTATCATCTGTAAATCTGAAAACTCGCGCAATTATTCTAAAGCTGAAATGAAAAAGAGTGCCTAGCAGTGCAATAAGTCTGATTTGTTACATCAAGATTTCTACAGTTATTTACATGTTTTTACCATTCACAATTTTTGCAAGAAATGAAAGATGAAATAATTATATATCAGAACGACGATTCCTCGACCAAAATTGAAGTTCGGGTTGATGATGAAACTGTTTGGCTGACCCAGGCACAAATGTCTGAACTTTTTCAAACCACAAGAAATAACATTACGCTTCATATTTCGAACATTTTTAGTGAAAAAGAACTAGAAGAAAATTCAGTATGTAAGGATTCCTTACTAACTGCCAATGATGGAAAAAAATATAAAACCAAATTCTACAACCTCGATGTAATTATTTCAGTTGGGTATCGCGTCAAATCGCAAAGAGGTACACAATTTCGAATATGGGCGAACAGTGTATTAAAAGAATACTTAATAAAAGGTTATGCAGTAAACAATAGATTTGAACGTTTAGAAAGTGACGTACATCAAATTAAGAACAAACTCTCAGAAATAGATGTTCAAATTTCAACCAATCTTCCTCCCAATGAAGGGATTTTCTACAACGGACAAGTATTCGATGCTTTTGTTTTAGTTTGTGATTTAATTAGGTCTGCTCAAAAGTCAATTGTTCTAATTGATAATTATATTGACGAATCTGTTTTAGTTTTATTATCGAAGCGACAAAAAGGTGTAACTGCAACAATTTATACCAAATCAATTTCAAAACAACTTGAGCTGGATATTAAAAAGTATAATCAGCAATATGCAAGTATAGAGGTAAAAATATTTAACAAATCGCACGATAGGTTTTTAATAATTGACAACGAAACAGTTTATCATATTGGAGCTTCATTAAAAGATTTGGGTAAGACTTGGGTGGCTTTTTCGAAAATGGAAATGCAAAGCCTTGGAATGATCAATAAACTTGAATTGTAAATGTTGGAATATTTGTATAATTAGCTCCCGCGATTTGATTATTCATAAGGAGTGGACAACAAATTACATAATGGAATTTAATTTTTATTAAAAAAAAAGCAGCGAAGAATTTCCTCGCTGCTTTTTGTGCTCAAAAATATTAACTAAAACTTATATTCATTAACTTCGATAAGATAATCGGCAATTCTTCTTCTTGCATCTTTTACATTAACGCCTTCGACACAAGTTAAACTCTTAATTGCTTTGTACATTTTATCAGCTTCGCTTGCTTCGCAAGTCGAATAAGCAGCATCTACAGCATTTTTATAAATTGCGCCAGCAGCATCAAAAACATTAACAGCCAACATGTCTTTATAAATTTCAATATTTGATTTCTTATTTGATTCAGCTAGTTTCTTAACTCTCAATGCCAGTGATTCTGCAGAGAAAATCTGAATCATTACATTGCTTATATTATTAATAACTTCCTGTTCTCTAAGTAAATCTTTTCCAAATTTTTCAGAAGCAGCATGAATTAAAATTAAAGCAACTTTTTTATAATTGCGGATGTAACGAAGTTTTTGGTCGAAGAAAGATTCTCCTTCAACTTTATCCTCGCGACATGTTTCCATGTTTTTATAAAAATTCTCAGCAGGTCCAGCCATGTCAAAATCGCCTTTCATTCCACGTTTAATTGCAGTTTCTACAAGTAGAAGGCGGTTAATTTCGTTAGTTCCTTCGAAAATTCTGTTTATTCTAGAGTCACGATAACCTCTTTCAACAGCCATTTCTGCCGAATATCCCATACCACCATGAATCTGAACAGCTTCGTCGGCTACATAATCCAAAACTTCCGAACCGTAAACTTTAAGCAAAGCAGCTTCGACAGCATAATGACTGATAGCTTCGATAGATGCCAATCCTTTATCCATTCCACTTGCTTTGAGTTCTTTCATCATATCATCAATGTCGCTGCTGGTTCTGAAAATAGCAGATTCTAATGCAAATGTTCTGATAACCTGTTCAGCCATCTTATGTTTTATGGTACCAAAACTTGAAATCAACAAATTGAATTGTTTACGTTCGTTCGCATATTTTACAGAGTCAGTGATTGCTTTCTTTGAAGCCCCAATAACGTTTGCACCAAGTTTAATACGTCCCATGTGAAGAATGCTGAGAGCAATTCTGAAACCCATTCCTGGTTTTCCAATGAGGTTTTCGACAGGAACCTTTACGTCGTTGTAGTAAATCTGTGCAGTTGATGATCCTTTGATACCCATTTTGTGCTCATCTGGACCAATAACAACACCCGGCATATCTTTTTCGATAATGAATGCAGATAAAACGCGGTCGTTAGCAATTTTTGCAAAAACTACATGAGTGTCAGCAAAGCCAGCATTGGTGATCCACATTTTTTGTCCATTTAAAATATAATGTGTTCCATCTGCTGATAAAATTGCATTTGTTTTGCCTGAGTTTGCATCAGAACCAGCATTCGGTTCGGTCAAGCAATATGCTCCGATAAATTCACCACTAGCAAGCTTGGTAACATATTTTTGTCTCTGTTCTTCGTTACCGTAATACATTATTGGTAATGTTCCAATACCGGTTGATGCCATGAAAGCTACCGAAAATGAATTACCTGCTCCAATATTTTCTGCTGCAAGCATTTGAGTTACAAAAGATTGCTCAAATCCTCCATATTCTTCAGGAATTGCAATGCCCATTAAACCTAATTCTCCAGCTTTTCTAACAGTCGCAGACATCAATTCTCTGTCGCCTTTGTCAAGTTGGTCAACAATAGGAAATAATTCTGCAGCCATAAAGTCTTTAATAGTCTGAGCAATCATTAATTGTTCTTCGTTATATTCTTCAGGAATAAAAACATTTGAAGATTCGGTTTCTTTCACAAGGAATTCGCCGCTTTTTAAGTTTTTCATATTATTTATTTTAAGTTCTTTCTGATTATAATTTGCTGCAAAAATAAAAATATTTTTGGAAAAGGAAGCATTTTTTAGTGTGTCAACCCATCAGTAGAGTCTAATAGTAGTGCAAAAATCCTAATAATATTCTATTTCTCGATACTCTATTTGTGATATCTCATCATTTTCGTATAGTATCTGATAAATCCAATTTCCAAAAGAATCGTACTCGTAAGTGTACCTATATTTTATTTCAGTTACGATGCTATCGTCTTCTAATCTCCAGTTATAAAACGATACTTCATCATTCTTACTGTTATATTTCCATAAGCTTTTTAAAATCATTTTACCATCAGAATTGTAGCATGTATGTTGAATCAGATTGTTTTGATTGTCATACACATTTAAGGAGAAACTCTCGGGTATGCCAGTCCAATACTCAAAATATCTTTCTTCAATTAAATTGTTTTGTTGATCGTATTTACATTTAATTATACTTATTGTATCCTCACCCATCCAGCTGTAATATGCTATTTTTAAAGCATTACCAACAGAATCGTATTTATATGGAAGAAAGGCTACACCACCTGAGTTCCTGCCAAAATCATTCATTGTCATTTTACCATCTATGTTAAAACTAATCGAAAAATTATACATATTATCTCCATCTGTAATCGGTACAATTTTTCCATCTACTGTTTTGTATTTCCCGTATGTGTTCGAAACGACATTTTTTACTTTTCCTTTTAATCTTTTTATTAAGACACCATATTCATATTCTGGACTAACAATTTTTTCTTCTTTTCTAGTGTTACTGCTATCTTTATTAGCCACATTTATTTCGGAAATCGGCGTGCTGTCATTTTCTACTGCAGCAATTTTCTCAATTTTATCGGTATTCTTCTCTTTATCATTTTTGCATGATATTACTGCAAAAAATAGCATGACTAGAAATAATGCTATAAATGTTCTCATAATTATTAATGGTTGATTAACAAGTTACAAGTTTATGAAATTATTGATTACAAAATACAAATTGTTAACATTCTCAGTGGAATTATTTATCAAGGCTTGACGCTTCTGTAATAGTATGCTGAGATATCAGAATAACAATAATATTTTGACTCTGAATTGGGAAAAAGTCCAGTGTAAAAAGTGGATAAATTTATTTGTTTTTTTATAGTAGCGAAATCGGAAGTAAATCCGAAATTATATGCAGTTGCATAGAATCTCAGCTTTTCAGTTTCGTTTGCAAATGTGAACTTTGAGAATTTGGCATCCATAATTTTAATGAATAGAATTAAATATCGTAGTTGCCATTTTTCGTTGTCGAGCCTAAGTACTCTTGCTTTTCGTGCAGAAACAGTTTTTTGAGTGTTGAATACTCCAGTTTCTCGTCCGGACTTAAGCAGGATTTTATTATTAATATTTTCAACAGTTTCTGCAAACGAAGGTTTCATCTGGAAGTATCCAATCGAAAAGTCTGCATACTTTTCACCATTTTGAATGTAAAGTGTTTTGAGTGCTGAACTTTCAATAATATTAAGAATTGCTGAATATCTTATAATTTCAGGGAAAACAATTGCTATGGCAAATTCTGGATTTATATTTTCTTTTTCAAGACTTGAAATTATCCACGGGTTATCCGAAATGTACCTTTCTGCTGCAATATAGTCTTCGCCAAAAACATTTTTATAGTCAATCTCTGATTTTTGAGCCTCTAACTTTAAAATTGCAATTAAAAGACACAAAATAAGCAGGCATTGTTTCATTAGAACTGAACAGAGTATTTAACCAACTGATTACCATTTTCGAGGCACAACCAAACAAGTTGATTATTGCAATAATTTACATAAACAGGAAATCCGTATTCTCTGCCGTCATTCAGTATTATTTTGTCATAAAACCAAGCAGCATAGCTTTTACCGTCTTTTGATAAGTAAAATTCATTTGTATTTGGATAATCTTCACCAAAATCTTTTACCTCTATTCCATTAATGAAAAGCTTGTGACTTTGTATCATCACCCAGTTGTCACCACTTTCAGGCAAAAAGGTTGGATTATCTCCAGAAAATGATTCGGCATTAAATGGCCCAAGTTTTAAACCGTTTTCGGTGTAAATATAGGATTTTCTCATACTCTGATCAGCTGATGCATTATCTTGTAAATCTGTAATTTCTTGAATTATTTTCATCATTTCTTCATCACTTAAATTCTTACCATCCAGACTCATCATCTTCTCATTAATGATTTTATTTACATCGCTAACACATTCTACTGTTAACAGAAACTTTGTTCCTGCATTATTAAACGAAACATTGCTGTAAGTTCCTTCTACATTAAACTCATTACAAAGCGATGAGGCAACTGTATAGGTCATATCCAAATTCACAATAATAGCAACGAAATTGTTTTTGTTAGGAGATAGTTGCAAAGTCATCACATTTGCATAAGGTCCATACTTTTTTCCATTAAGTACAATATAAACTTTGCCATCGTTTGAGTACTCGTAATACTCATTAAAGTCAAATTCCTCCTGATAGTTATTTACATATTTATGTGGTGGTAAATCAGCTTGGCACATGTTCTGTGCTATTGTGTTTTTTATGTAAGGCCCATTTTTTACTCCGTTTTTATAAACGTAAAAGTTTTTACTTACAGGATTATAGGTAGTCACACAAAGCTCACCTGCCGAACAAATCATACCTGCTGAACTTTCTGAAATCAAAAAAGTTTCGCCTTCTCCGATTTTTAATAATTGCTCGGTCTTAACAATTGGTTGCGCTATAAGACTACAAAAAGCCAAAGTAAATGATGTAATTAATAAAATGTATTTCATTTGTTTCATGGTTATAAAATTTAAAAAGAGCCCTGAATTCAGGACTCTTTGGTTGATTGATCGGGCTTAGTACTCTTTAAAAGTTATCCCTTCAGGTAATTCAAATTTAGTTTGATCTACATCACAAAGTTCAATACTTGTAATTTCCATTATAAAGTCATCTTTACCTAATTTGGTAATAGTTTTCATTGGAATGCCTTCCCAAATCCAAACTTTAGATGTCATAGGCTCTTTAATTGATACAACATCACATTCTTTACCAGCAATAGTTTCTTTTCCTTCCATTTTGATGCCGTACTTTTCAATCTCTTCATCAGTAAGGTCGCTGTAATCAGCTGCAGGTGCTGCATAAAAGGATGTCTTTGTGCCTTCTGTTGTCCCAATGCTGTAGTCGTATTTATATCCGTCAACTATTATTGATATTGTTCCTGACTTTTCACCAAACATCTCAATAGTTGATTCGGAATATTGTTTATTGCCATAATCATCAAACCATGTGTCTATAGTCATATCCATGGTCGTTTTGTAAACCATGTGACCACTTTTTGCCTGATAAATTTTTGTGTTATCGGTATTATCATCTTCAGTTTCGGTTTCTTCAGTTTTCGGATCAGAGCTTTCGTCTGTCTTTGTTTTTGAACCTCCACACGAAATAAATGCAAATAGCGATAATAAGATCAATAATGTTTTGAAGTTTTTCATAACGATTTCTGTATTAAAATTATAATTTAATAAACTCTACTCTTCTGTTTTTAGCTTTGTTTTCAACACTGGTATTAGGGCTTAATGGAATTGATTCTCCTTTGCCGTCGGTTTGGATTCTATCTGCAGAAATACCAAAATCTTTAACCAATGAGTTCTTAACATTTGCAGCGCGTCGTTTCGATAAATCAAGATTCATTGCATCGTCACCATCACTATCTGTGTGACCTACAATCTGAATGTTTACAGCTGGATTTTCTGTTAAAACAGCAGCAATTTCTTTTAATGAACCGTATGACTCTGGTTTTACCTCGTCTTTACCACTGTCAAAATAAATACCATAAGACACAAGTTTGCCTTCGGTTAAAAGTTTGCTTCGCATATCAGGTGCTGCTGTAGTTATTTTAATATTCGAAACGAAATGCTGACCCTGTTCTCCCCACATGTGAAAACGAAGACGGTTGTAAGTAGCTCCTGCTGGCAAAGCGGTAGGTCCGTCAATTATTTTCTGCCCAGCAACATAAATCCTTAATCTTCTGTTCTGCACCCATAATATGTAATGAGTTAGCTGTCCTTCTTCTAAAACTTTCACTTCGCTGCTAAGTTCTACAAAATCCTGATCAGTAGCATGAGCTTTAGCTGTGGTTCGGTAGTAAGTTGGATTAACATAAAAACCAGCAGTTCCGGGCCATGCTGCGTTAATAAGCCAATCTTTGTCAGAAGAATAAAGGTTAAAGTTAAAACTTAATGCGTCGTTATCATTATTCTCATTATGAGCAACAATATCAAATTCTATAATGTAGTTTTGTGGCAACACCAAGTCTTTCATTAGACAGTAGGCACTTCCATCTCCGTTCATGTAAAGCCACTTTCCGGGGTAATTGTTAATTGTTCTGACTTCTCCTGTTCCGTCAGTAGTCCATAGAGCAGGGAAGTCCCCAATTGCATCCTGCGAAAAATCTTCAAAAAATAAAATCTGATCACCAGGAATGAAATCGTATTTGCTGTATGACTCCATTTTTGGCTTTTCGTCTGGTTTTACAACTTCTTCGTTTTCTTCGGTTCCCACTTCTTCGTCACCAGAACCAACCATGCCATCATCTTCAGTTTTATCTTCTTGAACTACTTCATCGTCATCCTTTTTTTCGCGGTCTTTTTTATTGAAAATACCATCAATTGTATTATCCACTCCTTGAT
>Ga0209373_10002844_pt1 | contig 16699 bp, 13 predicted proteins | sample Higcelweek5metaG_FD_187173 | JGI IMG/M metagenome (GOLD analysis project Ga0209373, IMG submission 187173) | Freshwater pond sediment microbial communities from the University of Edinburgh, under environmental carbon perturbations - High... | ecosystem: Environmental > Aquatic > Freshwater >... | reverse complement strand
GGTAACTGAAGCAAATCGAGTCTATCATATTAACATTCAAATAATTCCGGTGACGCACCCATCGGAAAAAGGATAAAAATGAAAACAATAATCAATAAAACTATCGCTCACTTTACACTGATGTGTAGCGCAGCCATTTTTGTTGCTGGTTGTCTGGAAACAAAAACCCAAGGCCCGGGCAATTCCACAGAAGCAGAAAATGCGCTTGCTTTTATTGTAGTGGATAAATCGGGTAGCGTTATCAGTGGCGTGGGTGCGACTCTTTGCGAAAACGCAGCGGCCTGTGATAATCCTGTCGCTGAATCGGTATCCGATGATTCTGGGAAAGTGCTTATCGACAGTGTAAGTGATGGATCTTATTTTCTCACCTGCACACAGGATACGCTTCAAAAAAGCATGAAAGTAACATTCACCGGGGGCAAAACGCTGGATCTCGGTCGGGTAGAGCTATCGGATTCGGGACTTATTGTTCTTGAAGATTCTACGGCCGATAGTGTAGCGGTTTGGGTAGGAACCTGGGCATACCAGTCTGTGGGCGATTCTAGCACAGAAGAATGGGGATTCATATTGGGGGCAGAGGATACTTTCTCTTCTTGGAGATATGAATGGTGGACTGCTGTAACGGATCCTGGAATTTCTCATGCACCGGCGGATAGCTTGTGGGCACAAGGAACCTGGAGCGATGCGGGTACTTTTGTTTCTCTATTCCCTTCGTATGCGGATAGTATTCCTGATAGCCTTTTGACATTCTACAGCAATGTACACATTCTCTTATTTCCAATTACATCCATAGAACAGAATATGCGCTGGACTGGAGGATTCCTGTTTTACCCGACGAAAGATTCATTACTTTTTCTGGGTGATGTCGATGTCTACCAAGGTGAAAGTAGTACTCTTGTCGGTATTTGGGAAAATACCTACACCAATGCCGATGTTCAAAAATTTGTGTTTACCGAAGAAAATACGGTTTCTATCACACAGGACGATACCGTTTCTTCTGGAACCTGGGCTATCAATGGGGCTCATCTCGAAATATCGTGGGATAATTCCACACTTTCTAAATTTTACACCATTAACAACGGAAAATTAATTCTGCTCGACTTTGATGATGGAGCTGTGTTTTACCGTAGAGAATAAGGAACGGCTCTCGAAGTGGCGATGCACCATCGCAAAAAAAGACAGATGTAAGTGCATCTGCCTTTTTTATTTCATTGCTCCACTCTTCCCCAGAGGGGACTTACTTTACAGGAATAGTCAATGTCACCGCATTTGTGGGGCTATTCGCGGGAGCAACCTGAATCACCACAAGACCCGTAAAATTCTTGGATGCTGTGAGCAAAATGGAATTTTCGGCAGTATTAAGGGAACCGCGTTGCAAAAGCTTGCCCTGGAGATCACAGATCTTATAGACATATTTACCTGGATTCAAACCCTGAAGCATAATTGCCCCATTGGTATTCACTGCGCGGAGGTTTTTACCAAAAGCAACTTGCGGTGTTTGAAACCCGGTAGGTTTCTGTTTTACATCCAATTCTAAATCCATAAATTCGATGATATAAGAGCCATCGCTTTCGGCGGTGATTTCTGTGCCTTTTTGGGAAACAATAGCATCGGTACTGACAGAGGATTTATCAATAGTGACGCGCAATTTTACGCTTTTTGGCATTTTAGCATGGGGAGAAACCCATTGCATGTGGAACCCTTCAGAGTTTGTCTGTGCTTGCACGGTATCCATGGTGAAACTTGCACGAAAGTAAGATCCTATCCTTTGATAAGTATCAATCCAGACATTTTTGCTAATGGCCACGTGGAACAAAGTATTGATATCGGCTTGAGAAATAATATCCCAGTCGCCGCCTACACCATGGTTGAGTTGCACATACCACTGGTTATTATTAGAGGCCGCATTAATATTGTCGGAGGCCGTAGAAACATTGGAACCTCCGGAGGGATTCCAGTAATAAGAATCTGCACGCATCCAGTTCCAAGGCGCACTACCCCAGCTCAAGAGGCCCGTTCCCCCGCAGCCTCGCGTGATGAAGCTTTCGGAGTTTGTCACTTTATCGACTAACTCATTCGCGGCACAGTTAGGGGTCGCAAAGGTGACGGATTCGATAGAAGGGTCCAATGCGCGGAGATTTTTGGCCTCAGTCGCCACTTCAGCCGCAATGGAGGCGGAATCATAAAGATCGGTCAATTTTTTGTGCGTCACCGTATGGTTGGTCACCTCATTTCCGGCCTTTGCCAGTTGCACAAATTCAGAAGAATGTGAACCAAAATAAAATGCAGGAGATACATTAAACGTTACTTTCACACTCGGAAGCGTATCCAGAATAGGCTTTAAATAGGTAATCTGAGATCCAACCCCATCATCAAACGTGAATGTCACTGCGCCTTTGTAGCCATTCCAAGCAACGGTTTTAACAGGGGTTGCTGCCATCGTTTGGACTGCGGCAAACAAGAGAAAACAAGAAATAGTGCCAAGGCCTTTAACCGCTGATGAGATAACAAATAGGTTTTTCATAATACCATGAATATAGCTTCCAATGGGGCCCCTTCATAAGATCTAGTATTCAAATATGTTGTTGCGAAAAACAACAAAAGGGAGAAAAAGCTAAAAAATATTACCAAATTTTTTGAAAAATGGTTTTAATGTGCAAATACAACATCCCCGGTACAAACAAAAAGCCCCTAGCACGAAACCAAGGGCAAAATGTAACTTTAAAGTTAAAACCATTGCCAACATCTACCCCTGTTTTAGACGATGCGGACTTACCTTCATTCCTTTATTCAGTTGTTTGGGATTATTCGATTGGCGGTTAAAACCGAAGGCTCCTTTCGCCGGGTTCTTTGAAAAATTCGGATTCGCTGGATTATTTTGGGGATCGACTGGGATGCTCATTTTTTCTCCTGGTTATCGTGAATTGAATTCAAAAAATATACTAAGAAATCAGAAGTTTGCACAACTTCGCAAAAAGAGGCGGAATTTGTATAAAAAGGGCTTTAGGTAAATTTTATACTAACCCTTTGATGTGTGATCCAAATTTTGGTATTGTTTGATGGGCATATTATGGGAGATAAAAAAATGAAGAACAAAAAAATTTTGAAATCAGTTGTTTTGATTTCGGTTGTGCTTGGGTTTATGGGTTGCGCCTCTTCGGGGGGATCTTCGACAAAAGCGCCCTATGCATTTGGTTCCATCTGTGAAAAAGACAAAGCAGATGGGCAAAAATATAATATTGTGACCATTTCCAGTTACGATGACGAATATAAGAACTTCCGCGTGACCTCTTATACGCCGCAACAAGGGGATTCAGTCACAGCGGTGATTCCGGCAAAGCCAAGCATATTAGCTCCCTTTGGTGCAAGTTATCGTGAACAGTGCGATGAAGGCAAGGTTTATAAGGTAACTGCCATTAGTGAAAGAGGAGAGCAACCAGTCGATGTTTTTTACAAACAGAATTAAGTGTTGAATTTGCATAGATGTCGCCACTTTTGTCGTCGCAAAGTGAATATTGAGTCGCATGGACTGGCGTATTTTTTATTCCCCTATGTGTAAAGTACGCAAAGTCTGTAAAATCAAAGTAAAAAGTCTATTTGTAAAATGAAATCAAAGCTACTTTACATAGCATGGAAAACAAATCATTTAGAATACAAATAGAAGAGGATTTTAATGAGTTATTAAAGGGGTGGAATCGTAAAATACCGGATTACGATTCTTTAAGGATCGATCTTCATTGCCACGATGGAAATAGCGATGTGCCTGATGAATTGTGGGGGCGCATTTTACATTTGCCGGAAACGTGGCTTTCTACGAGCGATTTGGTGGATACTCTCCGCCCGCGCACGAATACACTCACGATCACGAATCACAATAATGCGCGGAGTTGCTGGGCCTTGCAAGACAAAGGAATCGATGTGCTCCCCGCGGCGGAGTTCACCGTATTTTTTGAAGATATGAAAGTGGCTACGCACGTTTTAACGTATGGTTTTAGCAGGGCACAAGAACCTATCTTAGATCAGTTGCGGACGAATGGATATGCTTTTTTGGAATACTGTAAGGAACAAAAATTGCCAACGATTTTGGCTCATCCGCTTTTTCTGCAACACGAAATGCAGGAAATCCCGATGGAGGTTTTTGAACGATTCGCGCTGCTTTTTGAACGCTTTGAAGTGTTGAATGGGCAACGGGATGCTTATCAGAATTTGCTGGTAAATAAATGGGTGGAATCGCTTACGGAAGAGAAAATTCGGGCACTGAGTCAAAAGCATGGCATAGACCCTTTCCGTTTTTGCGAGGAGCCTTTTCGTAAACGAGTTTTTGGGGGCTCGGATGATCATTTCTCCTTTTTTGTAGGGCTTACGGGAACGCGTTTATATGTACCCAATCTGGCACTGCGATTAAAAACGAAGAACCCTTCAGAGCTCGCCCTGGAAGCGATTCGCTCTGGAGAATCCGCACCGTTTGGAAGTTATGTCAATGATGAAAAACTAACCATCGGATTTATGGATTATTTCTGCCAGGTAGCCTTAAAAATGAAGGAGCCGGGGTTACTCCGTATGCTTTTGCACCGGGGAACTCTGCAAGATAAGCTAATGTGCTTTGCTATTTCCAATATGATGCAGGAAATGCGGCGACATAAGTATACGACCAACTTTTTATCGGCATTTCATGAAGCTCTTTTGGGCAATAAGCCCGGCCTGCTGATGAATCTTTCGATTAGCAAAGATTACAGGCCTTTGTTAGAAGATGTGGAATTGATTGCGGAACAAGAATATTCGCACGGAGATCAAAAACATATCCGATACATTCAGGCTGTGGATAATATGTTTTTGAAAATGATGCAACTGATCGCAAAGCGTATTCAGAAACAAAAGGATGGAGTTTCCAAAGAAAAAATGCCGATTGACTTGGAAGATTTTGTGCGGCGTTTTGAAGTACCGAGTTATTGGCGCTCCTGGGGTGATTTGCCCAGTTGTATGGATCAGCTCTCGTTTCCGATGCTTGCCGCTGTTTTGATGCTCGGGGCCCGCTTTGCAGGGACGCGCATCATGAATAATGATCGCCTGACGGTGCGCGCATTTGCCTCGCATTTGGGTGAATATCAGATGCCCAAAAGAACTCTATGGCTCACGGATACACTAGAGGATAAAAATGGGGTGGCGAGTGTTTTGCGGGCGACGCTTAAAGAAATTCAGCGGCGCGATTTACCCATTGACATTTTACTTTGCAGCAATCATGTAAAAAGCGAACCGCATTTACATGTGGTACCTTCGTTAGGCAATTTTGCCTTGAAAACTTTCAGCGATCATGAATTCAATGTGCCAAATATTTTGGATATACAGAGAATATTTGCAGCTGGTTCTTATGATCGTGTGATGGTGAGTACCGAATTCTGCATGGGCCCTGTTGCACTTTACTTGCAAAAAGCCTTTAACGTGCCCGCATATCTTTTTATGCATACGGATTGGGTAGATTACATTAAAACAACCACTCATTTGGATGCTCACAATCAGGATCGCATCCGGAGATTACTGCGCGCCTTTTATCAGCAGTTTAACGGTATCTTTGTACTCAATTCTGAGCATGAATCCTGGTTACAGAGCCCCGCGATGGGAATCAGTAAAGAGCGCATTTTTAAAACGGCCCATTGGAATGAATCATTCTTTAAGCCCACTGGGGCAAAAAAAATATTGGACCCCCAAGCTCCTGTGTTTCTCTTTGTGGGACGATTGAGCGAAGAAAAGGGCGTTTTGGAACTTCCTCTCATTCTCCATAAAATTCAGGAGACAATTCCCCAAGCGAAACTTAAAATCGCAGGCACGGGTGTCGCCGAAGAAAAGTTAAAATCGCTTTTGCCTGAGGCTGAGTTTTTGGGCTGGGTAGACCACACGGCTTTGCCAAAGATATATTCTGAGGTGGATATGCTCTTGTTGCCGAGTCGTTTCGATACCTTTGGATGCGTGGTGACAGAGGCCATGAGTTGTGGGCTTCCGGTCGCTGCCTATGATAGCAAGGGGCCCAAGGATATTATATCGCATGGGGTGGACGGATTACTCGCGCAAGACGCAGAGTCGCTTGCTACAGCGATAGTGGAAAAAATCCAACAAGGTTCTTGGACGAATATGTATGAGGCGACACTCAAAAAAGCAGCCACCTATGACGCCGAAGAAATTATGGATCGCATCATTGCAGATCTAGGATAAACTATTCAAAAACAACTATTTTTCATGGCTGTAATAATTCACGCTGTCCAGCTTTTTCTTTGTCAAAAAATTTTAAGTCACCATAAACGTCAGTATCTTCAATGATTCACCCCTTTTTAAAAGAACAGAACGTTCTATCGAGTCGACGTGTTTATGCTCTGAATAGAAATAAATGACTTTTGTTCCAATCTAAAGTACTCAACAGACTATGTGGATGCCTACACAAAAAAAGCCCTGTAAAACAGGGCTTTTTAAAGCGGCGGACCGGGATCGAACCGGCAACCATTAGCTTGGAAGGCTATTATTTTTATTCGAATTTTGAATAAAAAAGCCAATTTTAATATATTTATCCCCATTTTATCCCCACGCTTTTGACGAACTCTATTCTGTCGAAATGGTGGGGGAAAATCAGAAGTTACTAAAATATTTATAGAATTTGTTAGGCAACTGATCCGACTTTTTTGCCCCTTCCTGAAGCTTTCTCAATAAAGCATCAGAAATATCCGGCTTCAGTATTATCTTGTGATCCTTTGCCAGTTTTACAATAGTCTCGATTTTCAGTTCTTCAGATCTAACATACACGATATAGGAATTGTCCCGAATAAACGGATGTCCCCCTGTGACCACCTCAATTTCGCTATTTTAAGGGTTTTACACTAATATCATAACGCTTTCCCTTGCCAGATCCAGATATTGCCTTTTCAGAAATAATACCATTCACAACATATCTATGAAGAGTTGATGGACTAAGTCCATACTTTCGCATATATTCTTGGGGTTTTACCCACATTACCTTAGAATCCAATTCAGAGATAACATTTTTGAAGCCTTCTTTTACCGCACTCTGTATTATTTTTTCGGCAAGTCCATATTTGTCAAGATTAAATTCAGGTAACGAAAGCCTATCAGCTATTGCCGCCGCTAAGGTGAAATAATCAAAAGAAGCAAACTTTTTATCGATTCGTTTTCCAACCTTATTAGCTATTTCTGTTACCAAAAAATCAATCGTTTCATTTGATGCTGAAAAATCCGATGTGCCTTGGATCTCTTCTTCTATTGGAAGAAAAGCTTCATATGGAAGATCAAGAGGAACTGCTGAAATATTCATAATTTCTGTAGAATTATGAATAACATTTGTTTCAAGTAATTGTGATTCTATCTGGATCAAACAATTATTTAATTCTTCACTAGCAGAAGCTACTGAAGCAAAAAAATCCCGTTCAAAATCGGTCTCGTTTTTATCTTGAAGAATACTAAAGGATTCTCTTTTTTGAATGTCCACTTTTTCAACGCCAAAACGCTTTCTCCATAGTCTATTTTTCATATATCTGTACTCCATTTGCTGTTTTCTTTCACAGCATTATTTTTATTTTATAGAAATTATATTGTTTGCTTGGATTTGTGCAAAAATTCTGAATGATTTCGAATTCATTTGATCAGAATCAAGGCAAGAACCATATCATTAATTGTCAAATTATCCCCCAACATGGCACATTTGTAGCAATATTGATAAAAAGAATGAAGTTTATTTTCTTTTCAAAATGCTTGAGAATTTTTTAAAATCGTTATTCATCAGTTGCAAAGTTTATGTATCCAGCAAAAATATGGCATTAGTGAAAAAACTATTTAAGTGTTTAAATGGGGAAAACGTTGCAACTATTTTTCCAATATGAAATTTTGCTCTTCAAAATGACAATATTTAAACATATCAATCCCAATAATTCTCAATTTAGATCATAGATTTTGTTTGATTTTTATTGACTCAAAAGATTGAAATACTATAATTTTCTTTTTTTTGTTCATATATTACACAGGTAATTTTGAAAAAATTAAATTTATTTCTTGTACATATTGAGATATTTTTATTCTGAAAAAATATTAAAACTTTTTTGATCTATCCCTTATCGCTCTAAACTTAAATTAAAATTTGTGACAAATATGGAAACATAATATGGTAAAATGATTCAAATTATATTCCTATTATATAATTCTTCTACCTTTAACTCTGTTTCTACATTACAATTTATAAGAATTCTATTGAATTCATTTATTACAATTTCTTTATTTTCTTTTAAAATAATAACAGAATCATGGATTGATATAAAATCGATTTTCTCTTTGTTTAAAAATTTTATTAGTGGATGCAATATTTGTCTTGATTCAAATCTTTGAAGTTCATGCGCTAAATGTTGATATTGATTTTCTTTTATTTTTTTAATTTCTTCATATATTCTAGGAAATAGTTTTTTAAACTTTTTGTATAATTCAAGATTTTTTCCTTTCTTTCGTCCTTGTGATTCTCTATCAAAAAGCATTTTTATAATTTCTTGTTTTGCTGTTTTTCGCATTAATTTTTGATCCAATTCTTGCTTAAATAAATTTTCAAATTCTTTTGCCGTTTCTTCATTATTGTAAGAATCAATGTTGTCAACAGCAAAACTTATAAGATAAAGTACTTCGTAAAGATCAGCTTTGCAAAATTGAGTGTACATTTCCATCTCTGCTTTGATTTTAGGATCATTCATATCTAATCGTTTCAGAAGTACAGCACGAAGTATTGAAGCTTGAGAATTCTGAATATCAATGTGAATCAAAGATTTGCCTGAAATGTGAAAAACGCAACGCATTTTGATGTTGGAATCAAGACAAGTATAGTTCGTGTGAATTCGACCATAATTGCAAGATTTTGCATAGTGGAATCCATTGCGAATACGCATAATGCCAACAAATGCAGCTATTGCATCCTGTGTTTCAAGAGGTTCTTTCCCTTTGATTTGCCCTCGTTGTCGTTCACAGAGATAGGTTATTGCACTTTCTAAATCAATCTGAAATCGCTTGAGATTACGATGTGCAATCTTTGTTACTTTTGAATCTTCTTGACATTCTGAATTTAGAGAAGATGAACCTTCTAAGGCATCAATGATTTTTGGATAACAAACTTTGATTGTTCTAAAAGAAGAAAATGTTGAGTTCAAACGATAGGATTTACATTTTGAATCACCGGACCAATCATTAGAAATTGAGCATAAGTATTTATTATCTGTAGTGATAATATTTTCAATAATTAATCGGTCTAAATATTTTCTATAGCCTGGAATTAATGACCGAATATATTTACTGCTAATTTCATGTAACTTTCCATCGATGCCTATACGAAATATGACATAAGCACAGATGCGATATGTATCCAACTTTTTTTCAGTTCCTAACTTAGAATCAATCATATCCGCAATATCGTGTGGAAGTACAATGTCGTAAATAGAATAATTGTTTCGTTTTCTTTTAATCTTATTCATATAGCGAATCCTCGTATTTTTTTCGTATACTCAGATAGTTTATATGAATGTTATTTTTTTAAATTTTATCCACTCTGAAACTTGGTGGCATCGTGAATTTGCGTAATTTAAATTTGATGAAAAAGATTAAAACTGGCTTCCAATGAATTCTAAATAGAACTCAATTTAATTGAAAAAATGCCACAGGCAAGATTGGCAACTTTTTCATCAAATGTGATATTTGATTCATATCTTATGCAAATACTGAAAATAGGTGCTTCACAATAAATTTTTAATGATTAAAATGGAAAAAATTGATAATTATTTGACATGAATCGGGAACCGATAACGTTTCAAATATTTTATCAATTATTTTCCTAGATTTTTTATTAGGTTTTTATGAAACGTTTCACTATTAAAATAAAGTATCAGAATATTGTTTGATTTCAAATTTTGCAAAACATGTACCGCAGGTAAAAGGTTGCAAATGATGGAAAATAGTTTTTCAAATTTCAAAAAATTAATGTTGATTTTGATAATAACCTTAGTGTTAGATGGAAGCTGTTATTATGTTCTTGAATCTATCATTGTAAAGCTTCAGGTTTTCATCATCAAAATTAACAAATATTACTGGGTCTATCACATTATAAGTTTTTAACAAATTTTCATCAGAAAAAATGCTATACACAATATCTGCTGCTATATTCTTAGGAAATCGATATACACCAGTATCAATAAGGCTTTCTATGTTCTTCCGTTTAATGGGACGTATTGTTTCTGAATTTCACAAACGTAGCATCTTAGGTCTTTATATTTTTGATGCTTTGGCAGTTCCAATGAACAGAATTGATGAAGCTCGTTCCATCATGAATCAGATTGCAAAAGAGTTGGAAATAGGCGCAAGAGTTGGCAAATCTGAGACGATTCGGAGTATTGCTGCATGATCGGAAACTTTGACTTATTTTATAAGTTGAAAAAGCTGGGAAGCCTTATATTTATTGATAAAAAATGAATTTTATTACAATGATGTTAATTGGATATATAATGATAGTATTTTGTATAATTATTATTTTTTATAAATTATTTACTTGCTTATAATAAATATTTTAAAAATATTTGATAATTATTTTGATTTGTATCGTGGAACGATAATATTTCAAAAATTTTATCAATCATTTTCATAATTTTTTCATCAAATATTTATCAATCATTTCTTTAAAAAGAATTCTGATATTTGAAATATTTTTCAAATTTTGTAAAACTGTACTGTAGGTAAATACAGGCAAGCGATGAAAAATTATTTAAGACCATTGAAGTGTAAAAATCGAATTTTTCGAGATATGTTACCAGAGGCAATAATTTGCAAAGTTTTAGATTTCGCGAATTAAATAAAAGGAGATTGTATCTAGTGAAAATATTAGAAATAAAAAATATTTTAAATAAAAGTCTGAATCGAGGGGGTTACCGTGAGGTGCCGTACCAAAGTTCCAAAAGTTTTTTTCTAATTCGATCCTTCGTATTAATTAAGTACAATAAAGTTTGCTATTCCGCTGAATTTAACTGGCCTTGTTTACCAGAACATTCCAAATTCGCATGAAATTTATACCAGGCATTATATGCCTCAATAAATTCGGCAACTTTTCTAATTATCTTTTCTAAAATTTCTTTCAATTCTATGTCTAATAAAACGTCAGGCTCTGGCGCAAGTTTCTTTTTACGGACGATAGCACGATATAAAGACGTATGTTAGGCGGCAGTATTATTTATTAGTACTTAGTATTGCGCTATCGTTATTTATGAACTATATACAATCATGTTTTTCATAATATGTAATCCATCTATTTATTACCAACTTTTTTTTCAATTATTATTGCATTACAAATATTTCTATTCGGATATTTTTCTTCTTCAAACGACGTAAGGTATTGAGTAATATCCTTTCTTGGGTGTCTTGCATCACATTCGTATCAATGTGTTTTCGTATTTGTGCTTTCTGTTTGTAAAAGCCGGCATAGTCCCTTCAAGTATTCTTACGATTTCATCGTTGATTGTTGGATTTTCAATGGCGCCAGCAATCCACGAAAACTTGTTACCGTTTTCTTTGTCAATGCAAACACGAATGACTTGTTCGCTATCACAGACAACCGCTAAATTGGGATTATGAGTCACAATAATTACTTGCCGAATTTCCTTTGCCTTCTTTATAAATTTTACAACGATATTATAGACGCTTTGATTGTCTAGATTTTCTTCGGGCTGGTCAATAATTAGTGGAACATCGCTTTTGTCAAGCAAAAGATAGAAGATAAGAAGCAAGGCGCCTCTTTCTCCTGGAGAAAGCTCGCTTAATTCCTTTGTTCCGAGCCTAAGCTTGAACGTGGGAAGTAAATACTCGAGTCCATATATAAAATTATAGACATCGACAGGATTTATCCCTTTTTTGAGTTGTTCAATTAAATATCGCTTTTCGCCAGATCTACTAGCTCTTGCATCACTACCAAGATAGTCAGTTATTTGAGAGACGAATTCAAGAGCTGAATCTATCGTAGAAAAATCACATTCTTGAAGTTTTTCCTTAAGAAAGGCGTATCCTTCCTCTTTGCCAGAAAAAGTGCCTTTGGCTCCTTGATTAATGAAATTAAGGAATCTGTCTTCAAAGTTGGTTATCGTTAATTCCGCAGTGAAGTTAAGTTTATAGTCTTCCATAAGTGCACGATTATCAGTTACTAACCTCATTATGGGAGAATATGCGCTTTTGTATATCTCTATCAATTCGATCTTGTGTCTAAATATTTGTGAAGCCAACTGGCTTCGCTGATTTTTCTGTTGTTCGTAAATTTTCGGGAGATCTTTTGTGATATAGGATTGCCATGCTTCAAAATTCGCAATTGTGTCCGGGGTCTCTCGATTCCCGATAATTTCTTGTTTCCGGGATTCCCAATTTCTTAGTGCTTGAATATACTCTTGGTACTCTTTATTCGGCAACGACAGCTGCTCTGTCATTATTCTAATATTCTCATCAATGTGCAGTATTCTTGATGGAATACCGTCTGGATTTGATGCATCAATCTGAGGTGAGATTGTAACAATTTCAGAATGCACAGAATCAATAAGACTGTGGATCTTTGTTTTGTCAAGAGAAATAGTAACAATCTCATTCGCTTCAATCCCTAATACGTTTAGCAGCTGTGATAGCCTTATTTTTTCCTTTTCAAAGCTCGAAAGCATATTGTCAAGTATCTTTATTGCATTTTCTAGGTTTGTTTTTGAAATCGATAAACTGCTATTCCGGCCAATCAACAGCTGCAATTGGTTCTGAAGTTCTTGCTTGCTTGATGATTCTGATTGCAATTTAGCAAGAATTACGGGGCTGGCTGAGTTTTCGGTCGGCTCGCTTACTTCTACTGGCTTTGCCGCAATATGCGTTGCTAGAGTTTGACGATTTTCTTCCAAACTAGTAGTTATTCTGTGGATATAGTCAGGATGAATCTTTGATTCGCTGTCTATAATCTCTAGATTTTTATTCGCTAATTGCTCATTTAAGGAATTGATAGCACTTATGATTTCAAGAGACTTTAAAGACAAGAACTCTTTAAATGATGATTTCCCGAGGCGATCCTGAATGGGAATGTGAGAAAATATCGCGGATTCAATTTCGTTTTCGAATGTCGATCCTTCAATCTCATTTGTACAGATTGTTTCTATATAACTCTGGGGTAAATATTTCACCTTTTGGGGAGATAGTTTATCGATTTGAGCGTTAAGTGGAGTAAATGGCTCTGACTGATTTGACATCCACTCAATGGATGCCTCGAAATTGGCAGCTCTCTCATATGGCTTTTTACGAAGGAACTTATTGGCGCTGAGAAATGAGAACTCTTTGCTGCAATGCGCATTACCTTTAAGCCCGAGGATGTCTGCTATAGCACTTTTGCCGCCACCTTTATTACCAATAATTGCAACTAGTTGAGTATTCAGCGGAATTGTTGGCATCCCGTCAAACCATGACTCAGGCATTTCAGAATCTGAAATTTTTCGAATCGAAAGACTTTTAATGAATTTGTTAGGCTTTCCTTGCACGAGTTGTATAGATGGCGGTTTTTCACCAACGAATACTCGATCTTCGAATTCTAAAAGCGCTTGCTTCAATCCGGCAAAAGTGGTGTCTGCCTTCAGCCACGTGAAACATTTTCCAATTCGCTCTTTTTCCGATGAAGACTTCGGATAATGAGCATCGCTACAATCCAGTAACTTGGGATTAACTTGCTGTTCTATCAGCTTCTTTTTCGCTTTGAAGTAGTTAGAAAGATTCTCTGAAGATATGAATACCATATCCGACTTGTTTATTATATCTTTTTTTTCTGCAATCGTAGATTCACCCCAGGGGAGTGAGTCCCATTCTGTTTTTCCAACTGCTGTCAAATAATTCCCTTCCAAATACGAATTTTTCGACAACAAATCAATAATTTCTTCTTCGTTTAAGTTTAAATTGTTGAATCCTTCGGAAAGATCGGAGCCAAAGTGCTCTCGTTGGTCTTCGTGAATTGTTTCCTTTATTTGTCGTCCAAAATCAGATAGGCTGGCTTTTGTGATAAGCGCATTCCATCTGACTCCTGATAATCCTGGAGCCAATTGATATTTTCCTTGCAGACCTGATAAAAACTGTGATTGTATAACTTCAGCACCAATGTTCTCTGAAAATATCACATGGAAATTTACTCTTTTGAATGCACTGTGCCCAGCGAATTTTTTTATTCGGAATTCTATAACTGGAAAAATTGTATCAATATTGGAAAGTCTACCAGAATGCTTGTATTCCATGACTTTCTTATAGCCATCAATAAATACGTAGTCGTTGATCCCAATAACCTTCACTTCTTGTGGAAGTGATTCCAAATCTTGAATATACTTGTCCCATTTTTCTTCCGGGCTAATCCCTGGGAAGTGATTTTCTATTGATTCTGGCGTATGTACATGCAAGTCCCACTTTCGCCAAATTGAACCCACTTCAGAATTCATATTGCTCTCTTTGTTTTGGTTTGTCCAGTCGCAGGCGTGTTAGTAGCAGACGTCTTTTCAATGTATTTGCAACACATCCCAACATAAGAAAAGACCGGGTAAACGCCAGATATCTCTTGAATCGTTTCATATTTTCGACGTTTCGTTGTGCCGCCAAGCATGTCCGCGCTCCGATGAGACTGACCTAGCGCTATATTTTCTGTTTCACTTTATGAGAATATAATTAAGAAACAGAAAATATGCAATGAGGACTTCATTTGCGAAGCAAATGTTAGTTCGAATTGCCGTCAGGAGGTGGCTCATCTGTGAGATGAAGCGAAAGTCAGCACCAATGGTTAGTTGACAGTAAGGTCATCCGCCCAACCCCAGCTTTATATTTCATCATATTTTTCCTGGCCCTCTTTCAATAAATCCGAAATAAAATATATCAATAAAAATTAACAATAATCAAATTTATCGAGATTATGATAAGTTAGCGCGACAAATTTGCAACTGACCTGTTCATAATTTCTGTTCATATTTTTCAGAATACCGATTCTAGGTATATTTTAATTCAGTTCATCCGCAAAATCAATTTTAATAAAGCTCAACCATTTTCATACTTTCTCGAAAAGCTTATTAATTTCATTTGTAATTATCGAATCGCAAAAGGCGACATTTCAATTAAATCAAACGCCGGTCAATTTTTCATTTTTCAATTTTATCATTGGCAATTGCAGCATCAAGAAAATCAATTATAAATGGCGTCTGAATCAATCAATTTGTTATGATTTTTGAAATGAATTTATTCATCATTTTTTAAGAATCACACAAATCTTTTTTTGTTCGACTAACGTTTAGATTAGCTGCGCGTGCGTCTAGAGCCAGTTATGCTGAGTTTCATCCGAGCGTCAGCTACATCGGCTGTCCTATGTTTAAAAAAGATAAAAATTTTGAATATTAAGGTTGAGGTAGAGAAGGGCAACCCGAACCGCTTGAAGAGCATAAAGTGTTCTTATCCGTTTTCCGAAAATCCAAACCTAAAACGCATAATATTTTACTTAAATCCAAACCAAACAACCGAATTATGTTTAAAAAAGTCAAAAAATGGATATTCAATGATTCTTTGCAAATATTCCCAAAAATGAAAAAATTAAAGTTTTTAAAGAGTTAAATAACTTATGAATCACAATCTAATATTTGAAAAATATTGTGCCCTTATAGCAGACACTGAAGATCAGCTTAACAAAATAAATCATGCTTCCGAGTAATGAGCATGATTCAAAGAGACAGGAGATTGATGATGACTGAAAAGAAAGAAAAGAATGTTTCCGATTTGTTCACTGGTTATCTCGCCTGTCTCGCAACAAGAAATGCTCCCTCCTATGATCATGTAGAAAGGGTTCTCAACAGAGTCCAGGATGCCCTTGGCAATAATATGCCAATCAATGAGGTCTCATCAGAAAGTATCTGTAATATTCTTGCAAAAGTGTACATGAACGGTTCCAAAGCTCATGCAGCATGGATTCGCCAGCTTCTTAACAGTGTGTGGCGCTGGGGTATGCGTGTGAGTTCAGATTATCGCATACACAATGCTATCAATTATGGAATAAATTGCAATCCTGTTGAATCCATTCCATCTGATACGCATTCACTTTCAGCTTCAAGAGAGCGATTCTTGAGTGAAAATGAATTGCCTGGTTATCTCCGTTTTCTTCAGAACACTAGCGACCACCCTGCAAGTGGTGTCCTGCTGATCGCTTTGCTCACTGGTTCCCGTATAGAAGAAATAGCAAATATGAAAGTATCAGATTTTGACAATGACGTGGGAACGATTTATTTTCCAAAAACTAAAACTGGAAACGCTCATAAGATTGGACTTGGGCAGTGGGCATGGAGCATTCTTCGTGAAAAATGCACTGGAAAATTGAGTAGCTCCTATATTTTTCCAAGCGTCCGTAATCAAGAAAAATCCATCAGCAATAACTCAATTTACGTCTTCTTTTGCAAGGCACATCTAAAAAATGCATGTCCGCGTGACTCGCGAAGAACATTCAAAACACTTGCACAAGTTGCAGGATTGAAAAGGGAAATACTAGATTTGATCCAGAATCACAGGGATGGCACTATTGCAAGTAAACACTATGATAAATTTTTTGCCACACCTGAAGCGGTTATTCAAATGAGAGATGCGCTCAACGTTTGGGAACGCTGGTTGC
>Ga0209373_10002843_pt1 | contig 16699 bp, 13 predicted proteins | sample Higcelweek5metaG_FD_187173 | JGI IMG/M metagenome (GOLD analysis project Ga0209373, IMG submission 187173) | Freshwater pond sediment microbial communities from the University of Edinburgh, under environmental carbon perturbations - High... | ecosystem: Environmental > Aquatic > Freshwater >... | reverse complement strand
GCTTCTGCAATCTTTCGGCTGTCGTGTAAGGTACTGACCACCTCTGAGACCGCACGATTGGGTATTGTATTGGGTCAGGCTGAAGATAGTTTCGAAGGCTATATTTATAGCATTTTGCCGCGCAAAAATCTTCTGACCTTCGATCATAACCTGCGTACCATACGCTGTCAGGGACTGGAACGCCCCCTTGCATGGAACAAGCAGCAGGAGCTGCAGCTCGATATTCTGGTTGACGGTGAGATCTGTATCGCCTATGTGAATGGGGATACTGCCCTCAGCGCCCGCATGTGTCATCCTGTTGGTACAGGCATTTCTCTTTTTGTACAGGATGGCACAGCAACTTTTTCGGAAATTACCTTTTATAATTTGAAGAAATAACAGATAGGCGGTAAAACGATGGAAACGGATTTATACAGACCGAGACTGCATTTCACACCTGAAAGATATTTTATAAATGACCCGAATGGACTGTTGTATGACGGAGAAAAGTGGCATCTCTTTGCCCAGCATCTGGCGTATTCCTTCAGCGAAGGCGAAAAGCACTGGTACCATGCGGTCAGCCATGACCTTGTCCACTGGGAGTACCTTCCTATAGCACTCTATCCGGACGAGCTGGGACAGATATTTTCCGGCAGTGCCGTTTGTGATGAGCATAATACCTCCGGCTTCGGGGAGGCAGGCAGACCGCCCATCGTCGCCATGTTTACCCATCACGGCGCATCCCAGCAGCAGAGCATCGCCTACAGCACCGACGGCATTCATTTTACCAAATATGCCGGTAATCCCGTGATTTCCAATACCGAGAAGGTGGATTTCCGTGACCCGAAGATGATCTGGAATCCTATTCTCCGGTGCTGGACAGTGGTGGTGGCGGCAGGGGATCATGTGGAGTTTTTTGCCTCCCCTGATCTGATTCATTGGGAACAGACAGGCGTATTTTATGCGGAGGATCCTGATTTTAAAGGCGTTTGGGAGTGCCCTGATCTGTTCGTATTGAAGGATCAGGATGGCACAGAGCACTGGGTACTGATCGTGAGTCTGGTGGAGGAATGGGATAAAGCTAAAATTAAGACCTGTTATCATATAGGCGAATTTGACGGCAAAACTTTTTCAGTGGAAAGCGGCCGTCCCCATCGGCTGGATGAGGGCTGGGACAATTATGCCTCTGTCAGTTTTTACGGTGCCCCGGACGGCGGAATTGTGTTGTTGGGCTGGAACATGATCTGGAGCTATTTTTTCTGGGTGCCCACCGACCGCTTCCGAGGACTTTACACGCTGCCCCGCATCTGTTCGCTGCGAAAATGCGGCGCAGAAACACTGCTGTGTCAATTGCCTTACCCCACCGTAAAAGAACAGTTTGAAGAGCCGGTTGCTATTGCGGATACGCTGTCTCTGCACACTGAAACCTTTAAAATCACACTGACGGCGGCAGGTGATTTCCTGCTGTGCCTTAAAACTGCGGAAGGCGCAATGTTGAAAATCGGTTTGCAGGGTGATACCCTTACTTTTGACCGTACAGACTGTACGGCGTTCATACCTGATCAGAAGCTGCGTGACTTTGTTTCCCGCTCGGAGTGTGCCCGCAAAATGCAGGAAGAATGTCATCTGGAAGTGTATTTTGATGTCTGCACCTGTGAAATCTTTGCTGATGAAGGCAGCATCGCCATGACAAATTTGGTCTATCCTCCTGCGTCCTTTACTGAAGTTACTGTCACCGGCGATGCACAGGCGGTGTTTTCTAAGATAAAGGCTTAAAATTTATAAAAACACGCGCAGAATATATTTATAAAGCCCTCAGGCTTTGAAAGCATCAATATCAGGAAGGGATATTGACGCATAATATTTTACATGGTAGAATATTTAAAAACATAGTATGCTATGAGTGGTTGCATCTGCGTACATTTATAAAAGAGTTTTTATATTTTATACGCAAAATAGTATTACTGATCTCCTGATCGGTGTTATTTATGTGCAAAACAGTCTTGGCTGCCGGTGTGCTTTTTTGATGTAAGGATTGTATAAACAATATGAGCTTGGTTTTTCAGAAAAATGAAAAACCTGTTTTGGAGTAAAAAATGACTTTTATACAGCGTATCAATAAACTGCTGATTTTCTTCGGATTATATGAAGGTGACAGAAAAGGACTGCACGCACTGTTTACCGTGCGTCTGCTCTTCATCGCCGGGTTTTTCTGTGCTCAAAATATATGGCTGATCTATTATTATAATCCTGTGATCAGTACTATTGCCATTGTGTGCATGGCTTTGGGCAGCGGCGTTTTTGTGTTGCTGGAATTTTACCGCTATTTTAAGGAGCGTCCTACTGCCAGATTCGCATGGGTGCCGCTGCTGCTTTGGCTGGCATTCGCGATTACGGCTACTGTTGCCGAGCTGAGCCACGGCATCCTTCTCAACAGTCTGGTTTATCTGCTGGTAATCCCCGGTGTGGTGCTCATCATAGGCACCGATCGGAATAATTATTCATTAATACTCTCCGGTGCCATTCTGGGACACTTACCCATGCTGCTGATTGGGTTTCTGGAATACCCGCTGGTGAATAACTCCTATTCCCTTGTGCTGGCATGTGCTGCTGCACTCTTCTTTGTGCCCCTTTGGAATATCTTTCGTGCTTCCAAGCTGAACTGGGGAAGGCTGCTCTACTGCAGCATCAACCTTCTTTTCTGCATCGTGCTGTCATGGAACAGCGGCGGCAGAACGGGCTTCCTTACCATTACCGCGCTTTTCATTCTTTTCTTCGGGTTGGTTGCACTGCGCTACAGAGGACTGCCCCCCTGTCTGAAGCCCTATAGAATTTTTCATTGGATTACAGTACTGTTGATTGTACTGATCGTTCTGGTTACCGGAGCATTGGGCGGATTTGTATATAAATACTTTACCGAAAGCAGAGAATTTATCGTAAAGCCGTCCATCATCCCGCCCATTAAATACAATACTTTCACATATACCGACACCGATATTCTGGAGAAAATGTCCTATGTCATTCAGAAGTCCGATCCTCTTTCCGGTCGTCAAATTGTTTGGGAAAAGGTACTGCAGCATCCCACATGGCTGGGTAATCCTCCCGACTTCTTCCAGAGCATCGGCTTGCCTTCCTATATGCAGACAGCCCATAATTCATTTCTGGCTGTGTTTGCGCAGCTGGGAATACCTGCCCTTATATTTTATTTGATTGCGTATATTGCAATTTTTTATCTGGCGATACGTTATTACTGCAGGAACAAAGAATCCTCTCTCTGCATTTTTCCGCTCCTGATCGTGTTTTCCTATACGGCGGCGGGTCTATTTGAGGATCTCTCCTACATCGTCAGCTCCCGTGTCCATGCGCTGCTCTTCTATGTAGTGGCCGCCTATCTCATCGTGGACGCCGCTTCGTGGTGTAAGCGGACGGGGCAATTTCGCCTGAAAAGGCAATCAGAATAAATGATAACGAGATAAAGAGAACAAAAAATAGGAAAACAAGCGCACTTAAACAAGGAGCAAGCCCTTTTTGTAGAAATAATGTACAAAACTATCCGGTTTTTCTGACGTTTAAGCCTTCATTTTTTCAAACAACTCAAAACCGGTACGGTTTTGTTGTATTTTATGGTGCAGTCTGTTGATGTTGTATCCGAATGCCATAATAAGCATCTCGGTTCTTACCTTTTTGTTGCCACGTAGCAGAAATTGCCGAAACCGTAATCCTGCTTCAGAACACCAAACGCACCTTCCGACTGAATCAGACGGTTTATCCAATGCCCTTTTCCGATGTATTGTTCCGGAGTGACTGCTCCCGCTGCCGTAGAAAAATCTTGGATAGCTGCATTTTCCGGTTACCTTTTGCCCGGGTGCGGCTCTTTTTATACGGGCAGCCTTCACAGCTTTCGCATTCGTAATAGGTGATTTCCGATTCAAAACCCGATTTGGATAGCCGCTTTCCGTTGTATATGGCTTTGAGTTTCTTTCCGTTCTGACATGTGCATTCATCCTTTCCGGCATCATACTTCATATTTTCACACAGGCTCATATTATTTTTGAATTTCCTCGTTTTGCCCTGTTCATAATTCCGAGGCTTGATGTAGTTGCTTTGTCTCTTGTTTTCAAAGCAGGTATAGTTTTCTTCGCTCTCATATCCCGCGTCAGCGGTCACGTCCTCATACAGGCAGGCGGTGTGGAATTCCATGCGTGAGTAATGGAATGAGTATCAGCTGATCGCTGTGCTCGCTTAAAATATCCAGCCCTGTGATGTATTCTCCTTCTACGGCAAACTGCACATTGTATCCGTAACCGTCAGGCTGGATCCGTGAAAGTTATCTGCCATCGCTGTGGCTGCTCTTATGATCTGTGTAGAAATACGCATCTTGGTCTCGGGTGTACCTGCTGCCAGTCGCACATACACTGATGCCTGATAGCGACCGCCTCCATTGGTTTCCAGCACAGGAAGAATATTTTAAGCAGCAGACATATGGTTGGCGGTGCGATTACTGAGAAATGTTGCCCAGTTTCCAGCTTGCGTAGGACTATTCACGCTTGCCATGGTGCAGCTGGCGCTGTTGGCGGTCCAGCCTGTAGTTCCACCTCAAACCCGCCGTTGTTGATCAGTTCACTGTCATCCACTTCTGCTGCTTCTTTCTTCACCAGAAAGAAATCATCCAGATATATGGTGGTATTCTGCACGCCGTTAGAGGCAAAGCGCACTATACCTGCAGTAATCTGTCCTAAATCAAAGGTTGTGGTAGTAATCTCACCCTCTACTTTTTTTCATGTATTATCCAGTGTAACGAACGTGCCTTGCACCTATGTCATCGCTCCCGCACCCACCTTGTATTCAAAATGGGTTTTCAACTGTACTAGTCTCTTTTAAATTGTTACTCCGAGAGAGGGGCTTATTTTTGTTTTGGGCCAACCACGTATTTTAATAAAAAATCCGAATGCAAATTTATCTGTTAAGACAAACACATTCGGATTATATGTGATTTAACACCTAAAAAGATTTCTGCCGAAAACGCTGATGTGGCAACGATTTTTTGATATCTTGATTTCGAATATCAAAAATATTTGTTTAAAAGCAATCCTAAACACTGAAAATTTATCGTTGAATTTTATGTGAACTGTGTCAAAGAGGTTTGTGATAATGAATAACAAAAACTACTTTATAACCTATTAATCTATTCATTATCCGCACCCTCATTATAATTCAAGCGTTTCTCCTCTATTACAAGGGGTCTATGGGTGATACGAGTGTTGATACTCATAACATATTCACCAACAAGTCCGATAAAGAAAAGTTGAACAGAGCCAAATAGAAACACGCCAATCAAGATAGGTGACATGCCTGCTACAAAGGTGTTCCAGAAAATCAATTTCATAATCAAATAGATCAGTGCAACAAAAAAACCGATACCAGATAATAAAAATCCCATAATAGTTGCCACGCGTAAACCGATTTTGGTATAGGAGGTAAAGCTTAGCATAGCCGCATCATATAGAGAATACCAATTGTTTTTGGTTTTTCCTGCCCGCCTGCGTTGCTGCTCATAGGTAATTTCCTTACGCTTTGGTCCCAATTCTGCAACAATGCCACGCAAAAATGGTGCAGGATCGTCGAGGCCTTTTAAAACTGTGATAAATGATTTATCATAAAGTCCGAAACCTGTAAAATGCTCAATTTGCTCAACCTCAGACATTTTTTTAATCATCTGATAATAACATGTGCGTAAAAAACGTAGAAATTTATTTTCTTTGCTGGTGGCTTTTACGCCACAAACAATTTTGTAGCCTTGTTCCCATTCATGAACAAACTGAGGAATCATATCAACCGGATCTTGAAAATCTGCACACATCAAAATGGTGCAGTCACCGGTGGTTTGACAAAGTCCATAATAAGGTGAATTAAACTGACCAAAATTTTTGGAATTGAAAATAGCCTTGATTTTGGGATTGTTCTCGCAAAGTTTTGTAATAATGGTGCGAGTATTATCCACTGAGCAGTTATCAATGAATACAATTTCAAAATTATACTGCGGCAAATCCGTTTGGAAAACATCAATTATCGCCGTCGATAGCAGTTCAACATTTTCTTGTTCGTTATAAGTTGGTATCAAGATACTGATTTTTTTCATGTCATTCACTTTGCCTTTCCATATGGTACAAAATATCCAATATTCCGTCTTGAAATGTGACCTGTGGTGACCAACTTAGCTCCTGTTTCAGTCGATTAACAACCGGCTCAAAACTAGTTGCGCCTTCGCGTGGATAGGGAACCTTACAGAAGTTTAGTAAGCTTTTCGACTTGGAGATTTGTTTTATCTGTTGGACAATATCTCTCAGCGGATATGAACAACCAGATGCGACATGATAAATGCCACTTGTACTGCTGGACATTCCCAGCAGATAAAAGGCTCTTGCGGCATCTGAAACATGGAGAAAATCCCACATTTGAGTGCATGCTGTTAAATCTATCGCCACATGCTGTCTCATTTTTTTTAGACAGGACATTATTAAGGTATTTTCATAATCGTTCGTTCCATATAAGCTAAAAATTCTTGGCCAAATGAAACGAATCGCATGCTTACTCGCATAGTTTTGTCCGTCAAGGCAAACCTTTAATTTCGATTTACCGTAAGGGGTAATTGGATTTGTCAAGCTGTTTTCAGCTATTTCTCCAGCTAAAAGTCCATATTCTGCCTGTGAACCTGCACCAATAAATGACCCGCAGCCTAAGGCTGCCGCTGTTTTAATAGCTTCCATTGAAGCTATATAATTGCGCTCTTGTAGCGACACATCATCACGAGCAGGTGTACGTACACCATCCCATGCAAAATGATAGAATACGTCTATGTGTGGTAATCTCATTGTAGGCAGGCGAGAAATATCAGCCATATCTAATTCGACAATATGCAGATTTGGAGCTTTTTGTAAACGCCCAAGATTTTGGGAATCAGGACGCACGACCGCAAAAACTTCTATTTTATTTTGTAAAAGTATTTCTGTTACAGAGACACCTACAAAACTAGTGGCACCAGTAATAATAACGTTTTTCATTTTTGATTTGCACCTTTACAGCTTCATGATATAGTCGTAAACCGATCTGCTAATGGGAGGTTCTTGGTCTTGATTTGGCTTATTAATCGCTAGTTTTGGGAATACATAAGTTGTTTGGGGCAGGACGACCTCAATGATCGCAGGACCATCCTCTGTAAACATCTCCGCTTTGCAATCATACTCATTTTCAATGCAAAAATAGGGTAATTGATAAGCAGCTGCAATTTTTTCAAACGACGGCACGGTATAGCCGTTATTTTGAATGGTTTGCATATAAAAGGAGTCAAAATACATTTCTTGAAAATGTCGAATCATACCAAGTGCGCTATTATTGAAAACTACAATTTTTATTGGTAGCTTTTCACGGTTAACAAACTGTAGTTCTTGTATATTCATTTGGATGCCGCCGTCTCCGTTAAAGCTTACGACATTTTTATTGCTACCGTAGCAAGCGCCTATGGCAGCCGGTAGGGAATATCCCATCGCTCCGTGACCACCTGAAAACAATACTTTTTGATTTTCTTTAATATCGAAGGATTGAGCAAACCAGACTTGATTTTGTCCAACGTCTGTTGTAAGTACAACATCATCGGGAATGTAGTGGCTTATTTGCTTCATTATATGGTTGGGCTCTTCAGATTCTTGTGTTGCCAGTTGCTTAGTAATTTCATTGCAGACATTGAACCAGTTGGAATATAGTTTACTATTTGCGGTATTTACATTCTTACACAGCCAAGGAATCACCTCGCGTAGGTCCGCCACAATCTGTTGTTCGTCGGGTTTAATGACATTCGACAGTTCGCCTTCATCCACCTCAAACCGAATCAGTTTTGCCTGTGGTGCGAATTTTTCTTTATTACTTCCAATTTGGCGGCAATCAAGCCTGCTGCCTATTGATAAAATCAAATCGCATTTGGCAATGATGAAATTAGCCTTTCGATCACCGTAAGCGCCAATAAATCCATAATTATTTTTTGAATCAGTGGCAAGTATATCCACTGCCAACATACTGCTGATTACTGGAATACCAAGATGATTTACAAGTTTGCGGAATTCATTTACCATCCCACAGGTTTTTACACCTGCTCCAACAAGGATACAGGGGCGGCTTGCTGTTTCTAATGCTTTTAAAACATCACGTAAAGCATTGGAATTAACGGGACGTTGTGGTGATGGCTCAAATCCTCTCAGCTCATCCGGTTCAATATCCTGTCGTTGTATATTCATAGGGATGTCAAGCAGCACGGGTCCCGGTCTGGTTGACACGGAAAGATGAAATGCCTTTTCGAGCTCATAACGAATATCCTCTGGATTGTTAACTTGCACCGCATATTTGGTGATTGATTTAACCATACTGATGATGTCAGTCTCCTGAAATCCTTTTTGGCGCACCTTTAAATCTCCAATAGACTCATAGGTGTTTACCTGACCGGTCAAAAACAGGCAGGGGATAGAGTCAAAATATGCGTTGGCAATTCCCGTAATTAGATTTGTTGCGCCCGGACCGCTTGTGGCATAAGCCACGCCGGGAAGATGGGAAGTTTGTGCATATCCGCAAGCACAAAAAGCAGAGCCCTGTTCGTGATAATTCACGTGGGCTACAATATGGTCTTTCTGCTTTCCAAAAGAGTCCATAAGATGGGTTACCATACCACCTGGATATCCAAACACATCTGTTATCCCTTTGCTAGCCAAAAAAGATACGATATAATCGCTAATCTTCATCTTTATAAACATACCTTTCTAAAAACGAAATCCAAATGATCGTTAGATTTTAGCTACTTGAACGCCCAAAACTTATTGAGCAAGAAGTTCACAGGGATTGTGATTAGCAAAATAATCAGTGGAGCAATGGTCTCCTGTACGTCTAAATACTGAACCATGACAAATAAAAGTCCAGTACTGAGCAAGAAGGTTGCACCATAGGATACAAATGTTTTGATAAGGGGCTTAGTATGGCCTTTTTCTGCCTTTTGAAACACAAATTTATTGCTCCAATAATAGGCGTTCAGTACGCTTACGACAAAACCTACTGCATTACCTACCAAATATAAATCCTTGTTGATATAGATGAAAACATAATATATTCCGAGTGAAATAGTAGTATTTGATAACCCTACTACACCGAATTTTATGAATTGCATGATCAACTTAAAAAGATCCTTTTTACTATGAATTTGTAGTTTTGACAAGATACCCACTATTTCACCGCTTCTATGATTGTTTTAGCCATATAATCAATGTGGTCATCGGTCATACCAGGGTAAACTCCAACCCAGAAGGTGTCATTCATGACGCGGTCTGTATTAGTGAGATCCCCCACGATACGATAACCATTTCCACTTGCACGCATCGTATCAAAGCAAGGATGCTTAACTAAATTACCTGCAAACAGCATACGTGTCTGTACGCCCTTATCTTCGATTGTTTGCACTATAGCATTGCGGTCGGTGCCATTTTTACAGGTAAGTAGGAAACCAAACCAACTTGGGCTTGAATTTTCACAAGATTCTGGCAGGATGAGTTTGTCCGAAACTTCTAGTAGTGCGGCTTTCAATCGGTTGAAATTATGAATACGACGTTCAATGAAAGAAGGGAACTTTTTAAGCTGTGCACATCCAATTGCTGCCTGCATATCAGTTGCCTTTAAATTATATCCAAAATGGGAGTAAACGTATTTATGGTCATACCCGATGGGCAGTTCCGTATTGTTTGTCGAACCTATGACCGCACAAATTATCTCTGCCGGACGGGCAAACGCAGTCCCGCCCCCAGTCGCGAAAAGACCTGATAATTTTATTAAGTAATGGATTGTTCGTATAGACAGCTCCGCCTTCGCCCATCGTCATATGATGAGGGGGGTAGAAGCTAGAAGTACCAATATCACCAATTGTACCAGTAAGTTGAGCTTTACCATTTATGGTATATAAGGAACCGAGTGCATCACAGTTATCCTCCACGAGCCACAACTGATGTTTATCACAAAATGCTTTTACTGCAGCTAAATCAAAAGGATTACCCAAAGTATGGGCAATCATGACTGCTTTAGTCTTTTCTGAAAGTGCATCTTCCAACTTTGTAACATCAATATTATATTGAGGAATGGTCACATCTACAAAAACGGGAATAGCGCCGTACTGAATGATTGGGGCTACCGTTGTTGGAAATCCGCAAGCGACAGTAATTATCTCGTCATCACGCCTGATGCATCGATCGCCGAGCAGGGGGGAAGTTAGTGTCATGAAAGCAAGTAAATTGGCCGAAGAGCCGGAATTTACGAGCGAACAATATCTAATTTGCAAATATTCTGCAAATTCCTTTTCAAATTGATCGGTATATCGACCCGCCGTAAGCCAAAATTCCAGTGCACTATCAACGAGATTCACCATTTCAGCATGGTCGTAAACACGCGATGCATATGGGATTCGTTGCCCATATTGAAAAACTTTATTGGTTTGATGATAGGTGTCGCAATATTCCGAAACCAGTTTTAGAATATGCTCCCTTGCCTGTTGTTCTGATATCTCATTTAACATTATTTTAGCTCCTTATTTTGCGGAAAATTCTCTGATTTGGTTGTCCATACAGTTGGATATATCGTCATTATTTAAATAAGTTTTCGTCCATTCGACTGTTTTCTCAATTACCGTATCAATATTCCAACGTGGTTTCCAGTGAAAGTTTGATTTTAACTTTGAACAATCCAATTTTAATAAATTGGCCTCATGTGGACCACCATCCGAATGATTTTCCCATTTGATGTTTTGCCCCCATTTTTGGCAAAACAAATCCACAAGATTACCAGTTGTTACACAGTCGCATTCATCTGGACCAACATTATAATACCCTGCATATTTAGAGTCCTCGTACTGTGCCTTAGCAATCATCAAATAAACTGCCAGGGGCTCAAGGACGTGTTGATAAGGGCGCGTGGAATAGGGGTTGCGAACGATAATGGGCTCTCCCTTTTGCGCGGCACGGATGCAATCAGGAATGATGCGATCAGGCGCAAAATCGCCACCGCCAACCACATTTCCTGCACGGGCGGTAGATACAGCCACTTGCCCATTACCGAAAAACGAATTTTTATAACAATGGGTTACAAGTTCCGAGCAAGACTTACTGTTGGAATAGGGGTCGAAACCATCCAGCGGTTCATTCTCTCGATATCCCCATTCCCACTCGTTGTTCTGGTATACCTTATCTGTGGTCACATTTAAAAATGAGCGCACGCAGGTGCTTTGACGCACACACTCTAAGATGTTAACGGTGCCCATTACATTGGTTTCATAAGTATAATGTGGATTTTTATAACTGTCCCGAACAATTGGCTGCGCTGCCAGATGCAGGACAATTTCTGGGCTAGCCTCCTCAAAGGTTCCCATAAGCTTGTCAAAATCGCGGATATCGCCGATGACAGAATTTATTTGCTTTTCAACCCCGCAAAGCTGGAAGAGGGCAGGGACTGAAGGGGGGGCGAGCGAATATCCTGTTACGATTGAACCCGCGTTTACAAGAATTTTGCACAGCCAGGAGCCTTTAAAGCCTGTATGACCTGTTACAAAAACCCGTTTTCCTTGCCAAAACTGTGGATCTATCATTCGTTATCCCACACCTTCCAAGGGGCTTTATTTTCTGACCATAGCTCTTCCAGCCGTTGTTTGTCACGGAGTGTATCCAAGCACTGCCAAAAGCCATCATGCTTATAGGACATAAGCTCTCCTTGAGCAGCAGCGGTTTCTAATGGCTGTTTTTCAAAAACGGTACTATCCCCATCAATCATATCAAATATCTCAGGTTGCAACACCATAAATCCGCCATTGATCCAATTGCAATCATTTTTACTCTTTTCGCGAAAGGCAAGAATATTTTGACCTGAAATATCCAACACTCCAAAGCGTCCGTCAGGTTGGATTGCAGTTAAAGTGGCCAGCTTACCGTGGCTCTGATGAAATTTAACCAGTTCGTCAATATTAACATTAGAAACACCATCACCATAGGTAAGGAGGAATGGTTCATTGCCTATATATTGCTGAATACGTTTCACTCTTCCACCTGTCATGGTGTTTAGTCCAGTATTCACAAGTGTAACCTTCCAAGGCTCTGCAGAGTTATTATGCACTGTCATTTGATTATTTGCCAAATCAAAAGTGACATCAGATGTATGAAGAAAATAATCTGCAAAATATTCTTTTATTACATACGCTTTATATCCAAGACAAATGACAAAGTCATTATATCCATAAGCCGAATACAGTTTCATTATGTGCCATAGAATAGGCTGATCACCGATTTCAATCATGGGCTTTGGCCTTAAATGACTTTCTTCTGAAATGCGTGTGCCAAACCCACCTGCCAGAATGACTACTTTCATATTATGGTCTCCTTTTATCGTTGATTTTTAGTATAAAGGGATAAAAAATTCTCGCTAATTATTACAAATTGATTTTAATAAATTCATCTCTTTCTGTTGCCGGCTTGTTAAAAGCCGCGTTCTCAAGAAAACAAAACATTATTGTGCTCGTAGTATTCTTTTAACGTCAATATCAACTGTGTTATAATTTATTGATCATTTTTTGAAATAATGTGTACGCTACGGGCACAAGATACACAAGGGTAACGGCTGCTCCCCACATAATACAAAAGGCGGTTGATACAATACTCAGCAATTTCTCAGGGAGGTTTATTTTCATTTTCTTTCGAATTAATAATCCAACCATCAAAAACAGCAACGTAATCAAGCTAATTAAGCTGCCCGTTTTCATTTTACTCGGTATAAAAGTGAGATTCACTTCATTTACGCCATCCTGAAGTTGAATACCAATAAAGGAATTTGCCACTTTTTGGACGATCGCTTTTTTCCCATTAACGGAACAATTCCAACCTGCATCATATGAAATTGGCAAGAAAAGCATGTCCTTTTCAGCGCTTGCTGTCACAGTTAAGGATAATCCTCGATTGGTGCTTTTCTCATTGGCTGTATATCCATCATAACTTGATGTGAATTCCCCCAATTTATCTAAATCCAGTAATCCTAGTTGAATTTGATCCTCATTAATCGCAGCGGGACAGACAATTTTCAGTTCTATTGTTTGATCTTTAAAGTCACCTAAGTAAAGCACGTTGTTATTAAACGCAACCGGGAATTTTAAATTATCCTGTTGTGCTATGGATGGAATGGTAAGTATTTTATCTTGGACATAAAACGATAAATCTCCGAGTTCACCAATTGAATAAAAATACAATGCTTGATTTCCTGATATGTGTAATTTGTAAGTGAGCTCTACATTTTCTCGCAGTGTTTCTTTAGATTTAAAAGTTATAACGTCAGAATCAAGTGTTGAGTTTGATTTTATAGAATTAATTAGTTCTTTTTGTCCCGACAAATATTCAAATATAGCATTTTGATATTGGAAGCAGTTATCATACTCTTTGTTTAATGATGTTATTTCATGTGATACTGTGAGCCCAAAAGGTAAAGTATAGTTGTTTTTATATAAATAATATGTGTTTGTTTTATCAACCAAAGTATACATAGGCTCATCTAACTGTTGAGTAGATAATGTGTTTTTAACATTAAGGAGTGCATCAGAAAAAGCTGTTCCTCCAGCATCCAATAGACGGGTATAATGGGTTGAATACCCCATGTTTCTAAGGTTGTTTTGTAATTCACCTGAAACAGTATGAGTCCAATTAGATATTGAAGCATGTTGTAAGATGAACGGATAATTGCAGTTTAATGTATTACCTATATTTTTAATTCTATCCAAATTAGATGATGGAATATTCAACTCTTGCTGTAATTCGTTGGTTGTATAGATAAATTTAGAGCTCTGCTCGGACAAAGCAGTAACAGTATTGGCAGGAGGACTAATAAACACACAAGCACCTAACAGTAGTTCGGAAGCCACTATAACACCGATCCAACGATAATTTATATAATGGTTACGCTTGTTCAAGATAACCGCAAATACAACCAACATCATAATAAAAGCTATAATGTATAAACTAAACAACATGGTTGCATGGCTGCTATTTAGTGTATGCCGGTATACCCTGACACCCAATTTGGCAATACAGAATATGATAAATAAGCCCATAATGATTTTTAAAATTGTTAAAACAATAGTTTTCTTTGTATAAATTTGATTACTATTTAGTTTGTTCAAGCTATTGCTTTTACTAACATAATAGCAACCCGCACAAAGGAGCGTAAAGCTAATCATATAACCAAATCTGATAGGAAAGCTAACATAGCTACCGGCGTGCCATATTAAATTGATATTTTCAAAGTAAATTTGCAATGTTACAAAAAGAATACTTCCTATAACAAAGAGGGTAGTTCTTTTGTCTTTTCTGTTTTCAATAACGCCTTTTACAATAATCACAATCGCTAGTGCACATCCAAATAGCATCCACCATTTTTGTGGTGTTGAATAATTAACAGAATTTAAAATGTTCAACAAATATTGTACCCTATCGACTTTTGGATTTGAGAAGCGACTAGATTCAATTATCTGATTAAAAGCGGGTAATACGATGAAAGCAGAAAGCCCAATAGAAGAAAATGTGCTAATACCCCAAGACCATATTTGGCTTTTCCTTCCCGTTTTAGGTGCTAGTAGAATTAGATACAATCCGCCGATAAAAAACAAAAACATCAGTATCATAGCAGAGGCGTAAAAGTTTGTAATTATACACAATGTTAACATGATTATATATGGGACAATTCGATTTTTTTGAAATAGGACATGCATTGCCAACAATAATAATGGGAACATTGCTGCAATATCCAGCCACTGACTATTGACATAATATTGTAGAACAAAACCCGAAAATGAATAGCTGATGCTGAACAATACTTTCCAGTAGATATTTACAGAAAACGTTTTATGAAGAAACAAATACATGCTGGCAGACATGGCCATTATTTTTATCATGGTAAAAATTGATAAACTTTGTAAAATAGTTACTCTTGAAACAAAATAAAAAAACAAATTAAAAGGACTGAGCAGGCTGCATATTGAAACTGATTCCGACATATTAATCCCAAGTGCTGTATACCAATCAAAAAATAGTGACTTTGTGCCATGTAGTGCATCATATAAATGATAATACATTGGCGCATTCATCTGACCCATATCATAGTAATCAATTGTGGTTGTACCAAAAGGGTATATACCCTTTGTTTTAAAGACAATCAGAATGATAATCATAACAATTGCTGGGGCATATATATACTGTAATATATTTACGAATTTATTTAGTAGACGCTTTTTTGTTTTCATACGGTAGCCTTTCGGTTTTGTTGTATAATCAAATGTTGCTGGCAAAATGATTTCTATAAATGATTTGCTATGCGAAACAGTTGGAAATCATTATAAATTATATAACAATGCTGTCGAAAAATCAAGTAAAAATAATAGAAAAATACTGTTTGAATCATAAAATAGATATATTAGTTAGCATAGATAATCAATAGTTTTGAAGGCTTATTTTATTATTAAATACATAATCTAAAGTAATATAATGTAGAGAATTATATAGATTCTCTGATACGCGACATTGATATTCTCATTTGATCATTTTCTCTCAGCCTGTAATCGCCCTCCGTTTTCCTTATTTTTATTCTACCATATATGTGCAAAAAAGCCCAGCTCTCTTTGTGAAAGCTGGATTTTTTCAGCGCCCTTATATCAGGGATTCCGGTTTGGCATCTTTTTTGTTCGCCAATCATGTCTACATAGATCAGAATGGATGCAAGCTAATAATCGTTAAATTATACTTGCAATGTACGCTTTTAAAATTATTTAGTGGTTGCGGAGGTGCGCGTCCATGTTTGCCCACGATTTTATTTGAGTATAGTTCCAAAAGATAATAAACCAGCTTCACCCTGCATTTCAAAGCTGACCGGCACAGGCAGGCTGTGCCCAAAATGTATGCGCGGTGCTGTAACTGGGTTCTCGGCGTTAGATTTTTTTATTCCCACTCGCTCACTAAAAACGTAATCTAAACAATTCTGTTTATGTTTGGTGAGCTACGTTATTCTAATTACATCCGTTATCCATTAATTTTAGGCTATCTGACTTTTTGTTGCCAAACTGTTGCCACAATAAAATCAAAGATAGTTACTCAGAACCTCTCCCTTTTGTGTTTTCAGCTCCTCCAAACGAACCTTTTGTGCGGCAACTTCGGACTCGGTTTTCTCGATTTCAGCAGCGATTTCTTGCTGCTTGACCAAAGGGGGCAGAGGAATAAAAATAGAATCAAATGTTTTAATAGTAATTGTATCAAATACCATTCCATACGCATTTGACTTTATTTGCTCAACCTCATATTTCAATGCAAAATATAAATAGTTGTTATCAATGTCTTTTAATCCTCTAATTCCATAACAGGATTGGTTAAAGGTCATAGGGATTTTAACCTGCGCTATCGATCCAACCGTGCCTCTGGCAGAAATAATAATTTCCGATGGATAAATGTACTCTGCGTTGCTATTTGACAGTCCTTGTTCTGAAATAGTTTTCTCTGAGTTTTCAACAAATCTTTCACCGTTGTTAAAATCGGCTATTGACAACCACGGGATTCCGCCATTCCAGTATGATGATACAGTTGTTTTTGGCGTACCGCCACTAACGATTTCAATTAGCCCGCTA